>OGEP01001825.1_pt1 | contig 21161 bp, 14 predicted proteins | sample 1570721 | NCBI WGS metagenome assembly OGEP01 (sample SAMEA2582131, study PRJEB24529) | metagenome | biome: Human gut stool | place: China | collected 2011 | reverse complement strand
ATTCTGTCTTATACTTAGAATAGACGATTTTCTGGCTGTTATACAGGCTGTAATATCCGGATAACAGATAACTTAATGCAATACACAGAATTGTGAATTTCATTGTTGATGCACCAAACATCTCAATAGATAGAATGAATGATGTGAGGGGGCAGTTAGTTACTCCGCAGAACACACTTACCATACCACATGCTGCACATAATCCTACAGGGAGTCCGAATATAGGTGCTAAGAAGCTTCCAAGCGTTGCACCCACGAAAAGAGTAGGAACAATTTCGCCACCTTTGAATCCACCGCCCAAAGTTACGGCTGTAAACAGCATTTTTAAAAGGAATACATACCATGCACAACTTGTTACAAAGCTTCTTGCAATAATATCTGAGCCTGCACCGAGATAATCAGTTGTGCCAAATATGTAACGCATGGCAATAACAAGAGCACTGGCAATAATTATTCTTATGTATGGGTTGTTTATGTAATCAGTGTAGAGCTTTGAAGTACCGTGTAAAACAACACACAGCAGAATGCTTGCAAGAGCAAAAAGTACGGACATGATGATGAATTTACTGCCATTAATAAAAGAAAAAGAAGCGATTTCATCAACTACAAAATGTGTAGATTCAAGTCCTAGTGCAGAGGCTATGCCCTGTGCTATAAATGCAGCGAGTACGCATGGCACTAAAGCAGCATAATACATAACACCGACGCTGATTACTTCCATGGAGAAAACAGCTGACGCAATAGGTGTTCCGAAAAGTGCCGAGAAACAGGCACTCATGCCACACATAATCATAATTCGTGTATCTTTCTCATCGAATTTAAACAGCTTTGCAAATGTATTGCCTATTGCACCTCCTACCTGAAGTGCAGCACCTTCTCGTCCGGCAGAACCACCACACAGATGGGTAAGCAGTGTTGATACAATTATAAGGGGAGCAACTCTTCCCGGGACTTCATCATTCGACTGTATTGCGGTTATGACAAGGTTAGTTCCACGGTTTCCAGCTTCATGGACTATATTGTACATGAATACAATGATGATACCGGCAACAGGCAGTCCGAATAGTAAAAATGGGTATTCAACGCGCAGGCTGCCTACATAACCAAGCATCAGGTGAAATACAGCACCGACAGAACCAATAAAACAGCCACATACAACCGAGCAGAATAACCATTTGAAAAGAGTTATTACTGCAAGCTTAAGCCGTTGAATATATTCAAACATAATTTCTTTATCCATATTCCAGACCTCTATATTAGAAAACTTTTCTGCTCATATTACTGTTATGATAAGCAGGATCATTAGTAACATCATCAATAAACCATGAAGGGGCAGTGTATGAATTAGCAGCTTCGATAGTTGGAAATTCAACTTCTGCAAGGATAGTGCCAGCAAAGAGCCCCTCAAATATGTCAAGTTCAATAGTATATCCATTGCCATCAGGGATTTCATAACGCTTCTTGGTGATGATATTGCCATCAGCTTTCTTAATCAGATGTTCATAGGCTTCTTTGTTAAGTGGAAGATTATATTCTTCCCTAGCCATCATTCCGCCACCCTTATAAGTGAGATAGTAATTATCATTGTCGCGTCTTACACGGACAACAGGAGCAGTGTTAAGATAGCCCTGTTCAATAAAGCGGCAGGGATAAGAATCTATATTGTCAGGGATGCCTGACACAAGATACTTGCGTTCGATTTCCATAATTAATAAACCTCGATTTCATGAACTTAATTAAATAAAGAGAAAAAAGGCTGCCACATAAGTGACAGCCTTTAAAAGTCATAATTAATTACTTCTTCTTAGACTTCTTAGCTGGAGCTGCAGGTGTGTTAACAACATCCTTTAAAGCCTTACCAGCCTTGAACTTTGGAGCCTTAGAAGCAGGAATCTTAATAGCTTCGCCTGTCTGAGGATTCTTTCCTGTTCTAGCAGCTCTTTCAGCAACTTCAAATGTACCGAAACCTACTAACTGAATCTTCTCGCCAGCCTTTAACTGCTCTGCAACAGTATCTGTGAAAGCCTTAACAGCACCTTCAGCGTCCTTCTTAGAAAGTCCAGCCTTTTCTGCGATAGCAGCAACTAATTCTGTCTTATTCATGATTTAATTGTCCTCCTTAAAAAATTAAGTAATAATAAGTATAGATTATTTATACTCCTAGATTCATGATTTGTCAATAAAAAGTGGCTCAAAATGGGGATTTTTGGCACTTTTTGCTGAATGTAAATACTTATATTTCATCCATTAATTCTTCCCAGTGTTCATACAGTTCGTCTAATTCTTTCTTTAGTTGAGTGGATTCATTATGAAGTTCCATTAAACGGGCTGTATTACTGCCTATTGAAGGATCTGAATATTCTGTATCAATAGCGGATAATCTGTCTTCAATATCAGCAATTCTTATTTCGGTTTTCTTAATTTCATTCTGCTTTTTCTTAAGCTTATTTTGTTCTTCACGCGACTGCTGCCATGAGAGCTTTGAATCTTTTTTGGTAGTGTTATCAGAAGAACTCAATTGTGCATCAGGGGAAGCCTTTGCTGTAAGTATATCCCTTTTTTCCAGATAATAATCATAATTACCAATATAATTAACAATATTCCGGTTAGTGAGTTCAATTATTCTTGTTGCTGTTGCATTAATAAAGTATCTGTCGTGTGAGACATAAAGAATTGTGCCAGTGTAGCTGTTAAGGGCGTTCTCAAGAATTTCCTTGGATACAATATCAAGGTGGTTAGTAGGCTCATCGAGAATAAGCAGGTTGGCATTGGAAAGCATAAGCTTTGCCAGTGAAACACGTCCGCGTTCACCACCACTTAAATCGCGGATATATTTGAATACATCATCATCAGTAAAAAGAAATGCTGCAAGAGTATTTCTTATCTGTGTATTGTTGAGGTCAGGATATGCGTCCTGAATCTCCTGAAAAAGAGTCTTGTCAGGGTCAAGAACATGGTGTTCCTGATCATAATAACCGATGGCAACTTTAGCACCAAGATAAATGCTTCCGCTGTCTGGCGGGATAATGCCGTTAATAAGCTTTAATATAGTAGTCTTACCAGTTCCGTTATTACCTATTAAAGCAACACGTTCACCACGCTTAATCTCAAAATTAATATTATTAAAAAGAGTATTGCCGTCAAACGATTTGGTAAGGTCAGTAACAGTAAGGACATCATTACCACTTATAACAGATGGCTCAAGTTTAATGTTCATCCTGGCATTAAGCTCAACTGGTTTGTCAACAACCTCAATCTTATCAAGCATTTTTTCACGGCTCTCCGCACGTTTGATGGATTTCTCACGGTTAAACTGCTTTAACTTGGCAATAACCTCTTCCTGATGTTTGATATTACGCTGCTGATTTAAGTATTCCTTTAACTTCATATTACGAAGAATTGCCTTCTTTGAGGCATAATCTGTGTAATTACCAGAAAATACAGTACAGTCACCGTTATCAATCTCGATAATTTTGCTTACAATCTTATCAAGGAAATATCTGTCGTGTGCAACGATAAGAACCGCACCATTGTAATTAAGAAGGTAATTCTCTAACCAGCTTATAGATTCCATATCAAGGTGGTTGGTAGGCTCATCGAGCATAATAATATCAGGCTTGGAAAGTAATAGCTTACCTAGAGATACACGGGTTTTCTGGCCACCGGATAAGGTATTTACATGTAAAGAGAAATCCTCTTCAGCAAAACCAAGACCTTTAAGTACACCTGTAATCTCGCTTTTATATGCGTAACCATTGTTCATCTCGAATTCATGATTAAGATTGGTGTATCTGTTCATAAGAGCATCAAGCTCATCACCTGAAGCACTGTTCATGGCAGCCTCAATTCTTCTTAATTCACTCTCCATATCAAGGATATACTGCTTTACAGAAAGAAGCTCATCATAAATGCTTCTGTCAGACTGAAGGTCCTGCTGCTGAGCAAGATAACCAAGAGTCTTATCCTTAGCAAGAGTGACAATGCCTGTATCAGCAGGTTCTTCACCGGTGATAATCTTTAACAGAGTAGATTTACCTGCACCATTGATTCCAACGATGGCAGCCTTCTCGTGATCTTCTATATTAAAAGAACAGGACTTGATAATAACGTCTGTGCCAAAAGATTTACTAATATTATTACAAGATAAAATCATACATACTCCTTTATTATATGTATCCAGCCTTCACCAGAAGGGGATATGTGCATTTAGTCTGTCATTGTGCAGGCATGCTTCGTAAAACCTTCGTCAGGATTGTGTGAATTTGCTGCATCCAGTCTGGGGCTTAAAGTTTGTGTACATTCGCCAGATGAACACTGCTGCGATACTGTCCGTCTAGGGCATACGCACTCAAGGATTGCTGCACTTAGTGGGAGTAAATGCCGCTATCTACAAAGTTTATTGCGGTGTGCATCAGCAAACGCGCTTCGCTTGAACGAGCTTTAGCACACCGCTCTTATGTATATAGCGGCATTAACTCCCACACAGTTCGCAATATATCGGGCGTATGCCCTAGACGGACAGTATCCTCTGGTGAAGGCTGAATTGATATTTAAAACGATTATATATGTACAAGAAATAAAATGCAATTATTACTTTGACTTATGGCTTTCTGTAATGTAAAATTAACAAGTTATAGAAATGGAGATTAAAGAATGAAATTTGATGAATTAAATATTGATGAAAGAATTTTAAGAGCGGTAGAGGATATGGGCTTTGAGGAGACATCTCCTATACAGACACAGGCCATTCCTGCAGTATTGGAAGGAATTGACGTTATCGGACAGGCACAGACCGGAACGGGCAAGACTGCTGCATTCGGCATTCCGGCGATCCAGCACATCAATCCGGATGTGAAAAAGTTACAGACCATTATCTTGTGCCCCACCAGAGAACTGGCGATCCAGGCAGCGGAAGAACTGCGGAAGATCGCAAAATACATGCATGGCATCAAGGTGCTGCCGGTCTACGGCGGACAGGATATCAGCCGTCAGATCGCGGGATTGCGGGGCGTGCAGATCATCGTGGGAACTCCGGGACGTGTCATGGACCATATGCGCAGACGAACCATTAAGCTGGATCTGGTGAACATGGTGGTACTGGATGAAGCGGATGAGATGCTCAACATGGGCTTTCGCGAGGACATGGAGCTGATCCTTGGTCAGATCCCCGGCGAGCATCAGACGGCACTTTTCTCCGCAACCATGCCGAAGCCGATTCTGGAGATCACGGATCGGTTCCAGAACGATGCAAAATTAGTAAAGGTAGCGGCACAGGAACTGACGATTCCCCTGGTATCTCAAAAGTTCTACCGCGTGAAAAACCAGGACAAGGATGCTGCCTGCGTAAGACTGTTAGAGTATTATCAGCCGAAGCTGACCCTGATCTTCTGTAATACGAAGAAAAAGGTGGATGAACTGTCAGATCTGTTAAAAGAGCAGGGATTCCAGGCGGAAGGACTGCATGGAGACCTGTCCCAGGCGCAGCGTGACGCGGTCATGAAGCGTTTCCGTAACGGCGGAACCAGTATCCTGATCGCTACGGATGTGGCAGCCAGAGGTATTGATGTGGATGATGTGGAAGCTGTCATCAATTACGATATTCCCCAGGATATCGAGTATTATGTGCACCGTATCGGCAGAACCGGCCGTGCCGGCAGAAAGGGCAGATCCTTCACATTTGCCAACAGCAGGGAGATCTACAAGATCCGCGAGATCGAGAGAGTCTGCCATACCACCATCACGGAGAAAAAGCTTCCCGGAGCTGCGAAGGTGCTGAAAGCGAAAGCAGACAAATATCTGAACAAGGCATGGGAACTGCATGAGCATGAAGACATCGAGCTGATGAAGAGCTTTTTACAGCGGAAGATGGAAGAGGAAGGCTGTGATGCACTGGAGCTGGCAGCGGCCATGCTGAAATTACAGGTCGGTGACAAGGGCGAGGAGATCGCCGCAGATGAATATACAAAGCGTGGCAATCGTTTCGGGGACAGAGGCCGGTCCGGCAGAGGCGATGGTGAAGTCCGCAGCTTCCACAGAGGAGACGGAAGACGCCGCTTTGGTCGCGGGGACAACGGTAGAGACGGCGCACGTAGAAGATTCGGGCGTGATGACAGTGCTGGCTGCGAAGACAGTCGTGATGCAGAGAACAGCAGGTTCGGACGCAGTGACAGACGTCGCAGAGACAACGGAAGCACAGGTTCCGCTGAGGACAGAAGACGCCGCAGAAGTGACAGCCGCGAAGACGGAAGAAAATGGAACGACCGCGACAGGAAAAACGCAGATCGCAAGCCCTCCGCAGACAGAGCAGAGAGAGAAGCGAAAAAGCGAAAGAAACGGGAAGAGCCGGGCATCGGCAACAGCTTCCCCAAGAGAAAACGATCTTAATTTAATGAGAAAACTTGTAGATTTGCCGCAAAAGCCGCAGTTGTGCTTTTGCGGCAAATCGTGTATAGTTAGGGAAGAATGCATAGGCACTAACAGAAAGGTCTGCGGTATGAAAACACTGAAAAAACAGATACCATACATTTTGCTGGGAGCGACGCTTTTGCTCCTGCTTGGTTTGAATATTATCAGTCAGGATCACTGGCTGGATTCCGATATGGCGGCGGAGATGATCTTTTCCCGGATCCTATCCGAAGAGCATCACATTTTTTCTACGACAAACTGGTATTATTCCACGGAATTCCGCGTGTTGTATACACAGCTGATCATGGGACCGCTGTTTCGCATTTGCAGCAACTGGCATGTGATCCGGACGATCACGAATCTGGTATTTTACGGGCTGATGCTGGCTTCCTATTATTATTTTATGAAGCCGTTAAAAGTATCCCGCGGACTTACCGTGTTAAGCTCCTGCCTGCTGCTGCTGCCTTTTTCCGAGACCATGATGACCCATATGCAGATGGGCAATACCTACATGTCCCATGTGATCCTGGTACTGTGGTTCTTTGGTATGTATCTGCGGTTATGCAGCGGAGAATATCGTGCAAAACGTAAGGTCAGCCTGTGGATATTCTATGTGCTGCTTGCTATCGTCTGTGGAATGTCCGGCGTGCGTTACCTGCTGGCATTGCAGTGCCCCCTGGTACTGACTTCCTTTTTCTATCTGCTGGGTGGTGAGGAATTTCAGAGCTTCCGCAAAGAGATGACGAAGGAGAATTTTGGAAAATTATGGCGCACCGACCGGATGAAGTATTTCCTGTACAGTCTGGCAGGGGCATTTTTCGCGGTAGCGGGTTATGGCATAAATGTTGTCTTCATCAGTCATAAATACGTCTTCCAGACTTATGGCGCGACAAATTTCATTGCGTTATATCATGGGGTATTGTTTGAACGTATTCAGAATGCGCTTGGATGTCTGCTGATGCTTTTTGGCTATATTCCGGATAAGGGCTTTTTATCTCTGCGGGGTGTTGTGACGATGGCAGCCTTCGTGATGCTTGGTATCTACGGATATGTGACGGTGAAACATGGAAAAATGCAGAGCAGAAGCGGACTTCGCAGCATGGTCACACTTTTCGTGAAGGTGAGCTTCCTGCTGAATCTGTTCGTATTTATCTTTACCACCAGCACGATGGTACCCAGGTATTATATCACAATCTTTATTTTCGCCCTGCCGGTATTGTGTTTTTATCTGGAAGAGGAAAAAATGCCCTTTGACAGATTTGCGGTGACGGCACTGCTTACCGTCTGCCTGATCCTCGGAACGGGGAAAACGGTGATGTCTTTCCTGACGGTGGACAAGAACGAGACAAAGCGTCCTGTGGCACAGTTCCTTGCGGAGAACGGGTATGATTTCGGCTTCGCTACTTATAATAATGCCAATATCATCACGGAGCTTACGAATGGTAAAGTGGAGATCGGCAACATCGGGGATCCCGAGCACCTTGAGTATTTCAAGTGGTCTTCGCCCATGAAATATTATGAGGATGGGTATCATACCGGGGAGACATTCCTGCTGTTGACTGCGGAGGAATGCGCAGAATATGCAGAGGCTCCGGCGCTGAAACAGGGCGAAAAGGTATATGAGGACGGCAGTTATACCGTCTATGTATTCGATAGCACGGAGAATCTGATGAACTGTGCTGTGGCGAGACAATAATGACAGAGATTTAGCATATTGCGGACGATACTGGCACCCGGCACTGGTCGCAACGGGACAGTCGGTACTTTTTGAAAAAGGATAACGTCTGCGGAAAGGTTGTAAGTATGAGAATTGGAATGGGATATGACGTACACCGTCTGGTGGAGGGAAGAGACCTCATCATCGGCGGCGTGAAAATACCTTATGAAAAGGGACTTTTGGGACATTCGGATGCGGATGTCCTGCTCCATGCGATCATGGATGCGCTGTTGGGAGCAGCAGCGTTGGGGGACATCGGGAAACATTTCCCGGATACAGATCCCGCGTACAAGGGTATTTCTTCCATAAAATTGCTGGAAAAAGTGGGCGAGCTGCTGGAAGAGAATCATGTATTCATTGAGAATATTGATGCTACAATCATCGCACAGGCTCCGAAGATGCGTCCGCACATTGATACTATGCGTGAAAATATCGCAAAAGCATTGCTGATCGATGTGGGACAGGTTAATGTGAAGGCTACCACGGAGGAAGGACTGGGATTCACCGGCAACGGAGAGGGAATTTCTTCTCAGGCAATCTGTCTTGTGACTACACCGTTTGATCTTACGGCACAGGCGATGCAAGGGGGATGTGGAAGCTGCGGTGGATGCCCGAAGAACTGATAATTTCCGGAAATAAGAACTTGACAAAAGGGTCGATAGGATATAGACTTTAATTAGGAAAAAGGTCTGTATACTATCGACCTTTTATGATGTGATGAGTGCAAGAGAACCAATAGGATTGCATAATTGGCAAGCACTGAATTAAGAAGGATACAAGGAGGAAGCGAAATGTATCAGATGACGGAGACAGAATACAAATTTGCAGAGCTGATCTGGGAGGAGGAACCCATCGGTTCCGGAGAACTGGTAAAACAGTGTGCGGAGAAGTTCGGCTGGAAGAAATCCACTACCTATACGTTCATTAAAAAGCTGTGTGAGAACGGTATTTTCAAAAATGAGAATGCCATCGTATCTTCTGTATTGAATAAGGAGGAATACCACAGAGCTCAGGGGGAGGCTTTCGTGGAGAAGGCTTACGGCGGTTCGCTGCCGAAGATGATCGCCGCATTTATCCAGAGCAAGAAGCTCAGCGCAGCGCAGATTGCTGAGATCGAAGCTATGATCGAGGATTATAAGGGCTGACGGAGGAGATTGGATGAGGGAGATTTTAGAGAAGGTATTTGGGATTGTTTGCAACTTGAGCCTGGTGGGAAGCTATTGCATTTTGCTGGTGCTGGTGGCGAGACTGGTGCTTCGCAGGGCTCCCAGATGGTGTTCTTATCTGTTGTGGGGAATCGTGTTTCTGCGCCTGTGCTATCCGGCATTTCCACAGACACAGATCAGCCTGATTCCACAGCGGCTGGTAATGGGACAGACGGTGAGCGCGCCGCTGAAGGTGCCCGGAGATATCATGCAGAATGAGAGAAATGCCGGAGAAAAGGATGCACTGGAACATTCGACCGCGGAAGCAATACAGATTTCAGGCATGACGGAGCAGACCGATAGTGACGATAGCAGTCAGCTGGAGACACTTTCGCAGGAGCCCTATGTGCGAAACGGACAGACAGGAATGTCTGCAACGAGCGATCCAACCACGGAAATGTTTGCAACGCACAGCACACAGATGCTGAAAACACTGGCGGGAATCGTGTTACCGTACTTGTGGCTGATCGGGTTTGTTGGGTTTGCCGGTTATCATCTGTTTTCCTATCTGCGGATGTATTACCGTCTGCGTCAGCCGGAAAACGGTGTTCAGAAAGTAGAAGAAGGAATTTGTGAGATTAAGGGCGGACACCTTTCTTTTGTTATGGGGATTCTGCATCCGACCATTTATCTGTCATCGGAGCTTGCCGGGGAGAGCAGAGAGGTAGTGTTGTGCCATGAGAGGGTGCATTTGCAGAGAAGAGACTATCTGATCAAGCCGGCAGTGCTTTTTATCTGCTGTGTGCATTGGTTCAATCCGCTGGTGTGGCTGGCATTTTATCTGATGAATATGGACTGTGAGATGTCCTGCGACGAAAAAGTGGTAAAGCTTTTGGGAGAGGAAAGCAAGAAGACCTATTCTTATACACTGCTGGAGGAAGCCAGCGACGGCAGGTGGAGAAAATACCGTGGTGGTACGATCTGCGCGCTGTTATCCTTCGGAGAGGATCATGTGAAGAACCGGATCCGTCATGTGCTGGATTATCACAAGCCTCCGTTCTGGATCCTCATCGGTGCGGTGGCGGTGATCGCAGCACTCATCATCTGCCTGTGTAGTAATCCGGGAGGAAACCGCAGTGAGGAAAAACTGCCTACGGAAGCTGCGCCGTCTGCCCAGAATGAGCCGGTGGATATCAGTGATACGGAGTATTCCGATGAGGCTGTCTGGACACAGGAAGAATGGGATATTTATGCGGAAAAGCTGTCGCATGTAACGTTTGAGACGCGCGCCGATTTCGCAGAATTTTATTCCCCCGAGCGGATAGAGAGTACCCATTCCTTTGCACAGGAGAAGGGATGGTATGTTAATCACAGAAGGTATGCCGGGGGTCCTGCGAACTGGGAGATGTTCGAAAACAGCCGTTTCGAGGAGCGGTACGGCACCGGTGATCACAGATTCTACGAGGATTATAAGGACCCTGTGACGGCAGCAAAGCAGCTCCTTTCGCTGGGAAAGGGTACCGGTGAGGTGACGGAAGTCCTCTACGAGGCGGCAAGACAGTACCAGCTCTATGGCGATGACCGTATGGGAGAAGGATCGGTGGTCAATGTGGAGTATACTTTTGAGAAGGATGGTTCTGTGATCGAGATTCCCATGGTGCTGGCGGAGGAGGAACAGAAGATCTGGCTGTTGTCTACCGGAGATGTGAGCGCGACATCCGGACAGAAGATCGGTCCGCTCCCGGGAGAGCAGTCTGCCCGGAGAGTCTATGTGGAATACGAAGCGTATTCTCCGGAAAATATGCCGGCAGGACAGTATACAGAGTATTTGGAGACGAAGATCGGAAGCTATTCCGGTTCCGGTATTCATATTCAGGTATCCAGCTGTGGAATTTACGTGATGTATAATCATACCTTCCGGTGTGTGTCTGCGGATGGCATCCCGGAAAATATGGCATCGGCTGCAATCTGTGACCGGACTTACTACTGTACTTCCAACGCTTATAACGAGAAGGTGCAGGAGGACAGCAGTATCGGCTGGATGGGCAGCAGGGTATTCTATATGACAGAAGCAGCGGAGCATTTACAGGAGGACGGGAAACCTACACTGTATACGGTGAAGAACTGCAGCCTGGCAGGTGATACCGGATGGGAATTGACCGGGGAAGAAACGGCAGAACCTGTGCTTCCGTTTTCCATGAAAGTACAGAATGGTTTCGTGACGGTCTATAACGGCAACGGAGAACTCTATCAGCAGTATTCCATCAGTGGTCTGGACGCAGGAGCCGACAGGCTGGATCAGGTGTCAAGGGACCGGTATGCTGTGGAATGGCGGGAGGATATTTTATCTCATCCCGGTATGGTATGCGATGTGTCCCAGAGAACTTTTTCTGAGACCTATGCACTGATTGATCTGGATGGAGATGCGACAGCGGAGCGGATCACACTACAAACAGACGCCTGGAAGAATGTGGAAGGTAACAGCCCGGTGAATTACACCTTCGGAGTGGAAGGTAACAATGTAGACCGCCATGCAAGACTGTTGGATAACAGCATTCTCGCTTATAGTCCGGATGGGGAGCAGATCGTGATCGCACTGTATGAGACCGGAGATGATGCAAAAGCGAGAACCGTATTCTTCGCCTACGATGGGGAAAAATTACAGGAGACCGGAAGTCTGGAGGCGGACATCCGACGGTGCCGGTACTGGATCCTGGATGCGGCACCGGAGGGAAAGTGGGTGCTTCTGGAAGAATAAAAAATATGTCACTGAATGAATATGTGAGGGAAACCTTGGAAAAAGCTGTCATGTAGGAAACTCCAGGGTTGACAAAACAGGTATTTTTGCATATCTTATTTAGTAGGAATTATCGTATATTCAGTAAAGGCATGGAGCAGGAAAAGTACTTTTCGGTGGGACGCCAGAGAGAAGCTGTTAGAAGCTGGGAGCGGCTTTCGTCTGAGGAAAAGGAAGTGCGCCTGTGAGCTGATCCGGGGAACAGACATAAGTATCCGGATCCGGTAAGCACCCGTTACGTGCATGGCGTTTTACGCCAGAGTGAAGGGCATTGTCCCTTAAGTAGAGTGGAACCGCGGATAAATTCGTCTCTAAGAGAAGAGTTTATTCGCGGTATTTTTTTCGAGGTGAGAACATGGGCATCATCAAAAATTTAAAAGAAGAAGTCCGTATTATCAAGGAACGTGATCCGGCGATCCATTCCTCCATGGAGGTTCTTTTATATCCCAGCTTCAAGGTCATGATCCATTACAGACTGGCGCATAAGCTGTACCTGAGCGGACATTATTTCTGGGCGCGGTATATCTCCCAGAGAGGTGTGCGAAGGACCGGCATCGAGATCCATCCCGGTGCACAGATCGGCAAGGGATTTTTCATTGATCATGGTAACGGTGTCATCATCGGTGAGACCACCATTATCGGCGATAATGTGACCCTGTATCAGGGCGTGACCCTGGGAGGCACCGGCAAGGAGCACGGCAAACGTCACCCCACCATCGGCAACAACGTCATGATCAGTGCCGGTGCCAAGGTCCTGGGTTCCTTCACCATCGGAGATAATTCCAAGATCGGCGCCGGAAGCGTGGTCTTAAGTGAAGTGCCGCCCGGATCCACGGTGGTAGGTGTGCCTGGACGCGTTGTAAAGCGCAACAACGCAAGCCTTCCCCAGGAGACCATGAACCAGACGGATCTCCCCGACCCGGTACGGGAAGACATCACGGTATTGCAGCGTGAGAATTCCGAACTGACCAACCGGGTACTGGAAATGGAAGATGAATTAAAGCAGCTGCGCAGGCTGGTGGTAATGAGCACCGGAGCGGAAGCACAGATGAAAAAAGAAGATCAGAATTAGAACAGAACTAGAATCAGAAAGGATAAATTATGAGCATTCAAATCTACAACACCTTAAGCAAGAGAAAAGAAGAATTCAAGCCCTTAGAGCCCGGCAAGGTAAAAATGTATGTCTGCGGTCCTACCGTGTATAACCTGATCCACATCGGAAATGCCCGCCCTATGATCGTATTTGATACCGTACGCCGTTACATGGAATACAAGGGATATGAAGTGAACTATGTATCCAACTTCACGGATGTGGACGATAAGATCATCAAAAAAGCTAACGAAGAGGGCGTTGAGCCCGGCGTGATCTCCGAACGTTACATTGCAGAGTGCAAAAAAGACATGGAGGGCATGAACATCCAGCCCGCTACCAAAAACCCCAAGGCTACCGAGGAGATCGGCGGCATGCTGGACATGATCCAGACCCTGATCGATAAGGGACATGCTTATGCTGCTGCAGACGGTACTGTATATTTCCGTACCAGAAGCTTCAAGGACTACGGCAAGCTGTCTCACAAGAATCTGGACGACTTACAGGGCGGTAACCGTTCGCTGTTAGTCTCCGGTGAGGACCAGAAGGAAGATCCCTTAGATTTCGTACTGTGGAAGCCGAAAAAGGAAGGCGAGCCGTACTGGGATTCCTGCTGGTGTCAGGGACGTCCCGGCTGGCACATCGAGTGCTCCGTCATGAGCAAACGTTATCTCGGCGAAGAGATCGATATTCATGCCGGCGGAGAGGATCTGATCTTCCCTCATCATGAAAATGAGATCGCACAGTCCGAGGCGGCCAATGATAAGCCTTTTGCAAAATACTGGATGCACAATGCATTCCTGAACATCGATAACCGCAAGATGTCCAAATCCCTGGGTAACTTCTTCACCGTACGTGAGATCTCCGAAAAATACGATCTGCAGGTACTACGTTTCTTCATGCTGTCCGCGCATTACAGAAGCCCGCTGAATTTCAGCGCTGACTTAATGGAAGCTGCGAAGAACGGCTATGAAAGAATCGTCACCAGCGTGGATAATCTGAAATTCTTACTGGACAAGGCAGCAGATACCGAAATGACCGGGGAAGAGAAGAAGTTACTTACCGAGGCACAGGGCTTTGAGACCAAGTTCGACGAAGCCATGGATGATGATTTCAACACCGCAGATGCACTGGCAGCTATTTTCGAGCTGGTAAAATTCGTGAATTCCAATGCTAAGGCTGAGAGCAGCAAGGCATTCCTGGAAGCATTAAAGCAGGAGATCGTGACCCTGTCCGATATCTGCGGACTGATCGTGGACAAAAAAGCAGAGATGTTAGACAGCGACATTGAGGCACTGATCGAGGAGCGTCAGGCAGCCAGAAAGGCGAAGAACTTCGCAAGAGCCGACGAGATCCGTGATGAACTGTTAGCTAAGGGCATTGTACTGGAAGATACCAGAGAGGGTGTAAAATGGAAGAGAGCATAACCCTTCTTACTAAGATCAAGCAGACCTTCGACTGCGAGGGGCAGGACGTCCGGGCATATTCTCCGCTGACATTAGCTTACATCGGAGACGGGATCTATGAACTGGTGATCCGAAGCATCGTGGTGGAACGTGCCAACCGCTCCGCCAATGACCTGCATAAAAAGACAACACGCTATGTAAAAGCACCGGCGCAGTCCGCCATGATCGAGGCACTGCTTCCGGAGCTGACGGAGGACGAGGAAGCGGTGTACCGCAGAGGACGCAATGCCAAATCCTACACCACGGCGAAAAATGCTTCTGTGGCAGATTACCGCAGAGCTACTGGATTTGAAGCACTGATGGGGTATCTGTACCTGACGGGACAGACAGACCGGATGCTTGAACTGATCAAAGACGGTATCCGCCTGGCAGGGTTGGAGATCTGAGTGTAGCACGGAGCAATCCGCAGGCATCAAAGTCGGGGGCTTTTGCCCCCCGACATCATGGTATTTGTTTAGGGCTAGAATTATTTTGTGGGAGTGATAGCTGAAACTGTTGTATAAGGACAGGGCAATAAAGACGATAGAAAAGCAACGATATAGAGAGTGAGACTGAGATCAGAAAGGACAAGCATGGGATATCAGGAATTTACAATAGAAGGCAGAAATGCCGTGATCGAGGCGTATCGTTCGGGCAAACCCATTGACAAGCTGTTCATTTTGGACGGCTGCCAGGACGGCCCGATGATGACCATTAAAAGAGAAGCTAAAAAACATGACACATTAGTAAAGTACGTGACCAAGGAGCGCCTGGATCAGTTATCCGAGACCGGAAAACATCAGGGCGTCATCGCTTATGCGGCGGCTTATGAATACGCGGAGGTGGACGATATCCTGGAAGCAGCGAAGAAAAAGGGTGAACCGCCCTTTATTTTCCTGCTGGATAATATCGAAGATCCCCATAATCTGGGAGCTATCATCCGTACTGCCAACCTGGCAGGTGCCCATGGCGTCATCATTCCGAAGAACCGTGCAGCGGGACTGACCGCTACGGTAGCAAGAACCTCCGCCGGAGCACTGAACTATACGCCGGTGGCAAAGGTGACGAATTTGGCGAAGACCATCGAAGACCTGAAAAAGGAAGGTCTGTGGTTCGTGTGCGCGGATATGGGCGGTACTACCATGTACGATCTGGATCTGAAGGGCCCCATCGGTCTGGTCATCGGCAACGAGGGCGAGGGCGTAGGCCGTCTGGTGAAGGAAAAATGCGACATGGTGGCATCGATTCCCATGAAGGGAGATATCGATTCCTTAAATGCTTCCGTTGCAGCAGGCGTACTGGCTTACGAGATCGTACGTCAGAGACTGCAGGCGTAAAAAGTGTCGCGAGGTATAACAGAGTCACATGTTACAGTGAAAGAGCCTGCAATATGCCGAATGCCGTCAAGTGATCCGGATGTCGGCAGGACAGGAGAAAGAGCATGACAGAGCATTCCAAATATGAAGACATGACAGATGAGGAGCTCATCGACCAGCTGCGGGAAGGCGACAGGCAGGTGATGGACTACATCTGTGACAAGTATAAAAATCTGGTGCGCAGCAAAGCAAAATCCATGTATATCCTGGGCGGAGACAGCGAGGATCTGATCCAGGAGGGGATGATAGGGCTGTTCAAGGCAGTGAGGGATTACGACTGCGGCAGAGACGCCAGCTTTTACACTTTTGCGGATCTGTGCATCAGCAGACAGATGTATACAGCGGTGCAGGCATCGAAACGGCTGAAGCACACACCGTTAAATACCTATGTCTCCCTGGACAGTCATGGAAGAACGGAAGAGGACAGAGATCCGGAGACACAGACACTGGCGGAGCTTCTGGCGGATAAGACCGGCAGGAATCCGGAGGAACTGTTCCTGGATAAGGAGAGAGTGGCTTATCTTGAGAAAAGGATCGCCACGGAGCTGAGTGAGCTGGAGTGTCAGGTGCTGGATCTCTATATTACGGGAATGAGTTACACACAGATTGCGAAGGTGCTCAGGAGGAGTGAAAAAGCAACAGAAAATGCGTTGACCCGTGCAAAGCAGAAAATCCGCGGCTTTTTAAGCAAAGAATCGAAATTTTAGATTTATTTAATGGATTTTCGCGATTCGTTAGTGGTAACATACAACTATACAGATGCTTACGTGGGAAAGGCGCGGGAATATATGGAAAAATTCAGTGTAAAAAAACCGTTTACAATTCTGGTGATGGTAGTTGCCATCATTATTCTGGGATTTGTAAGTTTATCGGGAATGACAACGGATCTTCTGCCTAAGATGAGTCTGCCGTATTTACTGGTGATCACGACTTATCCGGGAGCGAGTCCGGAGAAAGTGGAGTCCAGTGTGAGCGAACCTGTGGAAAGCGCATTGGGCTCCATTTCCGGTGTAAAGAATGTATACAGTATGTCCTATGAAAACTACGGGATCGTAGAACTGGAATTCGCAGACGGAACGGATATGGATTCCGCCATGGTAAAGGTATCGAGTGCATTGGACAGTGTGAAATCAGCACTGCCGGAGGAATGCGGTTCTCCGAATATCATGGAGATCAGCATGGATATGATGGCTTCTGTATATCTGGCGGCATCCTATGAGGGTAAGGGCATTCAGGAGACCTCACGGTTCGTGGAGGACACGCTGATCCCCTATCTGGAACGGCAGGAGGGTGTGACCAGTATCTCTGACATCGGAATTGTGGAGAATTCTATCTCTGTGGATCTGAATCAGGATAAGATCGATGTGTTGAACGAGAAAATCCTGGCAAAGACCAATGATGCTTTTGCGGATGCGGTGGATCAGCTGAATGATGCGAAGAAGCAGCTGCTGGAATCGGAGCAGAAGCTGGCAGACAGCACGCAGGAGCTGGTCGACGGACAGAAGGATATCGACGACGGCAGGACGAAGTTAGACGATGCGCAGAAGGAACTGGACGAGCAGAAGGAAAAGCTGGAAGATGCCAAGGGTTCCCTGGAGGAGCAGAAGAAGGATACCGAGAATAAGCTGGCGACCGCCAGCCAGGCACTGGATCAGCTGAACGCATTGCAGACAGACCTGCTGACGTTACAGGCGCAGGAAGCATCACTGAAGGCAACGATCACTGCGATTGATGGAATGGCATCGACGAAGAATGACAGAGAGATCATGTCCAGTGGGCTGGGAAGCCTGATCAGCTTTTTACAGTCTCCTGCTGCCAGCGGACTGAAAAGTATGGACTATGCAACAGCTGCGGGAACGCTGGCCGGACTTGGTATTGATATAAAGAGCCTGGGGATTGCGGATGAAGCAGCCTGGGATGCGCTGACCCAGGAACAGTGGGATGCTGCCTTGAAAAAGACGGCGGACGGTTACCAGTCACAAAAGGATATGTTGGATGGCTACGACGACTATGTATCTTCCCTGAACAGCCTTCAGGTCGAGAAAGCCGGTGTACAGGCAGCGGTATCCACAGCAGAAGCGGAGCTGAAGAAGAGCGGTGTTTCCTATACGGATATTGAGAAGGCGAAAATCGAGGCGGCAGCAGGCTTTGGTGCGGCTTCTGCGCAGATCTCTTCCGGACAGAGTGCACTGAATTCCGCCCAGACAACCCTTGACAGTAATAAGGAGAGCCTGGATTCTGCCCAGGATCAGATCACAGAGGGCTGGGATTCTATTGCGGATGCGAAAAAGCAGCTGGCAGACGGCTGGGATCAGTATCATACCTCTCTGGAGAATTTTGAGATTCAGAAGGCGGAGGCTCTTCGTAATGCCAATGCAGACCAGCTGGTGAATATGCAGACGCTGTCACAGCTCATCTATGCACAGAATTTTGCAATGCCGGCAGGCTATCTGGATGATGTGGAGGACAATTCCTGGCTGCTTAAGATCGGAAGCAATTATGAAAGTGTGGACGAACTGTCCAATATCGTGCTTACCAATATCAAAGATATCGGAGATGTACGGCTGTGCGATGTGGCAGACATCACGGTGATCGATAACGCCGATGACAGCTATGCCAGACTGAATGGTCAGAGTGCAGTGGTACTGTCTGTGTTCAAGAGTTCCACAGCGGGAACGAATGAGGTGAGTAAAAACATCGCTGCTGCAATTTCAGAGCTGGAAGAGCAGTATCCCGGACTGTCGGTACTGACACTGATGGATCAGGGCGATTACATAACTATGATCATTAATGGCGTATTGCAGAGCATGATCGTAGGTGCGGCACTGGCGATCTTGATCCTGGCGCTGTTCTTAAAGGATGTTAAACCCACCATCGTTGTAGCTGTCAGTATTCCCCTGTCTGTTCTGACAGCATTGATATTAATGTATTTTACAGGTATTTCACTGAACATGATGTCGTTATCGGGTCTGGCACTCGGAATCGGCATGCTGGTGGACAACTCCATCGTCGTGATCGAGAATATCTATCGTCTGCGGTCTAAGGGAGTCGGTGCTGCGAGAGCAGCGGTACAGGGTACAAAACAGGTGGCAGGTGCTATTATTGCTTCCACCCTGACAACAGTCTGCGTATTCCTGCCGATGGTATTTACCGCAGGAACTGTCCGTGAACTGATGATGCCCATCAGTCTTACGATCATATTTACCCTGGCGGCATCGCTGCTGATCGCTATGACCGTAGTGCCGGCAGCAGGTTCGACCCTGCTTCGTAATTCCAAAGAGAAGAAGCACCCGTTCTTTGACAAGGTGCAGGACATCTATGGAAAAATGCTGGCATTCTGTCTGAAAGTGAAGATCGTGCCCCTTGCCATTGCCATCGGTCTGCTGGTATACAGTATCTGGGCGGTCATGCGGATGGGCATCGTCATGATCCCGGATATGACATCCAACCAGATTGAGATATCTGTGCAGATGCCGGAGGATACGGATAAGGAAGAATGCTACAAGAGGGCTGACCAGGTGCTGGATGCCATGACGACCATAGATGGCATCGGAGATGTAGGTGCCATGGCAGGTGGAGATACCACACTGGTGGCTTCTTCTTCCGGTATGTCAGACAGTACCTACGATCAGTTCACATTTTTGGTGCTGACAGAGAATGAGAATGCCGGAAAAGAAGAAGTAAACAGGATCTGCAGGGAGATTGAAGAACGCACAGCGGATATTGACTGTGAACTGACAATATCAACGGGAATGTCGGAGATGAGCACGATGATGGGCTCAGGACTGTCTGTTAAGGTATATGGCGATGACCTGGATACCCTGACGAAGATCACGCAGGACATCTGTGATCTGACTGCTACGATCCCGGGCTATGAAAATATTTCCAACGGGCAGGAAGAGCCGGATCAGGTAATCCGTCTGGTGCTGGATAAAGATGCCGCCATGCGCAAAGGGCTGACGGTTGCCCAGATTTTTTCAGAGCTGAACGGAAAGCTGACGGAGAGTACCGATGCCGCTACTGTGACCATAGACGGCGAGGATATGAAGATCGTCGTAAAGGATGGAAGAGAACCGCTGACCCGTGAGAATCTCCTGGACTATAATTTTGAGATCCAGACTACGGATGATAATGGCAACACTGTCACAGAGGATCATCCGCTGTCTGAGTTCGCTACACTAAAGCTGGAGGATGGTGTGCAGAGCATCAACCGTGAGAACCAAAGCCGCTACATGACGGTGACAGCCACTGTGGCGGAGGGAAGCAATGCCACCCTTCTGTCCAGAGAATTGCAGCCATTGATCGATGCGTATGAATTGCCGGACGGTTATACCATTGACACTGCCGGAGAATCCGATACGGTCAATCAGATGGTGATCCAGATGAGTAAGGTATTGCTCCTGGGTCTTGCTCTGATCTATCTGGTCATGGTGGCACAGTTCCAGAGCCTGCTCAGTCCGTTTATTGTATTGTTCACGGTACCCCTTGCGTTCACGGGTGGTCTGATAGGATTACTGCTTATGAACGAGCCGCTGTCTGTTATGGGTATGATGGGCTTCGTGGTGCTGCTGGGTACGGTTGTCAACAACGGTATTGTGTTCGTGGATTATGCGAACCAGCTCCGTATGGGAGGACTGGAACGCAGAGAGGCACTGATCGCTACCGGTAAGACCAGAATGCGCCCGATCCTGATGACAGCACTTACCACGATCCTGGCAATGGCAAGCCTCCTGTTCGGAGATGACCTCTCCAGCCAGATGTCCAAGGGCATGGCGATCGTAGTGGCGGGAGGACTTGCCTATGCCACCCTGATGACGCTATTCATCATCCCTGTCATGTATGATATCCTCTTCAAGAGAAAGCCTCTGCAGGTGGATATCGGCAGTGAGAACCTGGATGACGTACCGGATGATGCGGCGGATTACCTGAGACAGAAGGAAAAAATATAAATGATGTCGGGGGCAAAAGCCCCCGACTTTGATGCCTACGGATTGCTTCGTGCTGCGCACTCCCATAATCCGCCCCGCTATGAGCAAGCTCATGTGGGCTTAGACCTTTTGACCCTGGCATTATATAAATTGTAGCAAAAAAAGAAAAAATTTATGTTGACAAATATAGATTGCTTTGTTACAATGAATCACGGTGATTGCGTTAGCAGTCACGTGATGCTGCTGTGGCTCAGTCGG
>OGEP01001813.1_pt1 | contig 21319 bp, 30 predicted proteins | sample 1570721 | NCBI WGS metagenome assembly OGEP01 (sample SAMEA2582131, study PRJEB24529) | metagenome | biome: Human gut stool | place: China | collected 2011 | reverse complement strand
ACAATGTCCAGCAGCACGGCTGCCACGTCAGGCCCGGCCCAGAACTCTACGCTTCCGCCAAGCCCGGCGTGTTTCACTTCCTGCTCCATGCCTCGCAGCAGTCGGTACACGTCCGAAACTTTGGAAGAGGTCGTCAGCTTCGCGGCAGGTTCAAAGGAAAGAAGCGGGCCGTAGTCGATTTCATAGACTTCACGGCGTCCGCCTTCCATGTCCACGGGCCAGGTCAGTTTGCCCGTGGATGCCACCACAGAACACATACCCTCAACGGTATTGCGCACGGTCTGGCGAATCTGATCCACCTTGCGCGTGCGCCAGGCCGTCAGCGCCGCCTTGTTCCCGAAAAGCACGCGCAAGTCGTTCAGCTCGCTGGCTGATACCGGAATCTGCACCTTGATGGGCAGCGGGGCCACGAACTCCATGTCCACGCTTTCGCCCTTCAACGAAACGGGCGTACCGTCACGCCGCACCACCGGAACCGACTGCACCACGGCTTTCAGCTCGGAAATACCGATAAGCGGCAGCGGATGCGTGGGTCTGTCTTTGAAAAGATTGTCCATGACCGTGGTTTCCAGCGGCGGCAGCGACTCCAGCGATGCCGCAATGGCATCCGGCGTAAAAAGTCCTTTCAGATGCGCAAGCATAATGATTCCTTTCTGTTAGACTGTTTTAGACTACACGGCGAACACGCCGCGCCGCGCAAGGGAGGCAAGCTGGCCATTGGTAGGAACCTGGCCGTCCCCGGTCTTCAGAACACGCGCCTTGACCGTGCCGTGTACCACGCACGCGGCGGATTTCTCTCCGTTTTTCCCGGTGGGGTCGCAGGGCAGGTCCACCACGGCGCACGGCTCCGCCGTGTCCGCATACTTGAAAGGCGTGTACAGCACGTCGGACAGAACCAGCGTAACGGTAAGCGTATCCCCGGAAGAGGGCGAACCTTCCGGCGTCACGCCGTACTCCGAAAGCGTGGCCGACTGCCCCGAAAGTTTCCATTCCGAGTCGTAGGAAAAAACATAGGTGCCGACCTTGCTCCCTACCTTGGCCGCAAAAGTCGCGGCATCGACGCTGGCTCCCGTCACGCCGCTGCTTTCTTCCCCTATGGCGGCGCTCGCACCGTACACGTCCACGGCTTTCAGCAGCGTGCCCACGGCAAGGGAGGCCGTCACGTCTTCCGAAAGCGGCAGATGATGGATGATCGCGGGATGGTTGTCCGTGGCGGCCCGTTCGCCACCGAAACTGAATGTTCCAAGATGCCCTTCATTCATGGCGTATCCTCCTACAGTTTGGCCGCCATCTTGGCGTAATCAAAGCCGGGTTCGCCGCCCGTATGGGACGGAGGCGCGGAAAAGTCGAAAGCCCGTTCATCCACGGGGCGTGCTTCCAGTTCGCGGAAATAGCGTTCTTCCATGCTCAGGCTTTCCGTTTTTCCGTCCGGGGCCGCAAAGTCCACGGTTCCCGTCTGCGTCGCCAGCTTGGCCGCAAAGTCCAGAACGGAGGCTTTTTCGGCGGGCTTCACCTTCCCGGCTTTCACCAGCTCGGAAACGCGCGCCTCCCGACGCTCGCCTTCCACCTTTTCTCGGTAGGCGGCAAAGTCCGCGTGCGCCTGGTCCGCCTTCTTTTCCGCGTCGGCTTTGGCGCTTTCGGCCTTTTCCTTGTCCTGTTTGCTGCTTTCAGCCTGCTTTTTCAGGCTCGCGTTTTCCGCTTTCAGCGTCTCAAGCTGCGCCGTGAGCTGACCCACCTGCCGTTGCAGTTCCTCAATACTCATGCTGTCTCCTTCGCCGCGCGGGGCGGCAAATTCCACGGTTATGGCGTCGCCGCCGTCTGCAAATTCCACAGCGGCCAGCCCGTCTATGGCCGGTTGCGCCGCTCCCAGAAGCGCCACATGCCGCAGGCTCACCCGGTCCGGCATCAGACTCATGCTCACATGCCGGTAGCGCCCCCTGGCCACCAGGTCCCGAACTTCGTCCGGCACCTGGGAGAAGCTGGCGTACAGCCTGCCGCCTTCGCTTTTCAGCCGGTCCACCCAGCCGAAGGCCGGAGCCCTGTCGCTTTGCGGATGCCCGAAACAGAGCGGCGCGTCCCGTTTTTGCGGATCGTAACTCCGCGCTATGGCGTCCAGGTCTCCCGCCGTAAACGTCTGTTCGCGCCCGGAGCTGTCCGTAAATGTCCCCGTGCGGGCTATCTCGATCCATTTGTTGTCCATGAAAAAAAGCCCCTGTTTCCGTCACTATGACAGGAAAGCAGGGGCTCCGCCCGGAAAGGGCGCGTTCCATGCGAACTATTTTCAGACGGCTTCCGCGTCGTCTTTTCCGCACGATAAATGAGAATACTAGAAAGAATTTGATGGACAACAAAAAAGCCGCCTTTCGGCGGCTCTCCAACGCACTAGACTATTACCCAGCTACCATCCCAGGAAAAACTTTCAAAAGACTCTCTTTCCAGGGCTGGACCAGGCGGCGGCAGGACAAGCCCGCACTTGCCTGATGCTTTGTGTACGGCGCAAAGCACATAGCCATCATCTCGATTTTCTTTATCGGAATAGACGGCCCCTTCAATAATGAAAGTATCCGGTGTTTCCGCAAAAGTATTGCCGACCCAGAGCTTGGGATAGTCCGCATCTATATCTTGCGACAATCGCTGTCGAACAAGGTCTTTTGCTTCTGTTTCAGTCATGGCTTATTCCTTGCTGGCTACTTGTGCCCAGTCCATATCTTGATTCAGCTCCAGGTCATCCATCCTGTACCAGGAATAACCAAAACTCCTGTGGGCCTTGCCGAGTGTCTCATCACCGATTTTACCCGTTTGCGGATCCATGAAAATCAGCTTGCCGTTTATCTTTTCGCAAACCGTCGTGTGTCCGCTGCGACTTTTTCCCGGCCACGCCCATATTATGCCTACCCTTGCGCCATCTGGCAAGTCTTTCAGAGCCTTGAGCAAGTCCGTTTTATTCAAAACCGGATGCCTTCCCCAGACCCCTTTGACCCGCGGAGAATCGAAGCACTCATAGCCATAAAGGCAGGCATTTGCCTTCCCGTCATACTGGTTTCGTTTTGGCATAGCCGTTACAGGATATCCCCGCCGTCGTAATTCATAGACCGGAACACAGCGCTGACAGTTGATTTGATATGCCGTATCCACATGAAAATTGGGGTTCGCCTTTTCCGCCGCTTCCCTGTAGTCCATAGGCGGACCTTTCCTGATTCCGAGGGCTTTTTCCACGGTATCGGAAGTTGTCGAAGCCGGGCCGCGCTGTTCCGCATAGCTCTTTTTGTTCAGGTCCGGGTACTTTTTGAGGTCCAGGCCGTCCAGCCAGTCCATGCCCGGATTGCCACGGAAGCCCTTGTCCGCACCGGGAAAATGCACGAAATACTCATAGCCGGTCTTCGGGTCCTTCCAGACGCCGGATTTCGGCATCTCCTTCTGTACCGTCAGACCGCGCTTTTCCACTTGCCTGGAAGAAAGCGTCACCACATGACAATGACAACGGAAGCCGTTGGGCGGGTAGTTCGTTTTCCAGAACTCGTGATCCACGGGATAGACAAGCCGGTGCAGAATGGCATGGCTTGGCCGGGTACGGACCATGCGCGCCACATATTGCAGATAGGGGCGGGACGCCTTGACCGCCTGAATCTTTTTCCAGCGTCCGGCGGCGTATGCCGACTGCATATTGGTTCGGAATATGAGTTCTACGCGCCGGTCGTGCCAACCTTCCGCGCGTATGGCATCCGTGATGCGTTCCCGGAAAGAGTCCAGGGTTTCCCCGTTTTCAAGCGCGGCCTGGATGCCGTCGCTCACCAGTTGCACCAGGTCACGCCGTGCCAGTCCTGTGACATAGAACGCGCGTTGTCTCGCGCCTTCCGTCAATGCCCTGGCTTCCGCATCCGTCAGTTTGGCTCGTTGCTTCCACCAGGCTATGGCTGCTTCCGGCGTGACGCCTTCGTCAATGATTTCCCAGCCCGGCAGCTTCATGCGTCATCCTCTTCCTCTTCTCCACGCACGGCTCCCGCACCGTGTCCGGCAGCCGCCGTCATGGCGCGGGCCAGGAACCTTTCCAGCTCGTCCGGCTTCATGGAGGGGGCCAGCAGTTCCGCCAGAGCTTCTTCCAGCTCGTCGAAACTCTTTGCCTCCCTGACCGCATTCTCAACTTCCGTGACAAAATCCGTGCTGGCACGGAGCGTGGAGGGCAACAACTTCCCTATGGCCGCGTCAAGCTCTTTCTGAGCCTTGTCGGCCAGTGTTTCCCTGTCCGCCGGAGCTGAAAAATCCGCGTTTCCCTCCATCGGCGGCATGGCTTCCTCCTCAAGCGTGAACTCCTCCGGCTTGAGGCCAAAACGACCGGTGAAGTATTCCCGCGTGAACTTCGCGCCCATTTCCCGGATTTTCTTGCCAAGGTCAGCCTGCACGTTCAAATCTTCGGGTTCGTCATACTCTGCCAGTGGCGCAAAAACGCCAGGCCCGGCGTTGACCTGAGCATACAGCCAGGCGATCTCGTTCCAGGCGTCCGTGACCATGGCCTTGTCCGCGTCCGCCAGGTCATCGGCCACACTCTTGTGCGCTTCCGTGGCCGCCAGACTGTTCTTGCCGTCGGTTTCAATGGTCAGCGTCTGCCCCATGAGAACCTTGCTGATAGCCCTGTCCTGCCTGGCCAGAAAGTCCTCATGAATCGCACCCTGCGTCTGCCCGGCACTCTCCAGTTTGACATTCGCCCCGTGCGGGATGACGGCCACGGCATCCTGCACCATGCGTGAAAGCCCGCGCGCCATGTCCCGCTTTTCCGGCTCTTTTGCCTGCGCCGGGGCCTCGCCTACCACCCAGGGCATCCCGTGCCGTTCCACAAAGCGGGCGTAAAACGTGAGGCCGCCGCGCTTGAAGCTCACCGGCCACAGGCAGCGAGAGAGCAGGCGCAGGCCATAGGGATTGTCGTAGGTAGCATGATGCGTGACGAACACGAACTTGCCCGGAGGCAGGGGACGCGGGTCCGCGCAGTACAGACCGTATTCCCCCACGAACACGGGATTGTTGCGGCTGTCGAACCGGAACCAGTGATAAGGCTTCGGCACAATGTCCACGATATGCCACCAGTCCCCGTCGAAGCGCCAGACAAGTTCCATAGGCGTAAAACCGTAAAAGGGGGCATCCAGCATCCCGGTAATGACTGTGCGCAGGTTGGAGCGCTCAAGGTCCCGCATGAAACGCCGGTGCAGTTCCTCCGCTTCCGGTGTGGGCGTTTCGCCCTCCGGCGCTCCGGCACGAAACGACAGGTGCGGACAGTTCAACACCCTGTTTTTGCGGGAGAGCATGGCCGTAGTCACCTGGTCATCCGCCGAAAGTTCCCTCAGCACGTCCGCCTCGTCCCCGCGCTTGCGCAGCACCGGGTCCGGGTCAGGCAGGGTGTTCAGCCAGCCGTCCAGTTCCCCGAAAAACATCCCCGCGTTTTGCCGCGTCGCCAGTTCCGTGCTCAAATCCGCCGCACTGAACGGCACAAAGGTTCCGTCTGCGTTGTACAGTCCGCCGGTACTCATACCGCCTCCGCCAGCAGCGCCACACAGACCGGCAACAGCCAGTCCAGCAGCGATTTGCGGTTCCAGACGCGCGGATCGAACCCGCCCCACCAGGGCATATTGTCCCGGTGTCCGTTCCCGTAAGCGTCAATCCAGCGATATTCCGCCTGCGCATGTTCGCGCCCTGTATAAAACGCGGCGCACAGCCAGGCCAGCGCCGGAATATGGCAAAGCCAACCGGCGACAGCGAAAAATAGTGTGATAACGGCATGAAGCATGAAAAAGACCTCCGTTTTCCCGCCATTGTGGCAAAAAAACGGAGGCCATGCCCGGAAAGGGCGCGAACCATGCGAAGGATTTTACCAGCCGTTGAAATTGAAGCCGCTCATGGGGATCCCCACATACTCCCACGGCTCCGAGCTGCCCAGCTCCCTGCGTGCGTCCAGCATCATGGCACAGGCCACGGCGCTGTCGCCGTGCCTGCCGCCTGTTTTGTCCTTTGTCCGCTGCTCAGGCACACGGGCTACGCCTTTCATCACTCGAAGACTGCGAAAATCCGAAAGTATGCCCGCGTCCTTCGGTAAAATCAGCGTTTTGTCCTCTATCCCCGCTTTGAGCAGCGGCATGGTCTCCCGATACCAGCCTTCGGAAATCATGACTTCCCGAACCCGGCCAGGCCCGTACTGCTGCCGGGCCGCTTCCGCAAGGGCCGAACCGTTCCCCCGTGCGTCCAGCGATACGCCGGAAAAACGCGGCAAGGCGTCCAGCACGGCGAAAAGAATCTGCTGTTGCGTTCTGTGCGGGCAGTTGCGCAGCTCCAGCACAAAGGGCGGCACAAGGCGTAAATCCTTTTCTTCCGTCGCGGGCCAGAATACGGAGAGGTCGCCGCTGCGGCCAAAGTCCACGCCGCAGAAATGCGCCCGGTCTTTCGGCAGGCCGGACAGGAGAGGTTCAAGCTGTTCCGCTATCCAGCCTTTTGTGTAGCGTTCCGCCACCGTCAGCGGCCAGTCCACAAAGTCGCCGGCTGGCGGCGTCCATGTCAGCACGGGAGCCGTCTCCATACAGGCTTCAATCATGCCGGTGGTCAGATAGGCCCCGGAAGACTGCCGGGGAATGCAGAAAAGCTCTTCGTCCGCGCCGTCGCCATACGTCTTGATAAGGTCGGCACGCCAGGCTTCTTCCGCCTCCGGCGTCCAGTCCTGCTTCGTCACCCGGCAGATACGCCGGTACAGTCCGGCGGAAAGCGCATCATCCAGTGTAATGCGGTGCAGACTGTAGGGCAGGTTTCCGGCGCGCACGTCCTGGATCAGCTCATTGAAAGGGTTTTCCGCCCCGTCATGCGTGGAAATGATGATGACCTGCCCGCCCCACATGAGCAGCGCCAGCGCCGCCTTCAAAAGTTCCGGCAGGTCTTCCACAAAGGCCGCTTCGTCGATGATGACGCGCCCCTGTTTGCCTCGCAGATTGGAAGGTCGGTTCGACAGCGCAAGTATCTTGTGCCCGCTGGCAAAGTCGATGCGGAAAGCCTTGATTTCCCGCTCGTCCCCGTCGCGGAAAATATCTTCGTTCACCTTCCCGGCCACGATTTGCAACTTTTTCGCCCATTCCGCACAGGTGTCGATATACTCCCGCGTCATGTCCTGATTGAACGAAATATACAGCACGTCCATGCCGTCCCGACCGGAGGTCGAGGCTTTCAGCACGTCGTCCAGCGCCTGTGCCCAGGTCAGGCCGATACGGCGGGATTTTTCCACCACTTTGACCGGCGATTTGTCCCCCAGCCATGCCTTTTGATACGGCAGCAACACGTCGCCCAGTTCCATACGCGCCCCCTAACTTGTGCCGAGGATTTCCCGGATGGCCTGCGCGTTTTCCGGCGACAGCGCCTTGTCGCGGCTTTCTTCCTTTTCTTTCGGCAACCGCGCTTCCAGTTCTCCCAGAAGTTCCAGGCAGCGTTTCACGTCCTGTACCGTGGCGGCATTGATTTTTCCCGGATCGGACAAAGCCATGCCCACCTTGTTGCGCACGGCTTCACGCAACGCGGCCACAGCGTCCGCCTGCGTGGCAATATGAGGCCGTGCTTCCGGCTCGGAGAAGGAAGGTATCTTGCCCGCTGCCGCAAGTTCCGCCTGCTTCAATGCCAAGGATTCCAAGCTGGCCACGGCAAAGGCCACCTGCGAGGCTTCCTTGCCGTCCTCAGCCTCAAGCAGACGTTGCAAGATGGCCTTTCGCCCCATGACGGTGTTGAAACGTATCTCACTTTCCACCTGCGCCAGTTCCTCACGACGTTCACGCCAGCGGTATTTGTCCGCCCAGCGTTTCAACGTGGAAGTGGCCACGCCCGTCAGTTCGGAAACTCGCTCGAAGGACAGGCGATCCATGCAGTACAGTTCCTGCGCCCGCCACACGGTGCCCGGTTCATGTTCCCAGCCCATGTCAGTCTCCGAGTTCACGGCTCAGAATGGCTATACGCCTGTTCACGCCGTCAAGCTCCATCAGCCGTTCGTTCAGTTTGACGCCCAACGCTGCAATATATTCTCCCTGCAATTCTTCCAAAGGATGAATTATGGAAAGGGCTGACAGCAAGCTGTCCCGGTGGGACTGTATCTCAGCCTCAATAATCTTCCGTCGCCTCCGCAGCTCTTCCCGCTGCCCGATTTCCTCCAGCCTGCTCACATTTTACTCCTTGTTTCCACGATGGTGGAAAGGTGTTCCACAGCGCGCGTGTTATTCACGACCAAAGTCTGCAACGCGTCGGTCATTCTTTCGTAGTTTTTTACCAAGGTCACATTTTTGCGGTAATACTCCGCGACTTCGTCATGTTTTTTGTTCATTTCCCGCAAGCTGGTCTCAAATTTTTCTGTCATCACCCGCAGACTTTCCTGGGTATCTTCCCGATAGGCTTCCAGTACCTTGGACACTCGCTTGCCGTGCTTGTAGTCCAGGACAAAAATCACGGCAATGACGAGAGCGGGAATAGAGGCCAGCACAAGAAGGATGCCGGGCACGCCCAGAGAAAACAGTGCTTCCAGCAAAGGCAGCGCAGCACTTACGGCAGCAGACATATCACTCATAATTTTCCCCGTGCCTGCTCACAGCGCAGCGCCGCGTTCAGGCCGTCTATGTAAGCCCGGATTTTATCGTCCCTTTCCAATAAGCGGGAAATATTCTCCGGGCTGTCCAGCGGCTCCGTCGCGTCCAGGTCCGGCAAAAGCGGAACAGACGGGGACGGGCAGTCGGGCAGGTTGATAACAAGCGGTGCGGCCTGCTTACCGCATCCGCTACAAAGGACGATTAAGGCGCTCAACAGCGCGACGGCGCGTTTCATCGTCCACCACCTTGGCCTTTTCTTCTACGGTGCGGGCACGCGGCCTGGCCTGCTTTACAATAGATGTTCGTTCCGCCGCGTCTCGCGCGGCTTTTGTCTCCCGGTCCAGGCACAGGCGGGCATTTTCCGCCTGCGCTTCCGCGTCCTTCCGGTACGCTTCCGCCGCTGTTTTCCACTGGTCGCGTTCCAAGGCTGTGGCGGCATGATGCAGCCTTTCCGTGTCAAGCGCGCCCTTGGTAAGCAACAGAGAGTAGGAAACAGCCACCAGCGCGAACACAGTTCCTATCCCGATCAGCCGGAGCATCATAACCGCGCCTCATCTTCCACGCCCGGCCCCCAGCCCGCCTTGATATAGGCGTATTGCCGTTCTTCCAGGATCAGACGGGGATAGTTGCGGTTTTCCCGGAAAGCGGCTTTGCTGCGCCCGGCGTTCACGTTTTCCACAGCCCCGAACCAGCGCTGGTCATCCACGCCCAGCACGCGGGCTTTTTTGCGATCACGGTTCACCCAGCCCAGCCCGCCGTTGTACGCGGACAGGGTAAAGGCCATGCGTTCAAAGTCGGAATGACCAGCGACACGATCCCATAGCCATTTGTCGTAAACACAGAGCGCCCGCAGGCTCCAGCCGGGATTGAACGGCGCGGGCTTGCCTGTTTCCGGTGCCACGGAAGGCAACCAGCGGGCCGTAGCTGGCATGACTTGTGCCAGTCCCTGCGCCCCCACATGCGACACAGTATCGTTGCGCCACCAGCTTTCGGTATGAACCTGCGCTGCAAATACGGCCACCGGTGCGTCCAGTCCCCAAGTGGCATGGGCAGCACGAACCAGAGTCGCCCGGTACTGTTGCGCAGCGCGGGGAATCGTCACCTCAGCGGCTTTCGCACTAATCGGCAACCATAGGGAGGCCAGATAAAAACCGATGAACAGAAGAAAACCTCGTAGTATCCACCGGGCGCAGCAGCACAGGGCCTGCACCAGAATTTCCTTCCATGTCGGGCTGGTCTCAACCTTCAATGTTACGTCCGGCATGGTTACAGCCCCAGTGCCACGGCCAGCACAAAAGCCGCAATAATGCAGGCCCGGCGGAGCATGGCTGCGCAGAACGGACGAAAGTAACCGGTGGCAATGGGAAAGTCCGGCTGGCCGTCATCCCCCGTGGCTTCCGGGTCTTCCCGCCAGTCTTTGTCCAGATAGGAAGACGGCAGCGCATAGGGGAACGCCAGAAAGTCAAAAGCCATACCCGCAATGGCCGCCACCATGACCAGCGCCAGCTTGTAGGCCACAACAGGCCCCTGATAAGGAGAAAGGAAAACCAGTCCCGCCAGCAGAACAAGGCCGCTCACGATGAAAGCGGCCAGCAGATACCGGGGATTGCAAAGAAACTTCTTCATGAAAAACTGCTCCTTTCCGCGCTCGTTTCGGAATGACCCGCCGGAATAAATCCGGCGGGGAAGGGAGGAACGGACCGGACGCGAAAACGGCCCGTCACGGCAATCATGCCATGGCGGGCCGCTTCATGCCCGGAAAGGGCGCGAGCTATGCGAACTTTTTTTTTCACTCGTCAAAATCACCTCGAAGTTCCTTGACCTCCTTGGACCGTACGCGGACAGGACTGTCCTTGAGCCGTATCAGTTTTCCCTCGGCTATATAGTCGTAAATGGTGCGCTCCGAAACATTCAGGCAATAAGCCGCCTGCCGCACGTTCAATATGTCGTGACGGTTGACCATTTCCTGCGGCGTCAGAGAATAGGGCTGCTCGGAAGGTATGCTGGAATAGCGTATGGGCAGCGGAAGGGGAAAGCCCGCCGGACGTTTCAGCGTACAGTGATCCGCGCAGCCGATGCAGCAAAACACGTCTCCGCGCACGAACCAGAACGGCTTGCGCCGGTTCCCGCGCAATACATGCGTGCAGCCGAGCTTTTCATATACGCGACGCTCAGGTTCCGCGTCATAAGGGCGCCATCCTTCCCTGGTCAGCGTCACAATTTCCCGTATCCGCGCTTTCGACATCTTATCCCCCTTGAAACACCCTGAAAAACAGCTCCTTGCTTTCTCGTTCCGTCTGCTCCCGGCAGGAAAGGCACTCCCTGCGGTCAAGGCGGCGACAATGGGAACAGCGGATTTCCTGCAACGCCTTTCCCACAACTTCCGGCGTCACGTCTCTGCCCCGTGGGCTTTCTCCGGCCCCGGAAAGCGCCGCCTGAATCCTTGCCGCCTGCTCGTGCCATTTTCCAGGATAACGACCGGAAAGCACCAGATACACTGTTGCCCGCTTCATTTCCGGGTGTGCCCGGCAAAAGGCGTACACGCTCCGATAGCGGGCCAGCACCGCCTCTTTCAGTTCACTGGCCGTCATGCTTCTTCTCGAACGCCTTTTCACGCCGCTGCAAGTCTGACAGCAACGTGGAAATCTGTTTCCCGTCCTTGAGCCAGACGAAACAGTGACAGCCGAACGCCCGTTTGACCCGCGTATCCAGGCTGGTCATGGAATAGCCCAGCTTTCGCCATATCGCCAGAATCTGCCGTTTTTCGGCGGCATACGGCATGGAATCTGTGATTTCTATCCAGTCCGGGCGACTGAGCGGTGTCACACGTCTGTTGCGGCTTTTGGCGGGCGCGGTATAGGTAACGCCGTGCTGTTCCGCGAAAAGCTGCGCCAGACGGGAAAGCTGATGGATATTCATATCCTTGCGGCTGGATACGCCGAACTCTGAACGCAGCAAGGCCCGGAAGGCTTCCTCATCCATGTGTGGAAGTTGCTTTCTGGCAATTTCAATCTTGCGATACAGGCCGAGACGCATTTTCCGACTATCCACGGCGACGCTCCTTGTGTACGGTCACTTCTTCAACCGGCACAAACACGCGCTTTCCTCCCAACGAAACATTGACCACCCAGCGTCCCGTGTAGTCCAGAATCGGCTCCGTGTTCGTCCAGGTGCCTTCATAAAAGCCGTCCGCGCGCCGCACAGACACGCGGGAATTGCCAGGAATGTCAGGGGCCGGGGCGGGAGTTTCCAGCCCGCACAAGGCAAGTTCCGCCGCCAGACGGGCTATTCCGTCCCGGTCGAAGAAGCGCGGCACGCCGTCTTCCGTATCAAGCCAGCGCCGGGCCAGCCGCACGCGGTAAAATCCTTCCGGGCCGCCGTGCAACGGAGCCGGGGAAAGCTCCAGCTTCGCACGCTCTTCTCCGTTGCGCACACTGATGGACGCGCAGAATTTCCGGTTGTCCTTCCGCATGATCTTACCTCATGGCGGTATGCTTCACGCGGTCTCGAAGTTCCGCTTTCTTGGCATTGTTGAAGCGATCCACCGTACCTACCAAATAACCCGTGATACGCCGGATGCGTTCGAACGTTACGCCTTCGCCAATGTAAATTTTTCCGTCCCGCTCAATGCTGGGAAGGTTCGGTATTACTTCCGTCATTGTTCTATCTCATGGCTGCTCGTCAGGCCGGAGCCGCCACGCTCCGGCGACGCCCCCGCAGGGGCGTTTCGCTGTTTAGAACAAAGAAAGCTGTTCCATTTTTCGCACTGTTTTTGTGTCAGTTTTGACACTCACCGCACTATCCTTCTTTGGCTCCGGCGGCGTCTCCGGCCCGGAAAAGTGGCCTTCCAGCCATACCCGCGCTTCTTCCCTGTCCAGCGGGCGGATGCTCCCTCCCCATACCAGGCTCCTCCGGGTTTCCCATGCCTCGCGTACTTCCAGGGCAAGGTGATTCCCCCACAGCACTATCCCGTCCAGATTGAAAAACATGAGGTTCAAGGCCGTCATGCGTGCGCAGTTCAGGTCTATGTCCTGACCTACGAATAGTGCCCGTCCGTTCTGCTCGAACGTCTGTTCCTTGGCCGCCGCTATCAGGCAGGCCCCCGCGCCGCAGGCGGGGTCAAGAACCTTGAAACGGCCCGTTTCCGGCGGTGCCGTGTGCGTTATCCTGGCCATAAGCCGCGCCACGGAAGACGGAGTGAAATACTGACCGGTGTAATGGTTCGCCGCGTATTCCTCATACAGCGGCCCCAGCGTTTCCTCATTTGTCGTCCGCATATAGTCCAGAAGGTAGGCGGTGGCGTTAGCGAAGTGATCCGCCGCCCTTTGCCCCATCGGTTCCGTATTGCGGTACTGCCCCACGATTTCCAGATACGGCGGGTCGTCCCGTTGGAAGGCATAAAACATAAGCCCCACCCAGTCTTCAAACACGCGATACCCGTTGTGTCCCTTGCCGATTATGGCATCAAGTTCCTTGCGAACCGGGTTCAATCCCGGATTGACTCTCTGATTGCTTTTCTTGCTCATGGCTGCTCGTCAGGCCCTGCGCACCACCGCCGGGCGACCGCGCCGCCCTTGGAAGTGGGCGGGCGGTTTCGCTTTTATGGCTTCATTGCCTCTTTCAAATCTTTGCAGGCGGTGAACGTCACCGCCTTATGTGCCGGAATATCCAGCGTCTCCCCGGTTCGCGGATTGCGCCCCGTGCGGGCGGCTACATCCTTGCTCTTGAGCTTGCCGAGACCGGGCAGCGGGATTTCCCCACCGCCCAGCAGCTCGGCGGCGGCCACGTCGCCCAGCGCGTCCAGAACATTTTCCACCATGACGGCGCTCACGTCCCTGTCGGGATGCGCCGTGCGCACCGCCTGCGCCACTGCCTTGATAAGCTCCAGTTTTGTCATAAGTCCTCCTGCGTTATGGAATGTTTCGATATACAATATCCCGGCTGTATCCGGCCCTGATAAGCAGCGCCCGCGCCATATCCCGGATGGTTCGGCAAGCCTTGTCACGCTGGCCGGGGCTTGCCTGCTTCCATTCCTGGTTCCGGGCTATCTCCGGCAGGTCTTCCGGCCTGAACCCCTTGTGTGTCACCACGTTCTGCGCGTACTTCGCTGCTAACGCTTCCAGTTCGCTTTTTCTGTACAGGTCACGCCCCATTCCCCCTCCTAGACGGTTTCCGGCACCTCTTCTTTCTTGATTTCTATGAAAAATGTGTCCGATTGTTGCCGTTTCAGCCCCACCAGCTCCAGACGTTCGTCCGGCCAGCCCAGCGCCGCGTCCTTGTTGATTTCTTCCTTGGTGCGGATACCGTCCGAAAGGTTGTATTGATGCAGCCTTTCCAGTGTCATGTCCGCTGTCACGCCGCGCATCTGGACTATTTTCGTGCTGGCCCTGAATCCAATCACGCCGAATCCGAGGTCGAGGCTCTTGCTTTTGATGAACAGTGCCTGCCGGTTGAGTTTGCCGTACACCGTCACCGCGTCCGACAGTTCCTTGCGTCGCGCCTGCAATGGCCCGGCAAGCTGGCTGGCCTTGGCTTTCGCCCCGTCCACGGCTTCCCGCATCTCATTCTCGATGGCGGAAAGTTTACGGTCGATGGCTGCCATTTCCGCCAGCGCGCCCTCACACTGCGCCCGGTCAAGCACCATGTACGGGTCTGGCTTGATGCGCGCCATTACATCACCTCCCGGATAGCCCTTGCCGGGAACTCTCCCGATACCTTGATGCCCCGTGCGACCAGCCGCAGATTCATGGCGGGCACGGCGATTTCCGCTTCTTCCGTGGTCCAGTCCACACTCACCACATGCAGGTTGTTTTCCAGCGCCTCCGCCTGTTCAGCGGCGGCCATCAGATTGTCGCGGCAGCCGCGTACAAGGGCGGCCTGTTCTTCATTCTTCGCGTTTTCCTGTACTTCTCCGAGAGCGGACAGAATGGATAAAAGATTTTCTTTCAGCATGTTGCATTCTCCTCTGTATTGTCGTTCTCATTTTCCGTGCGGTTTCTGTCGAACCGTGCCAACAGAACCTTGCAGGCGTCCGTAATGCTTTGTGCTGTTTTCTTTGCGTAGGGGTCGGCACAGAGCAGGAGCCGGGCGATAGTGGCCGCCGCCGCACGCTCCCGCGCAAAGGGGTCTGTTTCCCGCAGAGGCGGATACGGCGTTTCCGGGTTCTTGTCCGCCTTTACCGTGGCCCGCCAGGTGACGGCGTTCCGGTCATCTCTGCCCGCCCGCGCTATGAAGCCTTCCTCCGCCAACCAGTTGCAGTAACGCAGCGCCTGCGTGTACGAAATGCGCGTCATCATGGCGCATTCCGATATGCTCCAGCCCGGCTTGGCCTTACGGACAAAGCGCCACAGGGCTTCATAACTCTTCGCCTCGCGTGGACGATGCTTGAAGTCGTAGGTGAAACAGCCGGTACGCGTCCGTTTGACTTCCCCGTGCCGCGTCATGTCGGAAATACGGCTGCGCACAACGGCCTGTTCCGCGTCGCTTTCCAGCCCCAGCGCCTCATATACAAGGCGGTAACTGATTTCCTTGCCACCTTCTCCCAAGGCTTGCAGCGCCGCGCGCACCGCTTCTTTGCTGACTTCCTTGCGGGTATCCATGCCGCCTCCTACTTGCGCCGCCAAGTCCGCGCGGAAAGCACGGTGTCCAGCATCGACCCGTCCACCGTGAAGTTTTCCGCCGCCTTCGCCGCCTTTTCGAGAAGCAGCATCATGTTGCGTACCAGTCGGAAGTCGCCTTCCGCCCGTTCCGCTATGCGCCCGCAGAGTTCCGCCGGAATGTCCAGCGCCGCCGCCTTCATGGCGTACATGGCCACCTCCGCCGCGCTGATGGGGCCGAACTCCACTTCATGGGCTACGCGGCTCCATACGCGGCGGCGCTCGGACAGAAGCCCGAATATGCCTTCCTCACCTATCAGGATGATGGGAGCGCCCGTCATCTCCAGAATGTCCCGCAAGTCTTCAATGCGCCCGATGGCCAGCCGGTCGGCTTCGTCCACGAAAACGGGCTTGCGATCCCGTTCCAGAAGTTCCACAATAGACTGCTTGCAGCGGTCCGCGCTCATGCGAGGCAAATCTCCATTCTTGCCGCGTACCTCGAAAAGCACGCGCTGGAGGAACGCCGCCTGCGTCCAGCCTTCCCAGACTCGGACGTATGCGCCCCCGCGCTGGTAATGGTACTGGTCCGCCGCCACGCTCTTGCCGCGCCCGGCCTGCCCGTGGGCAAGAATGAATCCGCTGGTTCCCCGGCCCGCGTCCACTACGGCATCCACTGCCGTGTTGAACCGCGCCGTCGCGTCTGTGGGAATGATCACGTCTCGCATATAGCCTCCCTATGCCGTTGCGATATTGCCTTGTCTGAAATGCAGCAGCTCCAGCCTGTCCTCGTACAACGCCTTGAAATTGCGCTGGAACTGCGGGGTGTTTTCGAAATATTCCATGAAAGCCGCGTCTTCCGGCACCAGTTCCGCGCCTCGCTCGTGCAGGGCCGTGAACAGGTAGTCGTAGCGGGCCGGTTCATCCGGGAACCGCTTGAAAATGGAAGGTTCGTAGGCGGGGGCGTCCAGTTCCGCGCGGGCCTGCGCTCCGGCGGCCTTGGCGGCCTCGATGGCAGCCTTCTCCGTGGCGGAGAGCGCCGGAGACTTTCTGACGGGTTCCGGGGCGGGAATGGCCTTCTGAAAGCCTGTAATCTGCCGCTGCCGGGCTTCCGGGAGAATGACCGTTTCCGTCATCTGCCGAATTCCGGCCTTGGCCGCGCATTCCTGCCGCTTCTTGAGTTCCAGCGCGTCCGAAAGGTCTTGCTGCTGTTCCGCCGTTCCCAGAGCGCGGGCGGCGGGATGGATACCGGCGGCAATCCCGTAATGGTAACGGTCGCGGGCTTCACAAAGTCTGTGGCCTTCCAGGTCGTACACAAGCACCGTGTACGGCGAGAGCTGCCAGTCATAGCGAACCAGTACCGGATGACGGCGGTTGAACAGGGCTTCATGCCAGAACAGGCGACCGTCCAGCCGTATGCCGTCCTTGCTGATGGTGCGGACTTCTTTTTGCAGCATCAGCAGTGTGAGGCGCTCCATGTCCACGCCCGGCCCCCGGCCTTCCTCGAACACTTCTCCGGGCGTCCTGCCGCGTAAATGGGTGGTGGCCTGCGGGCGGGAAGCATACAGTTCAAACCAGTACGCCAGCCACTCATACGTTTCTTCCAGCGTGAGCGGGCGGCGGCCCAGCTTTTCATGCAGGCGGCGGTGCAGCTTTTCGTTACGGTGCAGCCGCGCGGGCTTGTGGGCTATGTCCCATCCCGTATAGGACGGCGTAAGCTCTTCCAGCTCGTGCATGGTTCCGAAGAACCGTTCTACGGGCTTGCTCTGGCCGTGGTAGGGCCAGGCGTGGATGACTTCGCAGCCAAGGTCACGGTACAGGCCGAGGAATCCGGCCTGCTCAAAGTCCTTGCAGCCGTCGAAAAACCGCGCCCTGAACGCCTTGCCGTTGTCCAAGTAAACAACGCGGGGAAACTTCCCCAGACGGATGCAGGCCCGGCGGAACGCGCTGGAAATACAGGCCACGTTTTCCGTCGCCATCACTTCCCAGCCCAGCGGGTAACGGCTTCCGCCGTCGAAAAACAGAAGCAGCGTCATACGCTTGGGCTTGCCCGTATCCGGGTCTGTCGTCTCAAAGTTGAGCGTATGGCCGTCAGCGATAACCACGTCGCCCACGCCTACCAGCGACCAGTCTCGAAGAATGGATATAGCGCATCGGTCGTTCCACGCCTTTTCCCCGTTGCGCCACAACGTCCAGTCGCTGAAACACGTCTTGGAGTAGTTGGCTACCCAGCGCCGGATGGTATCGTCCGAGGGAACGGCCAGATTTTCCGCCTTGCACCGTTCTTGTATGATGCGGGCGCAGGTGCTGATTTGACGGTCTCCGTCCAGTATTTGTCCCAGGATGATGGTCTGGTGCCGTTCCGTGAGCATACTCTTGCCCCGATGGGCAAGGCCGCGCTTGTCGGCCAGGGCCAGTACGCCGCCGGAGTCCTTCCTTTCCAGCTTCCAGCGTTCCAAGCTCTTCCAGCTTACGCGCGGACCGAGTTCCTCAAGGAGCTTGCTCCATGCGCCGCCCTGATAGGCAAGGATAAAGGCTTGCTTCTGCCTGATGGTGCTGCCGTGCTTTGCCTGCCAGTCCAGATAAAGCCCCAGAAGATCGGCCTTTGCCAACGCCTTGTAACGGCGCTTGTCATCAAGAATGGCCTGTCGGGCGGGGGAGAGAAGCCGGGAAACTGTAACTGCGGGAAGGGCTGCCTCTGCCTCTATCGCCCGGCGTTCCTCTGCCGTCTGGAGGGCGCGCTGCGTCGCTTCTGGCATGGAGGAAACAAGCCACTCCTTCCCGCCGCCGCGTCCCTTGCGCGGGCGGAATTGCCAGCTTTCACGAGAGGCACGTTGGATAACGCCCTTGACCGTCATGCTCAAAAGCTCACTGCATTCTCGCGTGGTGTATGTTTCCCTAACTGCCATTGCCTTTTTCCTTCGCGTCGTCTTATGCGGCCTTGTCCCGCGCAAGGCGCGGGTCAAACAAATATTGTTCAGGAACGCCGCTGCCGCGGAGCGCATCCAGCACGCGCGGGCTGTGCTTCTTGCCCCGTACTGTGGCGGAAACCAGCTCCGCCGTGACACCTATGCGCCGTCCAAGCTCCGACATGCTCAAGCCTCGCTCGACAAGGACAGCCCGGATTGCATAGCGGGCTTCATAACGTAGGCGTCCGCATTCTTCGCGGGTCATAAGTCTTCCTCCAGCTTGCGCTTGCGTTGACGCGCCGCCTTCATTTCCAGAACCGCAGCCCCATAGTCTCGGAGTTTCCTGTCTTCTTCCGTCATCAAATCCAGTCCCAACGCACGCGCCGCAACGCGGAATGGTTCCACGTTGCCGGTGGCACGGCAGAAAGCCAGCAGGGCCAGAATGGATGGAGGATGCGACGTGTCGGAGGGGGCCAGCCACTTGTCCAGTGTGGCTTTGCTGATGGACAGGGTATTGCCGCCCGTCAGCTTGATTCCCGCCCGCTGTGCTATTTCATTCAGGCGGTCGGCAAGCATCTTTCTTCCTTCGCCTTCCGGCGCTCCGGCGGCATCGCGCATGGCGGTCTTGATGGCCACCATGACGCCGGAAAGCCGGATGGCGTCGTCAAGTAAGGATAGCTGCTTCATGACCTGCTCCCTGTCCAAACGCGGTTCACGCCCGGACGTTGATTTAATGGGGCGGGCCGGATAAAGTCCCTTTTGCTACTGTTGAAAACTTCAACCGCCCGTAAGTCCATATTTAGGACAAAATTTCAGACAAGTAAACTGAAATTTTGGGTAAAACTTAAAAAACGCCTACACTTTTATTTATCAATTTTTCTAACTAGTTACATAATTAGCTAGGTAAAAGTTGAGGTAAAACTTTGGCGTAGGGAACTTTTACCCAATGAAAACACTGGGAGAACGCATCCGATTCATACGTGGGGAAGAAAGCCAAGCCGAATTTGCAGAACGTGTTGGAATTGCAAAGGGTTCCATAGGTGGCTATGAAAATGGCAGAAATTCACCCAGTGCAGATGTTATTCTGAAAATTTGTCTTTCGTATGATATTTCATCCGAATGGCTTCTCAAAGGGGAAGGCTCCATGCACCCTGGCGCTACTTCGGCTTCCTCTGTATGCAAAGAGAACCAGGAAAAAACATCTCAAGACTATTCTAACATTGAAAAAAAATTAAATATATCAGAAGAAGAACGCCGAGAGCTGACGATAGAAAATCGCAAGCTCTACCGAGAAAAAGAAACACTCTATAAGGAAAAGGAAGAGCTGCTCCGCGAAATCGGGGAACTACGTGAGAAGGTTGCCCGACTGGAGGAGCGTAAAAATCGACTCGCTATCGCTTCGGATCAGCCTGCGCAAAATAGCGGCGTTGCATAATCAGAAAAGACAAAAAAACAGCCCTGCTTTTGTGTCAAAAACGACACGCGGCAGGGCTGTTGTATTCTCATTTGTCGTGCGGAAACGCTCTTGAAATAGCCTTCCGTTCTCAAGTCTTTTTTCGTGGCCTTTTTTAGACGCCGAACCACCATAAGCCCGCGCCTGGCCTACATATAGCCGATATCTAGCCGACTGGATGACGCCATACCGTCATTCTCATTTCTTCTGCCCCCCTATATGGAGGCTGATTTTTCAGCCTCCACCTTTTTTACTCGTCCATCTCATCCGCTATGACGGTCAGAATCGCAATCACCACAGGTATCCATTTTCCGAGACTCATATCTTTTCCTTCCTATCTGGCTATGAAACGGGACAAACGACACTGGCGTGCAGTTCCGCAATCCCATTCGACGTGTTTTCCGAGACACGGCGGTATCCTCGTCGGAAGCCCCAATCGGCACAGTCGGCAGGTATCCGTCATGCGTTCCTCCTCAAGGCCCCTTCGAGCAGTCCGAACAGTGCCGGAGCAAGCTGTGGAAACGTCTCAATGACGCGGCTGGCATGAGGCAGCAAGTTGCGATGTTCGAACACATGATGCCGAGTCCGTAACATCTGTTTGTTCGGAACACCATTGCAGGATGGCCTGTTCCGGCGCATATCGGATTTTCCTAGCGGAAGAGGATTGATGCTGTCTGCAAGATAGTCAGGTCTCGCCCTTACGGAGTCATTTTTCTTGAAAAATTCCGTCATGGAACTGTTCAGCACCTCAGCTATTTCCCCGATTCGGTTGAACCTAGAAGCAACGTATCCGTTCCAGATACGCCCAGTATATCATATTAAATAACTAGTAAATATAATTGGCTCTATATAGCAATATTTGTACATGAGCAGTCCTTGATTTCGATATTTTTATTTACACACGTAACTATTCGCGTTATTATATTAAAACGAAATCAATTATAAAAATTATTAATATTTTCTCAAATAAGAAAACAGGGACAACCTTGGGAATATTTTGTTCCTCGTCTCGCTGATAAAACAAGCGATAATATATCACTAAATATTTTATACATTTTTTTCAAATAATTATGGAATATTCATTCATGCATAAAATAGTTGTTCCTAACACAATTCTTATTGTCGATGATGATGAAATGAACCGTGATGTGTTGGGAAATATTTTTTCTGCGTCTCATTCCATTGAAATGGCTGAAAATGGAAAAGAGTGTCTCAATAAAATACTAGAATGTGGACAAAAATTTTGTGCTGTCCTTCTGGATGTGGTCATGCCTGTAATGGGCGGTATTGAAGTATTGAAAAAACTTAACAGAGATGGTGTTGTTGATCATATTCCCGTCTTTCTTATTACTGGAGAAACAGATACGAGAATCATCAAGCGAGCATATGAACTCGGCGTGATGGATGTCATTTCTAAACCTATTTCTTCGTATATGGTGCAACGCCGGGTTAATTCCGTTATTGAATTGTTTACGGCACGTAAACGACTCTCCAGTGTGGTGGGCCAGCAAAAAGATCAGCTTTTAAAACAGGCCAAAAGAATCCTGAGGCTGAACATGGGGATGATAGAGTCTCTTTCAACAGCCATTGAATTTCGCAGTGGCGAGTCCGGTGAGCACATCCGGAAAATACATGACATCACTAAGCTGTTCCTTGAAAATTCCCCACTGGGCAGAGATTTTTCGACGGAGGAAATTGAGCATATTTCTTTGGCCGCGATTATGCATGACGTTGGGAAGATTTCCATTCCTGACGCCATATTGAGCAAGCCAG
>OGEP01001812.1_pt1 | contig 21346 bp, 24 predicted proteins | sample 1570721 | NCBI WGS metagenome assembly OGEP01 (sample SAMEA2582131, study PRJEB24529) | metagenome | biome: Human gut stool | place: China | collected 2011 | reverse complement strand
GTTCACAGATACTTGCCAACTCACGCTCCAAGATTTCAAGCAGGTAGCGTTTAGTTTTAACATCTCCAAGACCACCTTTTTGATAGTGTTCTTTCATCTCAACGATGGTTGCAGCGTCCTCTTCACAACCAAAAATATCAAGGTAATGGAAAACCATATTGCCTTCAATTTGTCCTGGATCTTCGACACGGATGTGATTAGGGTCAGTGTACATGCTCATCACTTTTTTACGAACAGTATCTGCGTCGTCTGAAAGGTAAATACCGTTTCCTAGAGATTTAGACATTTTAGCATTGCCATCAAGACCTGGAAGGCGACCGGCTGCTTCGTTAACTGGGAAAATGCCTTCAGGTTCCACTAGAACATCTGTTTTATAGGTATGATTAAATGAACGTACAATCTCACGAGTTTGCTCAATCATTGGTTTTTGGTCATTTCCTACAGGCACAAAACTCGCCTTGAATGCTGTGATATCAGCAGCTTGAGAGACCGGATAAACCAAGAATCCTGACGGAATGGATTCCCCAAATCCTTTCTGAGCAATTTCAGTTTTAACTGTTGGGTTGCGTTCTAAACGAGCTACTGAAACTAAGTTCAAATAGTACATTGTCAATTCAGCTAGTTCAGGAATTTGACTTTGAATGAAAATCGTTACTTGCTCAGGATCTAAGCCAACTGATAAATAATCCAAAGCGACGTTACCAATAGAATCCTTGATGATTTCAGATTCCTTAGCATGGTCAGTTAGGGCTTGTTGGTCTGCCAAAAAGACAAACATATCATACTTATTTTCATTTTGCAAAAGTACACGATTCTTCAATGAGCCGACATAGTGACCTAAGTGTAATCTTCCAGTAGGACGGTCTCCCGTCAAAATAATTGGTTTTGTCATGATTTCTCCTTTAAATATAAAAAACTCACGCGCAAAAGCACGTGAGGACGTTTCAAATTGATACGCGGTACCACCTCAGTTAGCAGACCTATAGTCTGCCATCTCTACTCCTTCTATCAAAGGAAGACACGATAAGGGGTGCCACACCTGAAGATTATTGCTTCTCTTCATTTCTTGACCAGTCCATTCATCCTAAAGTTATTACTGATTTGCAGCATCCATCAGCTCTCTAAAAATACTTTAACATTACTCTTCTGATTGTAGTTTCATTTTATGAAATTATGAGAACTTTGTCAAGACAACAACAATTGGAAAAGAGGCTTGACCTCCATTTTAGTTTTTGCCATAATAGGAAGGTAAATTTATTTGGAGTAGTGTACAAATGAAAAAGAGACTTATTGATTACAGCCTAGTAACCCTAGGCTCTTTTATTGCTGCTATAGGTTTTAATAGCCTATTTTTAGCCAATCACATTGCTTCAGGTGGTGTGGTTGGACTTGCAGTTAGTTTACAAAAATTATTTGGCTGGAACACAGGAAATTTCGTGATGATAGCCAATTTTCCCTTGCTTCTTGCCTGTTATATCTTTTTAGGTAAGGATATTTTCTTTAAGACCATCTATGGTTCTTGGATTTATTCCATTTTTGTCAAATTAACCGAGCATATCCCAACACTCACCCATAATACACTGCTAGCAGCGGTCTTTGGAGGAGTGATTTGCGGTTTTGGTCTTGGCCTAGTTTTTTGGGGGAATTCTTCGACTGGAGGAACTGGTATTTTGACTCAAATCCTCCACAAATATTCTCCACTTCCTTTAGCCATTTCTATGACTATTATTGATGGCATTAGCGTTGCTATGGGATTTATCGCCTTTGATATTGAAACGGTTATGTATTCCATAATTGCACTGGTTATTATTAGTTACGTGGTTAATAGCATGCAAGTTGGTATCGCTTCTTCTCGGAATATTATGATTATTTCAACTAAAGCCACGGAGATCAAGCATTACATTGCCTCAGATGCCGATCGTGGTGTGACGGAAATTCCAGTTAGTGGTGGTTTCACGGGAAACAAGCAAACAATGCTCATGACAACCGTCTCACGCCAAGAAGTGCCCAGTCTAGAAAAACATATTCAACAAATCGATCCTATCGCCTTTATGATTGTGATGCCTGCAAGTCAAGTTATGGGACGAGGATTTAGCCTCACCAAACAGTACCAATTAGATGAAAACAGTATCCTTCCTATGTAGCGTGCATCAACACCCCTTTATATTGAAAAAAGGGGCTTTTTCATGTACAATGAAGTTTAGATAAATAAATTGAGGTGACAATGTGTTAACAGTTTCAGACGTCTCACTACGTTTTAGTGATCGTAAATTATTTGACGATGTCAACATTAACTTTACAGCAGGTAATACTTATGGACTTATCGGTGCTAATGGCGCTGGTAAATCAACATTCTTGAAAATCTTAGCAGGAGACATTGAACCATCAACTGGTCATGTAGCTCTTGGACCAGATGAACGTCTATCAGTTCTTCGTCAAAATCACTTTGACTACGAAGAGGAGCGTGTGATTGACGTTGTTATCATGGGAAATGAAAAACTTTACAGCATCATGAAAGAAAAAGATGCTATTTACATGAAAGAAGATTTTTCTGATGAAGACGGCGTCCGTGCTGCTGAACTTGAAGGAGAATTTGCAGAGCTGGGTGGTTGGGAGGCTGAAAGTGAAGCTTCGCAGTTACTCCAAAACTTGAACATTCCTGAAGATCTCCACTATCAAAATATGAGCGAACTTGCTAACGGTGACAAGGTGAAAGTCCTTCTTGCTAAAGCCCTTTTTGGTAAGCCAGATGTACTTCTTCTTGACGAACCAACCAACGGTCTTGATATTCAATCTATCTCTTGGTTAGAAGATTTCTTGATTGACTTTGAAAATACTGTTATCGTCGTTTCCCATGACCGTCACTTCTTGAATAAAGTATGTACGCACATGGCTGACCTTGATTTCGGTAAAATCAAACTCTTCGTTGGTAACTATGACTTCTGGAAAGAATCATCAGAATTGGCTGCACGTTTGCAAGCTGACCGCAACGCTAAAGCCGAAGAGAAAATTAAACAATTGCAAGAATTCGTTGCTCGTTTCTCTGCCAATGCCTCAAAATCTAAACAAGCCACATCTCGTAAGAAAATGCTTGATAAGATTGAGTTGGAAGAAATTGTTCCCTCAAGTCGTAAATATCCATTCGTGAAATTTAACGCCGAACGTGAAATTGGAAATGACCTATTGACGGTCGAAAATCTTTCAGTTACAATCGACGGTGAAAAGATTCTAGATAATATTAGCTTCATTCTTCGTCCAGGTGACAAGACTGCCTTTATCGGACAAAATGACATCCAGACAACCGCGCTTATCCGTGCCCTTATGGATGATATTGACTACGAAGGCACTGTCAAATGGGGTGTCACAACCAGTCAATCTTATCTTCCAAAAGATAATTCTCGTGATTTTGCATCAGGTGAATCAATCCTTGAATGGCTTCGCCAATTTGCTTCTAAAGAAGAAGACGACAATACCTTCCTTCGTGGCTTCTTGGGTCGCATGCTTTTCTCAGGTGATGAGGTTAACAAGTCTGTCAACGTCTTGTCCGGGGGAGAAAAAGTACGCGTGATGTTATCAAAACTCATGCTTCTTAAATCTAATGTCCTTGTCCTTGATGATCCTACTAACCACTTGGATTTGGAATCTATCTCAAGCCTAAATGATGGTCTCAAGGACTTCAAAGGATCAATTATCTTTGCCAGTCACGACCATGAATTTATTCAAACCCTAGCTAACCACATCGTTGTTATTTCTAAGAATGGTGTTATCGACCGTATCGACGAAACCTACGATGAGTTCCTTGACAATGCTGAAGTTCAAGCTAAAGTTCAAGAACTTTGGAAATAAAACAGGGCTCTCAGCTCTACTAATAAACAAAAGAGGTTGGAAATCATATCCAGCCTCTTTTACCATAATCAAAAGGAGACTCACATGTCCTTCATAGAAAAACATCAACGCTCTCTTTATTACCTCCTTAGCTTTCTGATTCCGGTTATTATCATAGCTAGTGTACTAGCCAGCCAAAATATCTATTGGGGAAGTAAGACGACTATTTTGGCCAGTGATGGCTTCCATCAGTACGTCATTTTTGCCCAGACATTGCGCAATATTTTGCATGGTTCTGGTAGCCTTTTTTATACTTTCACTAGCGGGTTGGGGCTTAATTTCTACGCCCTAATTAGCTACTACCTTGGCTCTTTTTTGTCACCTCTGACTTATTTTTTTGATTTGGGGTCAATGGCTGACGCTATCTATCTACTGACACTGATTAAGATTGGGCTGATTGGTTTATCGACCTACTTTAGCCTATCTAAATTATTTACTCGGATACATTCAAATTTTAGACTCATTTTGTCAGCTTCCTATGCCCTCATGAGTTTCAGCCTCAGCCAGATTGAAATCAATATGTGGCTGGATGTTTTCATTCTGATGCCTCTCATCATTTTAGGTATCCATCAGCTCATCGAAAATCAGCACCGAACACTCTACTATCTTACACTGACAATTCTCTTCATCCAAAATTACTACTTTGGATTTATGACCGCCATCTTTGTTGCACTCTACGGTCTCGTGCAATTAAACAGACTTTCAACTGTAAAACTAGCCTTAAAAAGATACCTCGACTTTATTGTCGTTTCTTTACTAGCAACGCTATCTGCTAGTATCATGCTAATCCCTACTTATCTTGATTTAGCAACTCACGGCGAGAAGTTTACAAGCTTTACAACATTGTTTACAGATAATAGCTGGTGGTTAGATTTATTCGCTAAAAATCTTGTCGGCTCCTATGACACAACAAAATTTGGTGCTGTTCCTACAATCTATGTGGGAATTTTGCCACTCCTTCTAGCACTAAGTTTCTTTACAATTTCCAAACTCTCAAAAGGGCTTCGAATTAGCTACAGCCTGTTACTCCTATTCTTGATAGCCTCCTTTTATCTACAACCACTTGACCTGCTTTGGCAAGGAATGCACACCCCAAACATGTTTTTACATCGCTATTCTTGGGTATGGTCAACACTGATAATATTCCTAGCAGCTGAGAGCTTAGAACACCTAGAGAACATCAACTGGAAAGTCTTTTTAGGACTCGGAGGTTTTCTAGGGATAGGATTTATTGCTGTCGCTTTAAACCAGAAACACTATGACTACATTTCAATAAGCCTTATTGCCATCAGCTTATCTTTCTTGATAGCTTATTTAGTTCTTTTTATCAGTCACCAGCAAAAGCAGTTCCCTAAATACCTATTTCTAGCCTTTACAGTATTCTTTACACTGTTAGAATTATCTTTGAACACCTACTACCAAATTTCTGCCTTAGGAGAAGAGTGGGTCTTTCCATCAAGAGAAGGCTATAATCGTCAGTTAAATGACATTGACAAACTTGTCAAGTATAGTAAAACTAAAGAGAACACTTTCTATCGAACCGAACAACTTCATAGTCAAACCGGTAACGATAGCATGAAATTTAGCTATAACGGCATTTCTCAATTTTCTTCTATCAGAAATCGCCTATCCAGCTCCACTCTTGACCGTCTAGGATTTAAATCTGTTGGAACCAACCTTAATCTCCGCTACCAAAATAACACTCTGATTACCGACAGCCTATTCGCTGTCAAATACAACCTCGATACTGAACCAATCACAAAGTTTGGATTCACTTTGCAAACAAGTTCGGGAACAACATATCTCTACCGTAATCGATTTGCCAGTCAGCTAGCAATACTGACACCGACAACATTTAAAAACGCTACTTTTGACCGAAATACGCTAGATAACCAAACTAGATTACTAAATCAACTCTCTGGACTTCATGAAAGCTACTTTTCACGCCTACCTGCCAGTATCCAGTCAGGACAACGAGTCTTCAATAACCAGCTGACACTCGCTAAAGACGCTAGTGGTGTCACAAACATTAGCTTCGCTGTAACCACTACTACTGATAGCCAAGTCTATGTCAGCGTCCCAAATCTCTCCTTTTCAAATGACAATAGCGATACTGTGACTATTTCAGTTAACGGTAACTCAAAAACTTACACCACAGATAATGCCTATTCTTTCTTTGACCTAGGTTACTTCAAAAAAAATCAGCAACTAACCGTAACCATGTCCTTCCCAGATAACAACCAAGTCACTTTTTCATCACCCAACTTCTACGCTCTAGATATTGAGAGTTATCAGAAGGCCATGACAACCATCAATCAACGGTCAGTCACTGCCAAAAATAAATCTAATCGTGTCAATATCCAATATATTAGTGACAAAAATACCTCACTTTTCCTTACCATTCCTTATGATAAAGGTTGGTCAGCTAAATTGAATGGGAAAAAAGTTACTATAAGACAAGCTCAAAAAGGATTCATGGCTGTTGATGTTCCAAAAGGCAAAGGAATTGTTGTCCTAACTTTCACCCCTCAAGGCTTCTATCTTGGACTTATTCTAAGCATAACAGCCTGTGTAGCTTACTTTTTCTATAATCGTAGTCTTAGATCCTATCATTCAAAATCCCCCATTAAACCGTAAATATAAAAACTGATACTCCAGCAAAATCTAAAGCTGAAATATCAGTTTTTTTGCAGTTTTTCGATAAATGGATATGATAAATTGTAAAATATAGTGCAACAAAAAAACTCATAGCGTTTCATTGGTGTAAACTGTAAGTAACCACACAAACAGAACCCGAGGAAAAACTATGAGCTACTCCCATCTTACCATAACCGACCGAATAAAGATAGAAACCTACTTGGAATTAGGTTTGAAACCTTGCCAAATTGTAAATAAACTTGGCGTCCATAAGTCTACTATTTCAAGAGACTTAAGACGATGCCAAAATGGTTATTCCGCAGCCTTAGCACGGGAACAGTACAACCACAGGGCTAAGCAAAAAGGTTGGAAGTCTCGTTTGACACCAAAGTTGAAAAAGGAAATTGAGGACGGTTTAAAATCCTCCTGGTCGCCTGAACAGATTTGTGGCCGCCATCAGCTTGAACAAAAGCCAATGGTAGCTTTTAAAACTATCTATAACTGGCTCTATGCTGGTTTGATTGATCTGGATTTAAGCGTCCTTCGTCGTAAAGGAAAAACTCGACAACCCAAAGAAACACGTGGAACATTTAGGATTGGTACGTCGATTGCCAAACGTACTAAAGAGGTCCGGAATCGTGAAACTTTTGGCCACTGGGAACTTGATACTGTAGTGTTGTCTTCCAGAGGCAAAAGCAAGGGCTGTTTAGCGACCTTCCTAGAGCGAAAAACGCGCTTTTACTTAGCTTTCAAGATACCAGATAGAACAGCCAAATCCATGTTTTCAGCTATCGAACAAACTTTGTAAGCTATTTCCAAAAGAGGCTCTTAAAACCTTCACTTAAGACAGGGGAAAAGAGTTTGCCTGCTATCCTCTGGTAGAGAATTTAGGAATTTCCTTTTTCTTTGCGGACGCCTATTCATCCTGGCAGAGAGGAAGCAATGAAAACGCAAATGGCTTACTAAGAGAATATTTCCCAAAGAAAACAGATTTAGCCGCTATCTCTGATGAGGCTTTGAACAAGTCTTTATATGATATCAATCACCGACCACGAAAATGTTTAACTTACAGAACTGCTAGTGAAGCTCTAGAGGATGAGTTCAAGTAAATGTTGTACTTATTCTTGCAATTTTTCTGATAAAAATAATTTGGAGTTTTGAAAAATAATCGTTTAGAAGGGCAATTCCTCCTCTTCGAGCACTAGGTCAGCCAAATCATTAGCGACATTGTTCTCACGCATGGCACGTTGGGCACGGCTTTCCAATAATTGGAAAGAAGAGGCAACCACTTCAGTGACATAACGCGTTTGCCCATCCTTATCGTATTTACGCGTTCGCAATTCGCCGTCTAAAGAAATGAGTGAGCCTTTGGAACCGTAACTCGCCAAAGTTTCAGCCAAGCGCCCCCAAACAACGACATTAATAAAATCTGCTTCGCGCTCACCAGTCTGATTTTTGAAACGACGATTAACTGCAACTGTCACGCGCGTCACCGATTTATCATTTGACGTCTTCACCATCTCAGGCGTCGCCGTCAGACGCCCAATCATAATCACTTTGTTATACATATGATTACCTCCTCACTTATATTATTCGTAAGTGGAAGGGAAAGTTGAGAGAGTTTTGGAATTTATTTCACCGACACCCTCAATTCTATCTCATAATCACTAGCCGTACGGTTGCCCAGCCCCTTGTAAACTTCTAGGCTTGACCCATTTGCCACTGAAAAATGAGCTTGCGCGTATTGCCAGGCTTGAGGAATAGTTTCAAAAAGCAGGACCTTTTAAGCTGAAGCAAGCATAGCTAGCCGCTGGCAGGACAAAACTCTCCAAGCCGGCCCTATCCTGGTCCCGCCCCAATACATAAGTGAGTCGCCCATCCTTATCAGGCAGAGTGCTAAATCCATAAGTCTGCCCATCCCGTCGTAAACTCTGATAAAAATCCCATCCATAAACCTGACAAATCCTAGTCCAAAGTCACCTCGTGTGCCTGTCCGTAAATAACTTTCTCAGATAATTCCTTTATCTCAACCTGCATGATTTTCTCCTATCTATAAAAAAACACGACCGTAGCCGTGCCTAGTTTTATCCATTCCAGTGTTTGCAGGCATCGAAAACCTCACCGACAACTGCGTCTGCACCAAGTTTGATAATCCCACGCACTTGCGGAGCGTTTGGCAATTCCAATTCACGCGCGCTGCAGAGCATACCAAAGCTATCCTCACCACGGAGTTTCCCTGGGAAAATAAGGCTGCCGCTCGGCATCATTGCACCTGGAAGAGCTGCCACGGTTTTAAGACCTACGGTCGCATTTGGTGCCCCGCAGACGATTTGAACCATCTTGCCGTCATTGATTTTAACTTGGCAAATGTGCAAGTGGTCGCTGTCTGGATGGTCAACCATTTCTTTGATTTCAGCCACTACAAATTTTGGCTCAGCATCGTTGATGATAGTTTCTTCAAAACCTTCTTTAGAGAGTTCAGCGTTAAGTTTTTCAACGTCGCTATCTGACAAGGTCACCTGACCGCGCCCCTCGATGGCAAAAAGGCTTGAGACTTGGAAAATATTCCAAGCAACAGTTTCTTTGCTGTCTTGCAAGAAGACGCGAGCAACATTACCACGGCGGTCAACGTCAAGTTTTGCACCTTTGCTGTCTTTGACGATAATCATGAGCGTATCGCCGACGTGTTCTTTGTTATATGTAAAAATCATGGTTTCTCCTATAATTGTTATTTATTTTTGTTTTGTGCTTTCTTTAGGTAGTGCGGACGCAGGCAAACCTGCGTTTCCATTGCTAAATTTGGAGCCTAGGGTCTCCAAATTTCCGTCTTTAGTAACAACCTAGTTGTTACTAAAGATTCCACCACGGCAGAAAGCACCTCGTTAGAGCTCACTGCGTTCGCGGAGCGGAGCTTCTCTTATTTTTCCATCAGGTCAGTAAAATGATTTACCCAATACTCTTCAAAAAGTCGTTGATTTCAGCTTTGGTTTTTCTGAGTTTGTTGACAAGGCGTCCGAGTTCTTTGCCATTTTGGACGACAACAAAGCTTGGGATGCCGAAGATATTCCATTTTTGAGCGACTTCCATGTAGTCGTCACGGTTGATGCGGACAAAGGTAAAGTCTGGATTTTCAGCTTCGATGTCTGGCATAGCTGAGTAGATAAATTGACAATCTGGACACCAGTCAGCCGTGAAAAAGAAGACAACTTTCTCATCTTTTTCAATATAAGATGCAATTTCTTCATAAGATTTTGGTTCAATCATCGCTTATCCTCCATATAATCAATAGTGCCGTCATGGTAAACAAACTCAAAAGCTCTGCCATTTTCCAAAACCACCCCACCAGTCGTCGTGGTCTCATCTGACTCGTAGCTGTTAATGTAAAGCACCTGGATAGGACCCATCTGGCTAAAATAATCTCTGATGTTTTGAGTCAATTGCTGGCGCTTGAAGTCATCACGTTTTTGCTTGAGCGCATAGCCAGCCCCTGCCAAGAGACCAAGCCCGACAAAACCAGCACCAATCAAGGTCTTTTTGTATTTCATAGCCTTTATTTTACCATAATTTATGGCAAAATAATAACCCTAACTTCCTTATAAATCATTTGACTTCACCTAGTAGTTAGAGTTACAATAAATATAACAGTGAAGATTGTTGTCACTCGTGTACAACAAAAAAGCCCCCAACGGTCGCAACGTTGAGGGTTTTCTTTTTGGCTTTTAGCTATACTAGCTACCCAATGGGTTACTTGTTACGTGAGTTAAGCCAATACTCAAACAATGCTGTGAGGATAGCCACTAGCAAAGGTGCAACAAAAACTGTGAAGATTGTGTACTTCACCCCCTTCCTATCCAAAAGGGGCAATTCTTATTATAACAAAATCAATACCTGACTACTACTTCATTTTACATTATAAGGCTAAGTCATAAAACGTTGATATAACAAGGTTTTTAATGACCTATATTATAATTTGTGCTAAAATAGTAGGCATAGAATCGAGGTAAATCATGACAACATTATTCGATAAAATCAAAACTGTAACTGAGCTTGACGGTATTGCTGGTTACGAACATAGTGTTCGCGACCACCTTCGTAGGGAAATTACGCCCCTTGTTGACCGTGTGGAAACTGACGGTCTCGGGGGTATCTTCGGTATCCGTGACAATGCAGACGCCAATGCTCCTCGTATCATGGTGGCTGCCCACATGGATGAGGTCGGCTTCATGGTTAGCGAAATCAAACCTGACGGTACTTTCCGCGTGGTCGGTATCGGTGGTTGGAATCCGCTCGTTGTTAGCTCGCAACGCTTCACTCTTTACACACGCGCAGGTCAAGCTATTCCAGTTATCTCTGGCTCTGTTCCTCCTCACTTCCTTCGCGGAAGCAATGGCGGAGCTTCTTTGCCAAAAGTGGAAGATATTGTTTTTGACGGTGGCTTTGCCGATAAAGTAGAAGCTGAAAACTTTGGTATCGCCCCAGGCGACATCATTGTACCAAAGTCAGAAACCATCCTCACTGCCAACCGGAAAAATGTTATCTCTAAAGCTTGGGACAACCGTTACGGCGTCCTTATGGTTAAAGAACTCCTAGAAGCCACTAAAGATACACCACTACCAAACACTCTCATCGCTGGTGCCAATGTTCAAGAGGAAGTTGGTCTCCGCGGAGCTCATGTCTCAACAACCAAATTTGACCCAGAAATCTTCCTAGCTGTTGACTGCTCACCTGCTGGCGATGTTTACGGTAACCAAGGTAAGGTTGGTGACGGAACCCTCATCCGCTTCTACGACCCAGGTCATATCATGCTCAAAGACATGCGTGACTTCCTTCTCACAACCGCCGAAGAAGCCGGCATCAAGTACCAATACTACGCTGCTAAAGGCGGAACCGATGCAGGCGCTGCCCACCTCAAAAATGGCGGTATCCCATCAACAACTATCGGCGTCTGTGCCCGCTACATCCACTCTCACCAAACCCTCTACGCCATGGACGATTTTCTTCAAGCGCAAGCCTTCTTGCAAGCCATCGTCAAAAAGCTAGACCGCTCAACCGTAGACCTCATCAAAGGCTACTAGAAAGAGGCAGATATGAAAATCGGTATCATCGGCGTTGGCAAAATGGCTAGCGCTATCATCCAAGGGCTCAAAGCCACTCACCACGAAATCATCATCTCAGGCTCTTCCCTTGCTCGCTCTAAGGAAATAGCGGAGCAACTTGAGGTCGCTTACGCTCAATCTCATCAGGATTTGATTGACTCTGTTGACCTTGTTATTTTAGGTATTAAACCTCAGATGTTTGAAAAAGTGCTGGCTCCGCTAAGCATCGACAAGCCTATCCTGTCTATGGCAGCTGGGATTACACTTGAGCGCTTAGCAAGTATGACTAAACAAGACCTTCCCCTTATCCGTATCATGCCAAACATCAATGCACAAATCCTCAAAAGCAGCACAGCCATCTGTGCCAACGAACACGTCTCTGACGACTTATTCACGGAAGCTAAAGCGATTGTTGAGTCATTCGGAACTGCCTTCGTGATTGCAGAAAAGGACTTTGACACCTTTACCGCCCTAGCGGGCTCAAGTCCTGCCTACATCTACCTCTTTATCGAGGCGCTAGCCAAGGCCGGTGTCAAATATGGTCTTCCTAAAGACCAAGCGCTAGCCATTGTCGCCCAAACCGTCATGGCATCAAGCCAAAATCTCATTGAGGGTAGCGATACACCGCACGATCTCATCGATAAAATCTGCAGCCCTGGCGGCACTACCATCGCTGGACTTCTGGACCTTGAAAAGACTGGTCTAACCGCCAGCGTGATTTCATCAATCGATGCGACAATTGAAAAAGCAAAACAGCTCTGAGCACACGCTCAAAGCTGTTTTTTCTATGTTAACAAAGGTAGAAGCATCATCATGAGAAAACTCAATCCATTGTTCAAAGCATGTGCTACGATTGAATCTTCCAAACACTCCGTTTTGTAGTAAACGTAAGCCAGAACAGCACCCATTCCCGCGTAAACAACGAAGCTTCCAAGGTCAGATGGTCCGTGTAAGAGGGTAAAGAGAAGCACTCCGATGGCAAAGCCGATTTTCTGATGACTCTTGAAAAGTTCTTTGGGGATGACGTGACGAAACATGATTTCTTCCATGATGGGGGCGCTGATAACAGTGAAAAGTCCCATGAGTGCCAGAGGCAGCCGCGTCATCAAGCTTTCTAGCGCAGCCTGATTGGCTGTATTTTTAACTCCTTCCAGAGCCATGATAGCGCTCCCTGCATACATTGGCAGGCGCATGGCTAACCAAGCAAGTAGGGCTATCTTGATGGTGCGCCCTGACCAGAAGACTTTTCCGCGCAGCAATTGCTTGCGCTTAGCGTAGACGAGAAAGAGGGCAGTCGCCAAAACCTGTGCTAAAAAGAGAGCCACTGCCCAGCCGGTAGCGAGCGCATGCTGTTTGGACATGAGAGCTGCGACCGTTACAACAAGCTGATCCAATACTAGCATAGTTAATAGTAAGCCGATGATTTTAAGTTTTTCGAGGATTAACTTCATATAAAAACCTTTCTAAATGAGCTTCATTAAGAGCCAACGGAGAATGATAAACCCGTAAGCTACAAGATAAAAGAAAACTGTTAAGAGACCACTGTAAGTAAAAGCCACGCCTGCAACTAGGTAGAGCACCCACAGAATGAAGGTTCCAATCAAAAGAAGGGCAATCAAAATCTTGCAGGTTAAATTTGTCACAAATTTTGTGCGTTCATCAAAAGCGCTGATGTAATAACGATTAAAGAGTTTTTCATTAGTTGGCAACCAAATGAAGTAGAGACTAATCAATATCAAAGCAATACCCACTCCTGAAGATAGGCCAGCATCAAAGTCAGACTTACCACCAGTTACTACAAAAAATGGTAGTATCAATAAAATCAAGCCAATTGTAATAAAAATAGTTGATACTGTCCAAAGATATTTCTTATAGTTGGCTTTAGACATCTTGCCGTTAATTAAAAACAATTCTTTTAGCATTTTACTCTTCCTCCTTATAAATAAAAATCTCTTCGATACTCTTTCCAAAGTACCTTGCAATCTTAAAAGCCAATTCCAGCGATGCCGTGTAGCGACCTTTTTCTAGCGAAATAATGGTCTGTCGGGTCACTCCAAGTGCATCCGCTAAGTCAGCCTGACTCAGCTTTTGCGACTTTCGCAGTTCCTGAATCTTTGTTTCCATTCTCCCCTCCTTCTTTTTGTACAGTTAACTTTATACTTATAGTATAGTCTGCTTTACATTTTATGTCAAGTTTATTTTACATTTTTTTATAAACTTTCTGATTGATATTTTCTTAAATAGTGTGGACGCAAGAAGAAATTATCCAGTGGATAGTTTCTTGAAATCTCATTGATTCCATTGCTAATTTAAATTTTATTTTAACCCAATCTAAAAACAAAAAAGCTGATGGATTTCTCCACCAACTTTTCTGGTCTTATCATTATAATATTGATAACTTAGTTAGCATTTTTGAAGCGTTCCACGTCACGGGCAATCACCAATTCTTCATCTGTTGGGATAACCATGACTTTCACCTTAGCGCCGTCTGTTGAGATGATGCCATTTGCTCCAAAAACATTCTTTTCTGGGTCAACGTCCATACCAAACCATGACAAGCCTTCAATCACATCACGACGAACAATATCTGAATTTTCACCGATACCTGCTGTGAAGACAATACCATCAACACCATTCAAAACAGCAACATATTGACCAATGTATTTTTTCAAACGGTCAATATACATGTCATAAGCAAGGCTAGCTTTGGCTTCGCCAGCTTTCTTACCTTCAATGATGTCACGCATGTCACTTGATTTTTCAGAAATACCAAGTAAACCTGATTCGCGGTTGAAGACGTTACGAATTTTTTCAGCATCAGCCAATTCTGGTTCGCGGTCAATTAAGAATGGAATGATAGCCGGGTCAAGGTCTCCAGAACGTGTTCCCATCATCACCCCACCAAGTGGTGTCAAGCCCATTGAGGTGTCAACTGATTTGCCACCTTTAACGGCAGTGATTGAGGCACCATTACCAATGTGGCAAGTAATCAATTTGAGCTCTTCGATTGGACGACCAAGCACTTTAGCTGCTTCTTGGGCAACGTACTGGTGGCTTGTGCCGTGAGCACCGTATTTACGAACTTTATAATCTTCATAGTAGCGGTTAGCGATTGGATAGCGGTAAGCTACTTCGGGCATGCTTGTGTGGAAAGCAGTGTCAAAAACAACAACACTTGTAATTTCTGGCAACAATTCTTTAAAAGCACGGATACCGAGCGCTGCACCTGGATTGTGAAGAGGTGCTAACAAAGACAATTCCTCAACTTGTTCAATGACTTTCTCATCAACAAGCGCTGATTCTTTAAAGTACTCACCACCAGCAACCACACGGTGACCAACACCTGTGATTTCGTCATAGCTAGCGATAATATTCAAGTGAATCAAGTCATCTAAAAGCATCTTAACAGCGATAGTATGGTCAGGAATATCTGTCGTGATTTGTTCAGATTCGCCATTGAATTTAACGGTAGAAATACCGTTTTCAAGACCGATGCGTTCAATCAGACCTTTAGCAATGACTTTTTCTTCTGGCATTTGATACAATTGCCATTTCAAACTTGAAGAACCTGCATTTATTGATATTGTTTTTGACATTTTATTACCTCTCGTAAAGCGTTTTCACTTATTTATTCTAACACATTCAAAAGTAAATTGCTACGCTCTACCTTGCCATTCTTGAAAATTTTCAATAAAATCTGCCATGTTCTCACGACTTTGCAAATCCACCAAAGGATAAACAAAGGTTTCTGGTGTCTGCTCCGCCTGTTTTTGCAAAACAAAAATGGACTTAGCATTTGCTGGACTACCAAAAATCGTCTCAGGAAGCGTGATGACCGCAATGATATCCGCGTAGCCTTTAAGCCAAGTTTTTAAAAGGTCACTCTGTGGGCTTGTCAGCAAATTAGCTGGCGCTAGAAAAATGGCAATCCCATTTTTCTTAAGGTACTTAAGCGATTGCTCCATCAAGAGATGGTGGGCATAGGTATGCTCGGTGTCGCTTGCCACTTGGTAACGTTTGGCAATCTCATCATTGGGATAATAACCGACAGGTAGGTCGCTGATAATGACATCACTCTCTTTGAGAATCTGAGGGCGCACCGCATCTTCTTGAACGAATTGCGCAGATGAACCCATCACCTCTGCGATAGAAGCCGACAAATCAATCAAAAGGTCGTCCACTTCAATGCCCATATAATCCAATTCTTTAGAAGAATTATTGAGTAGGGTCTGCGCTAGATTTCCCGTTCCACTCCCAATTTCAAGAATATCAAGTTTTTGCCCATCTGTTAATTCCTCCATCAAGAACATCAGAATAAAGCCGATGCTATCTGGTGTGAATTGGTGATTGGCTTGCAAGCTCTCTGTCTGCGCAGCCTTGATAAAAATAAATTGAAAGGCACGACGCCATTCTTCCTTGGTCAAATTAAGCTGGCGCAATTTATCATTGTTAGCCTGCACCAAGTCTTCTGCCCCTTCGGCACCAAGATAGAAAGAGTTTTGCTCAATCAGAGCGTCATAAATATGGGTTTTCAATTGATTTTCAATCGTCTGGATATTTTCTAAAATCAGCTCATAGGCTGCTTCAATGTTTTCAAAATTCATGATTTCCTCCGCAACCTATCATATCAAAAATGAAGGTATAAAGAAAGAGAGCTGGTCAAAACAGCTCTGCTATTTTTCAAAAACTCTCTAAACGGCTACCTAACGGTCTCCAAAGAAGAAAGAAACCACCGCAATGACAATCACTGCTCCTAAGATGGATGGAAAGAGCGCCATGCCAGCCAAACTTGGACCCCAGTAGCCAAAGAGACTTTGACCAACCGATGACCCAATCAAACCTGCAGCAATCCGAGTAAAGCAACCCATCGACTGACCCTTATCTGTAATAGCCCCCGCAATAGCACCGATGATAGCACCAACAATCATAGACCATAGTAATCCCATAAGTCACCTCATTTTAATTTGTTGAGCCTAGCATATCATCTTGAGTTGACGATGGCAACTTTGGAGCTTGAGAACTATCTGTTTCTTCCTGCTTAGCAGTCTCCTCAACCTTCTTCTCTGAAAGACCTTCATCAGACTTGACATTAAAATCATATGAGAAGCTCTGCCCATTTTTCAAAAGCACATTAACTGTCATGACCCCGCCCTTAGCCTCATAGGTCGCCTGCCCCTGCTCAAAGCTAACTTTTCCTTCTGACTTGTCCGCCACCTGCTTGGTCATCTGAGCCATTAGGTAAGCCTTTGTGGACAATAGCTGCGCTGACTGCTGACGCTCCATGGCGACCACGCGCCCCAAATAAAATTGTAAAACTAAGGCGAAAATAGCTGACATAAGGAGAGCGTAGAGTAGAATCCCTCCCTTAACCTTTTTCTTCAAAAGCATAGACAAAAGTCCTTTCAAAATCGTCTTTGAAATGAAAATCAAGCCTAATCACAGCACCCGTCTGGCTGATGGCAACCTCATCCAAGCCATAAATCATAGGCTGATAACCACGACCATCGCTATGCGTTTTACGAAAATCATCAGACTTGGACAAGCCAAAAGCCAGGTCTTTATTGCCCTTTTTGAGATAGATTTTCTGACTGTCCACTTTGACTAAGCTCGCTCCCTCAAATTCTTTGCTCAATTGCTGGACAAACAGTGACCAATCTCGTTGACTAGACCGTGATAAATAGCGGATTTCTGATACTACTGACTTTGTTAAGCCCTGATAGACTAAGACAGCACCTGAAATCACCAGCAAGGAAACCAAGCATTCTAAGAGCGTGAAGGCTTTAATTTTTGCGGACATGGATGAGCTCCTTTCCGTCAGCTTGTACGGACAGCTCGGTTGGACTTTGAGTGACTGTCACCTCGATACCGTTGAGGGCCAGTTCTTTTTGACCTGTCTGCACCGCCATTGTCGCCAGCTGCAAAACCTCCTGTTCATGGTTTTTATGGGCAAAATAGCTACGCTGGTTCTGAATTTCGGTTAGGACTAAGCTGCTGATGGCGACCAAAATACTGAGCGCTACCAAGCTCTCAAGGAGAATGTAGCCGGCTAGTTTCCGTTTTTTTAAAGTTGCCATTTCCGAGATAAAGTTGATAGCGCACCTCCTTGTATGGGGTCTGGAAAATGAGTTTCTTAAGCGACGAATTGCCACCCGCCTGGTCAAACGTGAGCATCATTGGCGTCGTCAGCTCAACAGTCTCAGGTAAGGTCAGCTGCCCCGAAGTAGAACGAATAGTCCGACCCGTCAGCCACAGCTCTGAATCTTCTTGTTTAATCGCCGATAACTTTTGGGTGTCTCGGTAGAGATTTTCAAAGGAGAGAAAGAAGAGACTTTCCTGCACGCGACTGAAAATCTGATTGACCGAACCAGATAGGCTGATTGTCAGAAATGAAACGATGGTCAATGCAACCAAGCTTTCCAGAACCGTGAAAGCCTTAATTTTCAACATTTCGTGCTGCGTCAGCGTTCTTAGCGTAATAGTCATTGAATGCCTTAGCCTGCTTATCTGTGATGTAACCGTCATTCTGAAGAGTTCTTAAAGTGGCTTTTTTATTATTGTTCAATTCAAATAGCTCCGCCTGGTTCTCAACTACTTTAACCACCGCAGCGTTTCCTGTCTTAGTGACGCTCTCTTTTTGCTTAGCCAAGTTCGGCACAAACAGAAGCATCAAGACCGAGATAATTACCAGAACAACCAACATTTCAATCAAAGTAAAGCCTTTGACAGTTTTCGCTTTCCATTTTTTCAATACATTTTTCATTTAAAATACCTCCATATTTTGATACATAGGCAAGAGCATTGCTGCGTAAATCATGACAATCACCAGCGCGACCAAGATAAAAATCATAGGCTGGATGACTTGTGTCGCCTTGCTTAAGCGACTAAAAAATTGTTCCCAGGCTTCCTCAGCATAGATTTCTAATTCTGCACCGAGTTTTGCCTTCACCTCACCGTATTCAATCATCAGGCTCAGCTCTCGTAAGAAGAAAGGATAGTCCAAAACCTTCTGGTGAAAGGCACGACCTGCAAGTAAACTGGCTTCCATATCAGCGCCAATCTCTCGAAACAGCTTGGACTTTTGCCCCTGCATGAGGTCGACAATATGCGCCAGCTCAATGCCCTGACCCAAAAGATTGCCCCACTCACGCGCATAGTAGGCGGTCAAATAGAGTTGCACGAACTTGCCGACAAGTGGTAGCTTAGCTAGTCCAGTAAAGAGTCTGATGCGGGACAGACGCCGAGACCATAAGCACAGCCCAAGCCCAAGCATACAAAGACCTGCAAAACCACCTAAGAAAATAGCTGGAAAGTTGGCAATCAGCTGGGTCGCAAGATTTCCCTGCTCCAACTGCGGAATGAGATAATTTTTGAGCCCCAGCATAATTAAGACCAAGAAGGTCAAGAGAATCAGCGGATAAGTCGCCACCTCAACTAATTTCTTACGAACTGTCAACATATTACCCAAATAAGACTCAATCTTTACCAGACTTTTTGCCGTGTTACCGTGAATATCAGCCAATGCTAGCTGGGTCACTACGGCGTCAGAAAAACCAAGTACCGTCAACATTTCAGGCAAACCTTTACCAGCAAGTAAAGTCTCGGTCATCTGGTCAGTGTAATTATCTTCCAGTAACTGGCTCCGCTTCAAGAAAGGAATCATCTCTGTCAGCGTAAAGCCGCTAGCAAAGAGATTATTAAAGAGCTGAATAACCTTACGTTGTTTCTTAAAGGGCAATTTTTTCGATGAGCGCTTGCTTCCAAGTGATATGTCCTTGGTCAGCCAATCGGTCCATTTTCTCGTTCCAGTCTGTCGGCTGGTGGTTTTGGAAATGGCGAGTTTCAAAGTCAATGACACCTCCTCCCCCAATCAAACGTTGATAAGCAATCAAGCGCAAGCTATTGTCTAACTCCTGCTGACTCACACCAAGCTCTAAAAGCCTAGCATAAACTCCAGGAATAGACTTAGCATGAATGGTCGAAAAAACCATAGCCCCCGTAAGACTGGCCCGAATGACTGCCCGAGCCGTCGCTACATCCCGAATCTCCCCAATAATCAGAATATCAGGACGATGGCGCAGCGACAATTTAATCAAGCTATCATAAGTCATGTCAATACTCTCATTGAGCTGTAACTGCAGCATATTGTCCTGCTTAATCTCGACAGGGTCTTCGATAGTGATGATTTGTTTGTCGGGAAAAGCTTGCGCTACCAGTTGATACATGAGAGTGGTCTTGCCACTCCCTACTGGGCCGGAAAAAAGGTATAGTCCCCTTCCACCAAGTGCTTCCTTGAGATTACGCATGCCATTGAACCAATAAGTCAAATCATGTCGCTCCGAGTAGAGCAGACGCATAACCAAGGACTCCTGACCGCGATAATCACCAACGCTAGAAAGACGAAGCGATACCTCCTCTCCTTCTGCAAAACTATAGTCGCAAGAACCAAGCTGGCTCCGTCGCTTCTCGCCCACATTCATCCCTGCAACGAACTTAAAGTGACTAATAAGACTAGCCATGCAATCAAAGTCATAAATATCCACAAACCGCCTTTCATCACCAACACGCATGTAAAGCTCGTAATGATCACCCTTAGGAATCATGTAAATATCCTGAGCATTGAGCTCCACCGCGTCTTTAATTATTTCTTTTGCTAGATTTTGAACCATGTCAACCTCCTCACTTTATTTATTCGCAATAAAAAAGAAACTTTCTCTTTTTAGAAAAGTTTCTGTCACATTTATAAATTCAAACTACAAGATGATGGCATCTCTGGAATCTTATTTTTCTGATTAAAAGCTGGTAAATGGTATTCCTTAGGCAATTCTTCCCCATCCTTCAACAATAAAATGGAATGGTATTGCTGCAAATCCTCATCACATTCTTCACACCAGCGTTGATCCTTGGGATCCCAAAAAGTCGCTAATAAATTGGCCTTACTCTGAAAACACGGCAAACTATTTCGCTCAATATCCCATTCCTTTTGAAAATAGTGAAACGCTTCTTCAAAGTCATCAAACTCAAACATTTCAGTGATGTCATCTTCCCAATCTTCAAGGAACCACCAAGGCTCCCAATCTCCATACATTTTTATTACTTGATACATATATTTCTCTTCCTTAGAATACTATTATAGAATAATTCCCCAGTTTTGAGAAAACATATGCTTATTAAGAATAATTATAAATAGCTAACGCTAAAAATACAAAAAGAGACTGAGCAAGGCTCAATCTCTTTTTCATATTATTCTGCGTCTGTTGATACAGTTTCTTCAACTTCTGCTGTTGCAGGAGCTTCTTCAACAATTTCAACTTCATTGACTGCAAGTGGTTCAATGTTACGGTAGCGAGCCATACCAGTACCAGCTGGGATGATCTTACCGATGATAACATTTTCTTTAAGACCAAGAAGGTGATCTTTCTTACCACGAATTGCAGCATCTGTAAGAACACGAGTTGTTTCTTGGAATGATGCAGCAGACAAGAATGAATTTGTTTCAAGGGAAGCTTTAGTAATACCCATAAGAACAGGACGACTTGTTGCAGGAATACCACCAGCGATAACGATATCTTTGTTGGCATCTGTGAAGTCTGAAATATCCATAAGTGTACCTGGAAGAAGGTCAGTATCACCTGGATCCATAACACGTACTTTACGAAGCATTTGGCGAACCATAACTTCGACGTGTTTGTCACCGATTTCTACCCCTTGGCTACGGTAAACTTTTTGTA
>OGEP01001802.1_pt1 | contig 21384 bp, 25 predicted proteins | sample 1570721 | NCBI WGS metagenome assembly OGEP01 (sample SAMEA2582131, study PRJEB24529) | metagenome | biome: Human gut stool | place: China | collected 2011 | reverse complement strand
CTCGGTCTATTGGCAGCTTCGCATAAAGGTGAGTTGACTGATAAAATCATTAATGCTATTGCCTCAATTGGAATGGGAACACCAACCTTTTGGTTTGGGATGCTCTTGATTTACCTCTTAGGTTATAAGTTGAATTGGTTGCCGATTATTGGCATGTATTCGACAGGAGATAATGGGTCTTTTGGTGATTTGGCAAGTCACTTTGTTATGCCTTACTTGACTTTGATTATTGCCTATTTTCCAGAATTGCTTCGCTATATTCGAGCAGCAGCTATGGAGCAGGTGTCAGAAGACTATGTCACTGTTCAACGTGCCTTTCATGCCAGTCAATCAGAAATCTTCACGCGCCATGTTCTTAGAAATATCTGGATTCCGATTGTAACACGTATCGGACAAGCACTGCCAATGTTTGTGACTGGTGCCATCATTACGGAAAATATCTTTGGCTGGCCAGGAATTGGAACCTATTTAACAAGTGCTACTAATAATCTCGATTATCCTATTATCATGGCGGTGCTTTTGATTTCATCAACCTTGGTTATCTTGGGAAATCTTTTGTCAGATATTTTGTATTCAATCGTTGATCCGCGTATTAGAAAGGTAGGTGAAGTAGCATGAAAAAGAACAAGCAACATCGTTTTTGGAAAACCATTCAAGAATCTCCTCTTTACCGTTTTTCCTTAATTTTTTTGGTCGTACTCATTTTGATTTCGCTCCTAGCACCGCTTTTTGGTAGGGACTACTTTAGTCGTGTTATTTATGGTGGACGTGTGTCGCTGATCGTTGGGTTTTCAGCCATGTTGGCGTCGACTTTTATCAGAACCTTGGTTGGTGTAGTCTCTGGCTACTTTGGTGGCTGGGTGGACAATATCCTCATGCGCTTAGTGGAAATCCTATCTTCAATCCCTTGGTTGGTTTTGGTTATTGTGCTTAGTGTCTTTCTTCGTCCTGGTTTAATGACCATCATTATCGTGATTGGTGGCTTTTCATGGATGGGCATTTCACGCTTGATTCGAGCAGAGACCTTGTCTGTTAAGAATCGTGATTATGTCGTTTACAGTGAGTTTATCGGTGAATCGCGCTGGAAAATCATTTGGCGCCATATCATTCCAAATATTCTGCCAATCTTGATTGTGGCTGCGACCAATAGCATTTCTGGTGCTATCATGACAGAGTCAGCTCTATCCTTTCTTGGAATGGGGATTCAGCAACCCATGTCTTCTTGGGGGAGTCTTTTGCAAAATGCGCAGAGCAGTCTTCAAAAGGCACCTTACATGGCAATCATACCAGGGCTCTTTGTCTTGTTGACCATTTATTCCATCAATAATCTTAGTGAAGCATTTAAATCCTATATTCAAAGGGAGGGCTAGTATGACAGAAGTAATCGTTAGCATTAAAAATCTAGTCGTAAATCGACAAGCTAAGAGAGAAAAACTTGCCACACCGCTTGTCAAAGGGATTGATTTGACGATTCCTAAAGGTCAAGTTGTTGGTATCATTGGTGAATCTGGCTCGGGCAAGAGTTTGACTATGAAGGCTAGCATGGGCTTGTTGCCTGACAATCTCCATAGTCAGTTCGGTCAATTTCTATTTGAAGGCAAACCTGTTGACAATCCTAGCGACCTTCCCATTGCTATGATTTTTCAAGATCCTATGACTTCTTTAAATCCCCTTCGTAAGATAGGCTACCATTTGGCAGAAGTCATTTTTCGAAATGACGAGGAAATTTCAGACCAGGATGCCGAGCAATTAGCAGTAAAAGTCTTGACGCAGGTGGGGATTCCAGAGCCTAAAAAACGACTCAATCAGTATCCATTTGAGTTATCAGGCGGTATGCGTCAGAGGATAATGATTGCTATGGCGCTCTTAGCAAAGCCAGAACTTCTTATTGCTGATGAGCCGACAACCGCTCTAGATGTGATCATTCAGGCACAAATTTTGAGTTTGCTGAAACAGTTGCAAGCTGAGACTGGTTTATCCATTGTTCTCGTCAGCCATGATTTTGGCGTTATTGCAGGTATGTGTAACTTGGTTAAGGTCATGTATCAAGGACAAATTGTCGAAGAGGGAACCGTGGATGACATTTTTGGCAATCCTCAGCATGCTTATACCAAACAATTACTTGCTGCAGCAGACTTGGATTTGATTGATACTTTAGGAGAGAAGGAGGAATTTGTCCTCTCCAATACTTATCGATCTGTCAGCGATAGCCATCGTTACTTAGTGGAGGAATAGTATGGTAGAAAATATTATCGAGTTACATAATGTCTCTAAGATTTTCCATAATGGGAAGCGTCAAGGAAAGGATGTAACGGTCAAAGCACTGGATCAGGTTAGCCTACAAGTTCGCAAGGGGGAAACCCTTGGTTTGGTGGGCGAGTCAGGTTCTGGAAAGACAACTCTAGGACGTATTATTTTGGGCTTGGAAAATCATTCTGATGGCGAGGTGTCTTTTAAAGGGCAAGCCGTACACGGACTTAAGCCAAAAGATCGTCGGCAAATGTCGCATCAGCTCCAGCTTATTTTTCAAGATCCTTACTCAGCTCTCAATCCTCGGATGACAGCACTAGAAATTGTCCAGGAACCCTTAATTGACTTACCAAAAGATCAGGCTAGACAGAAGGCCTTAGATATGCTACACTCAGTTGGAATTACGGGTGATGCTGTTAACAAACTTCCGAAGGAATTTTCAGGAGGGCAGCGCCAGCGGATTGGAATTGCACGAGCAGTCATCAACCAACCAGAGTTTGTGGTTTGTGATGAGCCGACTTCTGCTCTGGACGTGTCCATCCAGGCTCAAATTCTGCGTTTGTTGAAAGATTTACAAGCCAATCTAAACTTATCTTACCTTTTTATTTCACATGATTTGTCTGTGGTCCGACATATTTCTGATAGAATAGCGGTGCTTTATCGTGGTAAGTTAGTTGAAATTGCACCGGCAGAGCATCTTTTTGACCATCCCCAACATGCCTACACGCAATATTTGCTAAATGCAAAACCAGAATTAAATCCCAAATTGGCGCGTGAAAAACTTTTAGCTGTTATTAGTGATATTAAGGAATTTCAGCTGTCTGAAAACTTTGAGTGGCAAGAATTTGGGGTAGATCATTTTGTTCGAGTAGATAAGGAGTAAGAATGACGAAACCGCTTATTGGCATTTCAGTCAACCAAAAACCAATTGCAGACGATGTTCCTATCATTCATATATCATCATCTGTTAATTTTGCAGACGGCGTTAAAGCTGCAGGAGGCCTACCTATTTATCTTCCAATCAGCGATAATGAGACTGCCAAAGCTTTTGTTAATCATATTGATGGTCTATTATTGACCGGTGGACAGGATGTTCATCCAAAATATTATGGTCAAGAAGTTTTGACTGACAAGGACGATTATGATATGGATCGAGACCGTTTTGAATTAGCTCTTATTGATGAAACTATAAAACAGGGAAAACCGATTCTAGCCGTTTGCCGAGGTATGCAATTGCTTAATGTTTATCTCGGAGGTACCCTCAATCAGGAGATTCCTAATCACTCACAAGGTATGCCCATAGGGACCTATCACACGGTTGATGTGGCTGAAAACAGTCATTTAGCACAATTGATACCGTCAGGTACAGCTGTTAATTCGGTCCACCATCAATCAATTGATACACTAGGTCAGGGCCTAGTAGTGACTGCCAGAGACCCTAGAGATGGTGTGATTGAAGCATTAGAACTCTTGGATTATCCCTTAGTAGCTGTTCAATGGCATCCAGAATTTCTCATTGACCAAGCTCCTCATCAAGCACTATTTAGTGGTCTCGTAAAAAAAGCCAAACAAGATTATGAACAGCTCCCTGTCAAGTAGATAGTCAAATAATAAAACAATTAAGCAACCTGATTCCTGAATTCACAAGGAGTCAGGTTGTTTAATTTTGTTTGATAGCGTTGGGTGTTGTAAAAGTGAATGTAACGGTCAATATAGGCGATTAGTTCATCGTAGGTCTTGTATTTCATGAGGTGATAAGACTCTGTCTTGAAATGTCCCCAAAAACTCTCAATCGGCGCATTATCAATACATTTTCCAACACGAGACATAGATAAGGTTAATCCTGCTTGGCGTGTCATCTGACGATATTCCTTTGACGTGTACTGACTACCACAGTCACTGTGAATCAGCGGTTTAGCTCCTTGATTTAGCTCCAAAGCTTTCTTAATGGTCTTCATAACCAACGGATTGTCATTGTTATGGCTAATTTCATAGGCGATAATAGAACCATCATACAAGTCTTTAATCGCACTAAGATAAGCTTTAGCACCTAACCCGTATTGAAGATAAGTGACATCTGTACACCATTTTTGATTAGGTACTGTAGCTGTAAAGTCACGGTTGAGACTATTGTCTTCGTAACATTTAGCACCAACTTTCGTACAAGACTGCCTAACCCGACGAATGACTGAGCTAATGCCTAATATTTTCATGAGTCGACGAATGCGTTTCTTGTTGTAATTGGTGTCAAGATGGCGGTTAATGAAAATCGTCATGCGACGGTAGCCTAGAATGCCACCGTGACATCTATGGAGTTCTTTAATCGTCTCCATAAGCTTGGTATTTTCCTTCTCTGAAGCTGTTTCCTTATGGTTGAGCCATTTGTAGTAACCTGACCGAGAGACCTTGAGAATTTGGCACAAAGTCTGAATGGAAGCGTCTAGGTGCTCTTCTTGATAGTCTTTAATGACCTGAAACTTATCTAAGTGCTTGCCTAACCTTACCGACGGTTTCGGTGTTGAATGGCATCTAACTTTTTGGCGATAGTCGTGCGAAGCAGAACGAGCTACGAATATCCCTGTAAGGCTTGTCCAAGAACTAGGAACGGAAGTGACGACGTGATTGCTAACAAGCTACTATAAGGAGCCCCACCTCCATTTCTAAATAATGGTTGCGTGCTTCCTGTTGCTTAATCTTGAGCTGTAGCTCTTCAGCTTCAGTGAGATTAGGCTTACTGTCCAACCCTTTCCCACGCCTATCAACAAGCCCCTGTGAGCCATTTTTCTCAAACTGTCGAACCCCAAAATAGACCTGCTAGTAAGAGGATCCAAACTTCTCAATGACAGCTTGGCAGTTCTTCTCATGAGCAATGGTATAGTTGACAATCTCAAGGCGTTCTTCAAAAGTAGTCTTGCGTCCCTGTTTCATACGGCTGTATCCTTTACTAGTGGTTTTTAAGTCTTCACCACTAGTATACCGTTTTAGCCACTTTAGGAGAACAGAATGACTTGAGATATCAAACTCTTGACAAATATCAGTAAGAGAAGCCTTTGCCATCAAGATAGTCGAAAATAGCCTGTTGTTTCAACTCAGACGAATAGTTTTTCCAAGTCCTAGATTCCCTTAAGCTGTCCACACCAGACTTCTCATACTTCATTTTCCAAGATTGGATGGTTTGTTTACTGACTTGACACTGCTTACTAAGCTGGTCAACTGACTGCTCTTGATTAAGTAATAAGTGGACAATTTCTAATTTCTCTTCTACTGATTTTGGACTTCTTTTGGACATACGAAAACTCCCCTTGTAGCGTTTAGTAAATTTTGTTTTTTCACTGTCCACTATAGGGGGAGTATATCAATTAAGGTCTTGCTTTGCTTTTTTCTATGACTTTCCTTCCTCAGTGGCTAACTGATAAAGTGCATCCAGATAAATTTCTAAGGCCTTGAAAAGGTCCTCTAGTTCAATGTATTCATTAGGTTGATGGAGGGTTGCTTTTTTACCGAGAAAGGCAGGTCCAAAAGTAACCCCTTGTTTAAAGACACGTCCATAAGTGATACCGCCAATAGCTAGCGCAGGCGTCTTGTCGCCAGTATGCTTGCGATAGATAGCCAACAACTTTTTAGTGTAAGGGTGATTAAGGTCAGTATGGCTGGGTTCTTTTAAGGAAATAAGCTGCGCTGACAAGTCAAAATCCTTGGCTGTTGCTTGCAAATGAGCGAGAGCCTTGCTAAATTCAAAACCTGCGGGATATCTAAAATCAATGCCAATTCTTAGCAAACCATTTACAAAAGAGAAGATGGCAGGGTTGAGCGTTGTTGCACCAAGTTCCTCATCCTGAAAGTCAAGGTCAAACTTCTTGCCATCCTGATTATCGTGAAGTTTATCTTTGATAAATGTTAAGAGTTGATGGCTGACCTTATCAAGTTTTTGCTTGCTTAAAAAATCAGCTAGATAGGTGGCGGCATTGAGACCAGATTGAGGACTTGAACCATGAGCGGCCTTACCAATGAGGGTCAAGGTTTGTTGATTTCCATCATTAGTAAGCTTTCCTGTCAAGTGATGTTGTGTCAAATATGCCTCAAAATCAGTGGTGACGACTTGTTGATTGTTGATGGTAGCAGTAGCCAAATCTGGCACTTGATTATAAGCTTGCCCACTTTGGAAGGACTGGAGTACTTTGGTATCAAAGTGACCGGTTAAATAAATTTGTGCCACCCCTTTTTCAGCATATATCATTGGGAAAATACCGTCTGGGACAATACCGTAGTCTGGCATGGCTTCATGCTCAAAATAGTAGCGAACCCCTTCCCAATCATTTTCTTCATCTGTTCCATAAATGAGCTGAATTTCCTTGTTCCATGTGACACCGATATCGTTTAGGATTTTGACGGCATAGTAGGTCATGAGAGTCGGTCCCTTGTCATCAAGAGCACCTCTAGCAATAAGTTTGCCATCTTTGATTTCAGGAACGAAGGGCTTGGTTTCCCATTGGTTGGGGTCTGCTGGGACCACATCCAAGTGACTTAGAATAACTAAGCTTTCTGTCCCTTGTCCCAAGCTAATTCTGCCAGCGTAGCCTTGGATGTTTTTGCTGGTGAAGCCATCTCTCTCACCCAAATCTAGCATATATTGTAGGGTGTCAGCGATGCCTTGACCAAAGGGGGCTTGGTCGGACACAGTTTCTACATTCTTGACAGATGGTATCCTCAGCAATCCATCTAAATCTTCTAGTAATGGCTTTTTATAAGGCTCTAATAGGCTTTTCCAATCTAACATGAGCGCCTCCTTTTCTATGCCACTACACTAACCTAGTAGTGGGAGAAATGCTAGGGGGTTCGCTATTAGTTTTTTTTATACCCGTCCATAAAAAATATAGATTATGCAGACAATTCTGATGGTGATAAGATGGAGACAAGTTATTTTTAGAAATCGAAAGTTAGAGGAATGCAGATATGACTGAAAAAAAATGGAAAAAATATTTGGCAGCTGGCTTATTGATCGCTAGTGTGGGACTAGTGACGGTTAGTCAAAGTCAAACAGTTCTAGCTAGTAACACAGATGCCAAAACGGTTGTAGCAGCAACGGGAGGTCAGCCAAAACCCTTCACCTATGTTGATAGCAAGGGAAAACTAACAGGTCATAATATCGAACTCTTAAAGGCTGTTTTCAAGAAACTGCCACAGTATAAGTTAAAAATCGTCAAAACAGAATTCTCATCAATTTTTACAGGAATCTCATCAGGACGTTACCAGCTTGGTGTTAATAATATCGCTAAAAATGCAGAGCGTGAAGCTAACTATGCCTTTACGGACCCAATTTTCAAAAATTCTTATGTAGCAATCTTCAAAAAAGGTAGTAAGCTAGCTAAGTCAGTTAATTCATGGGATGATTTGGCAGGTCATTCAACAGTCGGTTCAACCGGTGTCAATACTTCAACAGCCATTGAGGCTTACAACAAAGAACACTCTGACAAACAAATCACTCTCAATTACTCGGCTGAAGATTTGAAAGCCCAATTGCAAGGTATTGAGAGTGGGAAATATGACTTCCTTCTCATGGATAAGCCTATGTTTGAGTATTACCAAAAAGAATATGACATGGATTTGGTCGGAAAAGATGTGACAGGAGACTTGGCAGATGTCCTCATGGGTGAACCTTACTCTTACTTCGTTGCTGGAAAAGATGACACGCAATTGGTCAAAGATGTCAATAAAGCCCTCAAAGAAGTGGTGGAAGACGGGACTTCCAAGAAAATCAATGTGAAATATTTCGGTTCAGACTATTCACCAACTTACGACAAATAGGAGTAAGACAGATGACATTTCCTTATCAAATTGAAACAGATGCTAACAAGGTTGATTTTCAGCAAGTCACAGATGTCCTTCATAAGGCAGGGCTGGGTTCAAGCAGTGATCCATCAGACAATGAAAAAGCTTTTAAAAACAGTGATATTACTATCTTCATCATGGATGGCGACCAGGTTATTGGTGTTGGCCGTGCTCTCACAGACTTCGTCTCTCAAGGCGCCATTTATAATGTAGCTGTCGACCCTGCTTATCAAAAACAGCATGTCGGTCACACTATCATCACAACCTTACTTGAAAAATTAAAGGGTATTAATGTGATTTTGTACACTCACCCACAAACCCTAACTTTGTATGAGAAATATGGCTTCCGCCGAAATAAAACAGCCTTTGCACACTTTGGTCATGGTTCACCAGAAGGGCTCAAATGGATGGAAGATGAAGGCTTCTTTTTACCAGAAGGCTATCGCTTTGAGAGTGAAATTGGAAGATATTAGAAAAGGAGTCAGTTATGCCAACATACTACGTCAAAAAAGAAATTGATAAGGACGGCAATTTTCAACGACAGCGTACACAGTTTGTTACTCCATTCGGAAATGAAGAGGGGCAGTTACCTGTTGAAAAGGGTAAGTACAGATTGATTGTCTCTTATGCCTGTCCTTGGGCAAATCGTCAGTTGATTGGACTCAAGTTATTGGGACTCGAAGATGTTTTTTCAATTGGAGTGGTTGATCCCGTCCGTCCAACGGATGTTGATCGAACAGACTGGGTCTTTACCTTGGATGAGGGGGAAGTTGATCCTGTCTTGGGCATTCATTATCTCAGCGAAGCCTATTACAAAGCGGCTCCCAACTATGCAGGACGCTTTACTGTGCCAGCCTTAATCGATATCGAGACTGGCAAGGTTGTCAACAATGACTTCTTGAAAATGCTTCGTATTTTGGAGACTGATTGGGCACCTTTCCATAAAGCTGACGCTCCAAATCTCTATCCAACCCACTTGGCGGAGCAAATCGACGAGCTTAACGATATCATTTATCGTGAAGTCAACAACGGTGTCTACCGCGTCGGATTTGCGACAACACAAGAGGCTTACGATAAAGCCTACGATGTTCTATTTGAGCGTTTGGACTGGTTAGAAGAGCGTTTGTCCCATTCATGTTATCTTTTCGGGGATCAAATTACTGACTCTGATATTCGACTTTATGTCAGTCTAGCTCGCTTTGATGCTGCTTACTATAATGCCTTCAACTGTAATCGTAATCGTTTGATTGATTTTCCAAATCTGTGGGGTTATGCTAGAGACTTGTATCAGCAAGAGGCCTTCGGCTCAACAACGCATTTTGACCACATCAAGAAACATTATCACCTGAGCGCCAAGGTCAACCCACAACAAATTGTTCCCAAGGATCCAGACGAGTCTGTTTGGTTGATTCCACACGACCGTGACCGCCAAGAATTTGATATTCATTAAGTCACCTGCTTTTGCCAAGTGATAATGAAACGACACTAGAGGTTGAAATACCTCTGCAAGATATATTTTACGAGGAGAAATACTATGTCAACTAAAGAAATTAAACCCGTAACCCTAAAAATCCGTCCTGTTGAAACAAAAACTGAAATCGATGAACGTGGTGCCTTTCAACGCCAACCTAACCATTTCACAAGGCCTTTTGGAGATGATGAAGGTGAGTTGAAAGCAGCTGCAGGTAAATATCGTCTTTTCTGGGCGCGTGGCTGCCATTGGTCAAATCGTGCTTCCATTGTTCGTGAATTGCTTGGCCTTGAAGATGTTATCTCTGTCAATCAAGTTGGTCACACAGAAGACCCAGAACGCCGTAAATACGGTTGGGAATTTGCCTATGAGCCAGATGGCAAAGACCCTGTTACTGGTGCAGAGTATTTAGCAGAATTCTATTATCGTGCTGACCCAGACTACACAGGTCGTACAACCGTTCCTGCCTTGGTTGACTTAGATACTTATGAAGTGGTTAATAACGATTATCATCGTTTGACGAATTACTTTGAAACAGCCTTCAAACCATTCCAAAAAGAGGATGCTCCTGAGCTTTACCCAGAAGAATTGCGTCAAGACATCGACAATTTTAATGACCACTTTCTCTTCCCGTTTGTTAACAACGGAACCTACCGCATGATGTTTGCCCAATCGTTGGTTGCCTACAACGAAGCCTTTGAAGATTTCTACAATGCCCTCGATGTCATTGAAGCAAAATTGGAAACCAATCGTTTCTTGTTTGGAGACTATGTGACAGATTCAGATGTTCGTTTGTTTGTAACCTTAGCACGATTTGATACCCATTATTACCGCAATCTTGGACCACTAAAAAAACGCATTTCAGAGTACAAAAATATTTGGGGTTATTGCCGTGACTTGTACGAAATTCCAGCTTTCCGAAACAATACCTACTTTCATGATATTGCGCGTGGTTGGGATACGAAGAAAGAAAAACTTTTTGTCGACTTCAATTCACGCTTTGCAGATGACATTGATTTTGAAGGCATTTGGTCTCAACCTCACACCCGTCACTACCTCTCAAAAACACCAAATCAAAAATTCTTGATTCGTAAATAATCTTCCCTATAGTTGTGAGCTAGAGCCAGTCATAAGATTTACCAATTTCCGTTCATGGAAGCATGGTGGTAAACTAAACATATCACATTAAAGCTATCTTGTAGGAGGTCACTATGCCAAATAAACTCGGAATTATCGGACTTGGCAATGTTGGAAGTACGCTTGCCAATCAAGTCGTCCAAACAGGGTTAGTCAGTGATTTAGTGCTGATTGATGATAACTTTAGTAAGCTGAAAGCGGACGCTCTGGACTTGAAAGATAGTCAGGCCTTTGGCGAACACTTTACCAATATCACTATCAATGACTATCAAGCGCTAAATGATGCTGACATTCTTATCATAGCGGTTGGTGACATCAAGGCTTACTTCGGTGAGAACCCCGACCGTTGGGTGGAGCTTACAATCAATGCGACTAATGTTGAAAAAATAGCAGAGCAGCTCAATCAAACAAGCTTCCATGGTTTGATTGTGGTTATCTCCAACCCTTGTGATGCCATCACAACCTTGCTCCAGAAAGGACTTGATTATCCAAGACAGAAGATTTTTGGTACTGGGACTTTGCTTGATACCAGTCGTCTCAGAAGACACTTGTCTGAATACTCAGGCTTATCACCGCGTGATATTTCTGGATATGTACTGGGCGAACATGGCGATTCTCAGTTTGTTGCTTGGTCAACCGTGACGGATGATTTAGTCAGGGAAGAGGACAAAGTAGTTATCGAAAACGCAGCTCGATTTGGTGGACAAGAAGTCTTTAACGGCAAACGCTATACAAACTTTGCCATCGCCAATTGCGCTTATCAGGTGGTTAAGGCTGTCCTTGCCAAAGAAACAAGAGTATTCCCCTTGTCATTTTATCAGCCAACTTACGATTTGTATCTTAGTTTGCCAGTACGCTTAAGGCCAGAGGGGATTGGTGACGGTCTTCCCATCAAGCTTACATCCGAGGAAGAAAGGCAGCTTGATAGGTCAGCGCAAGCCATTAGACAAAAATTAAATCAACTAAATGAATAGAATTTTCAAAAAATAGTTGACATTTTAATTAAGAGCTTATATAATAAACACAATCAGAAAAGTAACAAACAAAAGTTTTCAGGGAGCTCGTGGTTATTGTGAACGAGTAGCGGTCGTTTGTGAAAATTGGACTGATTGTCAAATTGAATTTTAACACATGTAAATTCGGTGCGCACCCCTTACCGTGCAACTCCTTGTTAGAGGAGATTGAGATATGATGGTCTTATGCTGTCATGAACTGAGGTGGCACCGCGCTATTTTGATATCGCCCTCGCACAGAGTTTTTCTGTGCGGGTTTTTTCGTTTTTCAAATTGATTGGAGGTTTCCATGGAAAGAATTTTAGCGGCTGATAGCTTAACACCAATTCTTGCTTACAAACGCTTGACAGGTAAGCATAAAGTTATTCTTGAAAGTATTCCGCGCGAAAAAGAAAACGCCAGATATTCCATCATCGCCTATAATCCTGTTTACGAAATTAAGTACCAAGACGGAGTTCTCACACAAAATGACCAAATCATTGACCGAGACCCTCTGGATTACCTCAATCAAGTGACAGTCAAGGAAAATTTCAAGACGGATATACCTTTTGCTGGTGGGGCTCTTGGCTATGTCAGCTATCGGAACTATTCCAGAAGATACCATCGGCACCCCGGACATGCACTTTTTCATCTACGAGTCCTACCTCATCTTTGACCATAAAAAAGAGGTTGTTCGAGTTGTTGAGGATAATTGCTACCGCAACCGTTCAGACGCAGAACTAGCTGCCGCTTTGGACCAAGTCCTCACTGACCTTCAGACCATGACAGGTGATGAATTAGCACCGAAGGCAATTGAATCTCTTCAATTTGAAAATCACCTAGATCAGGAAGTCTTTGTTGACATGGTGACAAAAGCTAAAGAATTGATTCGTCAAGGAGACATGTTCCAATGTGTCCTTAGCCAACGCTTCTCAGCTAATCTTAAAGGGGAGCCTCTAGATTACTACCGCAACCTGCGAGTGGTCAATCCATCCAATTATCTTTATTTCTTTGATTTTGGAGACTACCAAGTCATCGGAGCAAGTCCTGAGAGTTTGGTTTCGGTAAAAGGCGACACTGTTGTCACCAATCCGATTGCAGGGACGAGACCAAGGGGGGCATCTGATGAAGAAGACCAAGGACTAGCAGAGGATTTGCTTTCTGATGTCAAAGAGACGGCGGAACATCAGATGTTGGTTGATTTGGGCCGTAATGATATTGGAAGGGTTGCCGAGACAAACACGGTTGAAGTGACCAAATATATGGAAGTTGAGTATTTCCGATATGTCATGCACTTGACCAGTCTAGTCAAAGGAAAACTCCGAAGCGACTTGACAGCTATGGATGCCCTTAAATCGACCTTGCCAGCAGGTACTGTCTCAGGCGCACCTAAAATTCGTGCCATGCAACGCATTTACCAATTAGAAAAAGAAAAACGTGGTATCTATGCTGGTGCTATCGGATATCTGTCCGCGACGGGTGATATGGATTTTGCTATTGCTATTAGGACCATGGTCTTGAAAAATGGCAAAGCCTATGTGCAGGCCGGTGCAGGTATTGTCTATGATTCTATTCCAGAAAATGAATATCAAGAAACCATCAATAAAGCCAAGGCAATGACAAAGATTGGAGACAGCCAATGATTTTACTTGTTGATAATTATGATTCCTTTACCTTTAATCTCAAGCAATATTTAGCAGCATTTACAGCTGTTGAAGTGGTTCGAAATGATGACGAAAAACTGTTTGACTTAGCAGAACAAGCGGACGCTCTGGTCATGTCACCGGGACCAGGTTGGCCGGCAGATGCTGGAAAAATGGAGGCGGTGATAAAAGAATTTGCTGGGCAGAAACCTATTTTAGGAATTTGTCTTGGACATCAAGCAATCGCTGAGGTCTTTGGAGGCAAACTTGACTTGGCTAAGCAAGTTATGCATGGCAAACAAAGCAAGATGGCACTTGAAAATGTTTCTCCAATTTTCAAAAATATTTCTCAAGAAACAGACGTCATGCGTTATCATTCTATCGTTGTTTCTCAAATGCCGAACGGTTTTGAGGTTACCTGTCGAACAATTGACGACCATGAAATCATGGGGATTCAGAATCAAGAAAAACAAATCTACGGTCTGCAATTTCACCCTGAATCGATTGGAACGGATGATGGCATGACCATGATTAAAAACTTTGTGGCCTTAGTGGGCTAGGAGGTAGTCGATGAAAGAGATTTTTAGTAAATTAGTTGCAAAAGAAGATTTAACAAAAGATGAGATGACAGCAGTAGCTGAGAGGATTTTTAATGGGCAATTATCAGATGCCCAAGTGGCTGCTTTCTTGATGGGCTTAACCGAAAAGGGAGAAAGTCTTGATGAGATTACAGGGCTTATCGATGTTATCCGAAGTTATGCTCAGGAAATTCCTGGTGATTTTACGGGTCTCATGGACAATTGTGGTACAGGTGGTGACCAGTCCTTTTCGTTCAATATCTCAACAACGACAGCCTTTGTTCTTGCAGGTGGTGGTATTACAGTTGCAAAACACGGTAATCGTTCAATTTCTTCAAAATCGGGCTCTGCGGATGTCCTAGAGGCCTTGGGAGTCAATCTGACAGTGGGTCCTGAGGCTATCAGCCGACAATTGTCCAAAGTTGGAATTGCCTTTCTGTTCGCCCAAGCCATGCACCCAGTCATGCGTTATATTTCACCAGCTAGACAGGCGCTTGGTATTCCAACCATCATGAATATCATTGGTCCCCTCAATCATCCCATGGAACTTGATCACCAGCTGATGGGACTTTATCGTGAGGATTTACAGGCAACTTGTGCAAAGGTTTTAGACTACCTTGGTCGTAAGCGTGCCTTGATTATTACTGGACCAGATCGGATGGATGAAGCTGCGCTTTATGGTGTCAATCATTATACCCTTTTAGATCATGGGAAGATAAGCAAGGGAAGTTTTAGCTATGCTGATCTTGGAATGGAGAGATATGACTTAGATGATATTCGAGGTGGAGATGCTGAGGAAAATGCTCAAATCCTTCGGTCGGTACTAGAAAATCAAGCTAGTCCCTTCCTTGAAACAACAGTCCTTAATGCAAGTCTTGGCTTCTTTGCAGCAGGAAAAGTTGATACTATTAAAGAGGGCATTGCGCTAGCCCGACAAGTTATTGCATCTGGGAAAGCCTTGGAAAAACTCGAGGCACTTAAGGAGGCTGGACATGACTGATAGCACCTTTTTAGAACGCATTTTAGCCGTCAAAGAAAAAGAAGTTGCAGCCATGGAGCCTCAAACGATGGAGCCTTTGCGACAAAGCTATTCTTTTTACGACCATGTTAAAGCTAATCAAAATCGAATCCAATTGATTGCTGAAGTCAAAAAAGCCAGTCCAAGTCTGGGAGATATTAATCTCAGTGTGGATATTGTGGAGCAGGCTCGCACTTATGAACGATGCGGTGCAGCTATGATTTCGGTCCTGACAGATGAGATTTTCTTCAAAGGACATCTGGATTACCTGAGAGAGATTTCCAGTCAAGTGACCATTCCAACCCTCAATAAGGACTTTATCATTGATGAAACGCAGATTGTTCGCGCCCGCAATGCTGGAGCGACGGTTATTCTCTTGATCGTGGCTGCCTTGTCTGAAAAGCGTTTAAAAGAACTCTACGATTTCGCTTACAGTATCGGTATGGAGGCATTAGTTGAGACACATAATCTGGAAGAATTACAGGTAGCCCACAGCTTGGGAGCTAAAATCATCGGTGTCAATAATCGTAATCTCAAGACCTTCCAAACCAATCTTGAAACCAGTGTGAGCCTTATCCCCTATCTAAAAGATGAGGCAGTCTACATCTCAGAATCAGCTCTTGAAAACGGTGCTGATGTGGCAAAGATTGCATCAGCCTACGATGGTATTTTGTGCGGGACAGCCTTGATGACAGCAGATAGTGTTGAAGAGAAGGTGAGGGAGCTTTGCCTTGACAAAAGTTAAAATATGCGGTCTATCAGACCGAGCAGCAATTGAAACGGCTATTGAAGCAGATGTAGATTTCATTGGATTTGTCTTTGCGCCCAGCCGTCGCCAAGTGACAGCAGATCAGGCATCAGCCTTGGTGGAAGGTTTGACAACTAAGGTTAAGAAAATCGGTGTCTTTGTCAGCCCAGATAAAGAAGAACTTGAAGAAGCTATCTCTAAAGTTGGGCTAGACCTCATTCAGATTCATGGCGATTATGACGAGAAAGTCTGTCTTTCCTTTGGCTTACCAGTGATTAGGGCGATTTCAGTTAAGGAAGGACAAGTTCCGAAGCTTGAAAAAGCGGATTATTATTTATTTGATGCTCCTGTTTCTGGAGCAGGAGAGACATTTGATTGGTCTGCCTTAGATATTACTCATGTAGACAAGCCAGTCTTTATCGCTGGTGGATTAACGGTTGACAATGTTAAGTCTTGCATCAATCATTTTCAACCTTATGCAGTAGATGTTTCTTCTGGCGTTGAAACAGATGGCAAGAAAGACTTAGCAAAAATAAGTGCATTTATAGGAGAAGTAAAAAATGACATATCAAGAACCAGATAACAAAGGATTTTACGGTAATTTTGGTGGACGTTTTATTCCTGAGACCTTGATGACTGCGGTCTTAGAATTGGATCAGGCTTACCGTGAAGCCAAGGCAGACCCAAGTTTTCAAGCGGAACTAGATAACCTTTTAGTCAACTACGTTGGTCGTGAAAATCCCCTTTATTTCGCCAAACGTTTGACTGACCATATTGGTGGGGCTCGTATTTTCTTAAAACGTGAGGACCTCAACCATACGGGTGCCCACAAAATCAACAACGCCCTCGGTCAAGTGTTACTTGCAAAACGTATGGGTAAAACGAAAATTATTGCTGAGACAGGCGCAGGTCAACACGGTGTTGCGACAGCAACTGCGGCAGCCTTATTTGACATGGAATGCACCATTTTTATGGGTGAAGAAGATGTCAAGCGCCAAAGTTTAAACGTTTTCCGTATGGAACTTTTAGGCGCTAAAGTTGAGGCAGTTACGGATGGCTCGCGCGTGCTCAAAGATGCTGTCAATGCTGCGCTCCGCTACTGGGTAGCAAATGTTGACGACACTCACTACATCATGGGCTCTGCCCTTGGACCAGCACCATTCCCAGAAATTGTGCGTGATTTCCAATCGGTCATCGGAAAAGAAGCTAAACGCCAATACGCTGAGCAAACTGGTCGTGAGTTGCCAGATGCAGTGGTTGCCTGTGTTGGTGGCGGGTCAAATGCCATTGGGCTTTTCTACCCATTTGTCAATGACGAGTCTGTTGATATGTATGGGGTTGAGGCAGCAGGTCTTGGTACTGATACCGCTTATCATGCTGCAACCATGACCAAAGGGCGTCCAGGTGTTTTGCACGGATCTTTGATGGACTTGCTTCAAGATGCCGAAGGTCAAGTCTTGGAAGCTTTCTCAATCTCAGCTGGGCTTGATTATCCAGGGATTGGTCCAGAGCATTCTCACTTTAAGGAAATCGGCAGAGCTAAGTATGTTCCAATTACTGATGAGGAAGCCTTGGAAGGTTTCAAGATTTTGTCTAAACTAGAAGGTATTATTCCTGCCCTTGAATCAAGTCACGCTATCGCTTATGTCTTGGAATTGGCAAAAGAGCTAGGTCCTGATAAGGATATCGTCGTCTGTCTATCGGGTCGTGGTGATAAAGACGTGGTACAGGTCAAAGAACGTTTGGAACAAGAAAAGGGGGCAAACTAATGGTTAAGACACTTACACAAGTATTAGAAAAGAAAAAAGCAACGCAAAAAGGCATTTTCATCCCTTACATCATGGCAGGTGACCACGAGAAAGGTGTGGAAGGTTTACAAGAAACTATTAGTGACCTGAATGACTTGGGAGTGACAGCTATTGAAGTTGGAATTCCTTTCTCAGACCCAGTTGCAGATGGTCCTGTCATCGAGTTAGCGGGCATTCGTTCTATCAAAAATGGCACAACACCACACAATGTTGTTTCAGCTCTAAAAAACATTTCATCAGCTGCTCCGTTGATTATCATGACTTATTTCAATACCTTGTATCAATACGGTCTGGAGCAGTTGGTGTCTGATTTGAAAGGGACAGCGGTCAAGGGTCTGATTATCCCTGACCTTCCTCATGAGCAGGAGTATTTTATCAAACCATTTCTTGAAGGTTCAGATATTGCTCTTATTCCACTTGTCAGCTTGACGACGGGGCTTGAACGTCAGAAAGTCTTGGTTGATGGTGCTGAAGGATTTGTCTATGCAGTTGCTGTTAACGGTGTTACTGGAAATGGCTCTCGCTATCGAGACGATTTAGACAAGCACTTAAAAGCCTTGACTGACCTTGCTCAAATTCCAGTCGTAACAGGATTTGGCGTTTCAAGCCTTGACGATGTCAAACGTTTCAACAAAGTTTCAGACGGTGTTATCGTTGGTTCAAAAATCGTAAAAGCCCTTCATGAAGGTAAAAAAGCAGATATTTCACAGTTTATCAAGGAAGCAGTGCAAGTCACAAAATAAATTTAAGCAGTTCTAGCGACTGCTTTTTTGCTATTTTCTTGCTATAATGGTGATTCTGAATCCATTTAAGGAGGGAATCATGGCACTTGGACAACTGACGGGAACGCCCTGGCATGTCGGAAAATTTACGAGAGCTGAAGGGATGATGATAAGCGCCATCGCTCGCGCTGCTAATTTTTTGAGAATGGACTCTGCCTAAAATTAGAAAGGCGCTGTCACGGATCAGCAAGATGTGACAGTTATCAAGTTCGCTCTACTAATTTTAAGCAAGAACTTCCTAGCTTCAGAAGCGTTTTGGAAAAACAATTTTACCGTGGACGCTTGGTTGACATCCAAAATTCGGTATCGGAACAATCAAGGAATTAACCGCTGAGCGTGTGCTCGTTACTTTCCGTGGTGATAAAACAGTTGCCTTTGACCTTCAAGTCGTTCTTGATGTTCTTGATAAAAATATTTTTCAATTTCCACAATAATGAGAAAGCGACTCGCTCAAAAGCACGACAAACGCATGAAGAAACTATTGATTTCAGAAAACTATTTTTCATAAATTTTGAGTTATTTTTTATAAAATAGTGCTATAATGTACTCGGAAACGGGTACTGTTGAATGAAAAAATCTAGACATCCCGATAATTTTCAAGAAAATTTCATAAAAATGCACACGATGAAAATTTAAGTTGTGTACATGTTCTTCATGCGTTTGTCGTGCTGAAGGAAAAGCTAAATTGACGAAGGTGCTTTCTTATGGTATACTAAAATCGTTAGAAATCGCCTTTGTGGCGGGAATGTAAAGGATTTTAGAAATTAAATGCTAAAGAATTTTTATCCTTATAATTATATTGACAGTGTTTTTGTCATTGATTATGAAAAACTTTACAGAAAAGGTTATAAAGCCCTTATTTTTGATATTGATCAGACTCTAGTTCAGCATGGTGAAGATTCCACAAAAGAAGTTGATTCTCTTTTTGCCTATATTCACGATTTAGGATTTAAGACCTTGCTGCTGTCCAATAACTCAGATGAACGTATTAGAGATTTTATTGAAAATATTGACACACTTTATATTCCGATGGCAGATAAGCCGAATCCAGACGGTTATTTAAAAGCATTGGATATGCTGGGCACAAGCTGCAAGGAAACAATCTTTATTGGAGACCAAGTATTTACAGATATTTTGGGGGCAAACAGAAGCAAGATTCCTAGTATTTTAGTTAAATTTTTGCGTCACGAATATGAAAAACGGATTGGGAAAAAACGTCAGGTTGAGCGTCTGGTACTGGCCTGTTATAAACTGAGTAGGACCTATCAGAATAGGCTGGGTGATATCTATAAGGAGATTGATTAAGGTGGTTTTTTGGAATAAAGATTTGTTGTTTTGTGAGATTAGCCCAACAACCTATGCTATTTCTATGCAAAAGGAGATTATCAAGCGTCACCTGCAGGATTTTAGGGCGAAAAAAACATTTGCAAAAACTTTTAATGAGCAAGAACTGCCAAATTTGGTCTCCAGTCATGTGTCAGGATTAATCAAAAAAGGGCCAGGTATTGATGTGACTCTGCAAAAGAATAAGGCAGTCAATATTGATATTGCCTCCAGCAAGTTGCATCGTCTTGTCATTCATCCGGGAGAAGAATTTTCTTTTTGGAAGTTAGTTGGTAAAATCACCAAACGTCATGGCTACCTGGATGGTCGCGTCATCATGGGAGATAAGGTGGAACCAGGTCTCGGCGGCGGTCTCTGTAATTTAGCCAATACCATTAACTGGATAATCGTTCACAGCCCAATGGACATCACGGAATTCCATACGCATTCAGATGCTTTAGCACCTGATGGCGGTAAGCGCCTTCCTTTGGGAAATGGGACATCTGTGGCCTACAATAATATTGACTACCGTTTTAAAAACAACACCGATCAAACGGTTCAGTTGCTTTTATGGTGCGAAGACGAAAAATTATTTGCTGAATTAAGAAGTGAACGTGATTTTCCTTGGATCTATGAAATTATTGAAGAAGACCACCATTTCAAAAAAGAAGGGGAAAAGTTTTACCGCCGTTCAAAAATTTACCGTCTGACGCGAGATAAACAAACTAATCAAGTTGTGGATAAAAAGCTGATTTGGAATAATCGCTCAGAAGTCATGTTTGACTACGATTTGATTCCTCAAGAGTTGATTCGGATATAAGAGAAAGAGTCAGGAAATTCCTGGCTCTTTAATTTTTATTTATATAATCGCAAACTTTGTTGATTTGCTGAGTGAAATCCTGTCCAAATTTATTATCAAAGAAGGCGCTGCCAATAGTGAAAGTCCAAGGTGAAATCGTTTTGACTTGGTCTAATCTTTGTAAACTGTCAATGCTGCCTGCGATGCAAACTGGTGCAGCAACTTGTTGGACAAAAGCTTTGTTAAGCTCAAAAGCGTCTCCAGTATAACGATAGCCAAGTAGGTCAAAGCCATAAACGCCTTTGTTTAGATATTCTTTAGCTTGAGCAACCATACTGTCAATGCTGCCTTCTAGGACTGAAGGACGACCGGTAATTTCACCGATAAAGGGCATATATTTAAGATGATTTTTCTGACAAAAATTATTGATTTTATCTGAAAAAATAGTTCCCATCAGAAAGTCGCAGCCACATTCAAGGGCTAATTTAGCTCCCTTTAATCCCTCTTCCTCAGTATACTCAACAACTTCTAAAAAAGTTGTTTTCCCATGGGTTTTCATGTAAGCAAATAACTCTTTCATCTCAGGAATCGGTAGGGCTTTTTCTTTAAATCCCCAAAATTTGGCCTTAGAGTCTTTATGCTGATTGAAAATCTGGTAGGCGTTGTTGACTGTCATGTCATTATGCGTCAGCATAACAATGAGTTCGGGATGGTTCACGCTTTTTCCTGCTTTCTTTTCATGAATTCAAGAAAATTATATCATGAAAGAGCTGATATGACAATGATGTAAGGTTTTTCCCAGGACAAACGCATGAAGAAAATAACGCTTTCAGATAATAGATTCATAAAATAGAGACCACCTCCGGAGTTATAATAGACTTAGGAGGTGTCTTTATGTCTGAGATGATAGAATTTCTTATCACTGTCCGTGATGAGCGTGACAATTGGAAGATCAAGCATAGCTTGGCTGATATTGTGCTACTCATCTTCTTTGCACGCCTTTCAG
>OGEP01001791.1_pt1 | contig 21482 bp, 21 predicted proteins | sample 1570721 | NCBI WGS metagenome assembly OGEP01 (sample SAMEA2582131, study PRJEB24529) | metagenome | biome: Human gut stool | place: China | collected 2011 | reverse complement strand
TAACAAAGAAATATGTAATTGTCAATGTAGCAAAATAGCAAAATCTGTACCTTATGAATTTGGATAATATGCCATATTTTATTTATTCGATTGATGTCCTCAGTACATACTGCATGCGAAGCCATCAACATACTAACAAAAACAAGTCTTGTCTTATACTCTTCTCTATCCTAATCCAATACCGGTATTCCGGAACTCGAAGGGACCGTTGCCGCACAGGGTGTGAAGCTGATCTCCGAGTTGTTCCACCTGGACGGGCTTTACGATAAAACCAAAGATAAAGACCGGAAACATCTCTTCCAAAAGTTCCCGCCGGAGGCAGCACCTGCAAGGCACTCCAGTACAGTCTGAACCAGGAGGAATATCTCCGGTTCTTCCTGACCGATGAGAAAGTCCCCATGGACAACAACACCGCAGAACATGCCATCCGTCCCTTCACCCTTGGGCGTAAGAACTGGGTCAACGTAGATTCCATCCGCGGAGCAGAAGCCAGCGCCGTCATGTACAGCCTGGTAGAGACTGCAAAAGCAAACGGACTCCGGGTCTACGAATATCTGGAGTATCTGCTGACCTTCTCCCCTGGTCCAAAGCAGCCCAGAAAAAATGCAGCAGCCTGAAAAAGGTTTCCAAAAAAATTTAATTTAACTGTCAAAGAGCAAATCTATAGGAATCGCCAGTAAAATGGCGGTTTCTTTTATTTTATGGTACTCATGTTTGAGTTCTTACTTTAGAACCTTTAGCATCATCGACAGGTTCCAACTGTTTAATTTCTGCTACAAATCGATTGTAGATTCCGACCGCCATAATAAGTAATATTGTGTTCATTTTCCCTCTTTGTTAAAATTCTTTCTCACATTTATTCAACACTGCCGCAATTACCTGATCCATATCGTAATACTTATATTCACCAAGTCGACCACCAAAAATCACCTTATTTTCTGTATCTGCCAATTTTTTATACTCTGCATAGAGTGTACAATTTTTAGCATCATTAACCGGATAATACGGTTCATCTCCCGGCTTCCATTCACTACTGTACTCACGACTGATGATAGTCTTTGGCAAATCATTGCCGTTCTCATCCTTACCAAACTCAAACCATTTGTGCTCAATGATACGGGTCCACGGAGTTTCACGGTCAGTATAGTTCACAGCAGCGTTGCCCTGAAAATTTAGCTTATCCAACGTTTCTGTTTCAAAGCGGACAGAACGATACTCCAGCGTGCCCAACTTATAGCCAAAGTAGGCATCGATAGGACCGGTGTAAACCACCTTGTCAGCCAGCGCATCTAGCTCGACCTTGTTTTCCAGATAGTCGGTGTTCAAGCGCACCTCGATGCCATCCAGCAGATTAGCAATCAGCTTAGTATAACCACCAACAGGAATACCCTGATAAAGTGCATTGAAATAGTTGTTATCAAAAGTCAGACGAACTGGAAGACGCTTGATGATAAACGCGGGCAGTTCCTTACAATCACGCCCCCACTGCTTCTCAGTGTAACCCTTGATAAGTTTCTCATAGATATCGCGACCAACAAGAGAAATGGCCTGTTCTTCGAGATTTTGCGGTTCTCCAGTAACTTCCCTGCGTTGCTCTTCAATCTTGGCGACGGCTTCCTCCGGCGTCACAACACCCCACATCTTGTTGAAGGTATACATATTAAACGGGAGCGAATACAGTTCACCCTTATAGTTAGCTACGGGTGAATTAGTAAATCGGTTAAACTCTGCAAACCGGGTGATGTAGTTCCATACCTTTTTGTTATTGGTGTGAAAAATGTGAGCACCATACTTGTGGACATTGATACCCTCAACCTTCTCCGTATAAATGTTCCCTGCGATATTTGGACGCTTATCTACTACTAAAACAGTTTTTCCATGAGCCTTGGCTTCACGAGCAAAAATCGAGCCATAAAGGCCAGCGCCTACTATTAAATAATCGTACATTTTTCCTCTCTCTATTCTTTTTAGTGCATGTTCAACAAAAACCTTGATTTTACTGGGTTTGTTGAACGGTTTACAAGTTACATATATCTCCAAACTAGAGTTTTCTAGATATGAAGTGGCTTCAATGAGCTCATTTCTGTTGATTTTAAGTAAACACATAAAACGTCTTTTTTCTTTATGAAGGCTTTATTGTTTTCCCCAAATTTTCTACAGTAACTAACCTCTCATGTCTACCAGGATCACCCGTCTCTGCCAGGTTCTAAATTCCTTTGTTCTGTTTATCCATAGTTGTGCTATTTATGCTCCTACAACGTAAACGCTTGAGTACTTACAAAATACCAAGGTGCATCTTTACTTATTCAAATGCAAATACAAAGTCTACATAATTAACCTTTTTACATAAAAAGAGATTTGCAAACCTCGCAATCTCCTTTGTTATTGTTTGATTTGAAAAATTCTCATTATTCCTGGCAAATAAAAATACTCTCTATCTTCTTCATAGCCTGATTAAAACATATCCTGTATCTTTTCGATGACATTCCATATACTAACAGAAAAGCTACTGGAACTGAAATATTATATAAATCACATTTGAAAACGGTCTCATAATTAATTCAAAAAGCTTTACAAGTGCAAGATGACTTAAATAAAGCGGCATTGTATCATCACCAATTTTTGCTAGTATATCAGACTCTCTAAAGAAAAGATTAAAAAACAATATAGAGTTGATAACCGCCAGCAAAAAAGCTATCACATATACACCCAAAATTAAAGGTATCTGACGCAACCCTTGGGAAACAGTCAATCCATGCGTAAAAATCCTTGATACTTCCACATAAGGAATGTCAAATACACTAAAACATACATATAATCCACCTAATTCCACAAGGCAAAGGAATATGCAAAGAATTCTGGGAATCCGCACCACTTTTAAAATGTCTTTCTCTGAAGCCATATACCCTGCCAGGAAAAAGCAAAAAAATCCCAGTACTCTTGGAAGTCCTAATGTATTATCCATTCCCCAAAAGAACGGTGTAATGAAAAACAGCAACACTGCAAATGCAAACAGTTTTTTTAATTTTACCAAATCAGGCATACATGTCCGCCAAATATATAACGCTATTAAATACCACGTTCCATATGTAGCATAAAGCGGATTTTTAATTATGTTTATGTTTCGATCTACAACAAATGTTATGATACCTATAATCAGTTGGGCTTCTACATATGGCAGAAACAAGCTTGTAAATGCTGTTGCCCTTCTCTTCTCAAGATTTTTAGAGAAAAAGCCACTGACAAAGCAAAAAAGAAGCATGTGAAATGTGTAAATTAAGCAAAATAGTGATGCGATAAAACGTATTATGTATGGCAGAAATAGTTTTGAATTATTGAAGGCAAAAGTACTGCTTCATGAACAATTTTACTGTGAAATCAACTAAGTGTGGAAAGAACCTTTTTGGCGCTTACGTTGGTACTCTCTTTTTTTCTTTTATTCAACTGACAAAAACTTTACTCTATAAACACTTCCATTTAAATTCTTACTAAATACTTTCCAAACGGTAATCTCTTTATAATCCAAGTAATGATTGCTGCGCAAAGCGTTGTTACAAGCCAATATGCTATACTTCTGAAAATCGAGGTGTTTCCTATTATTATCACCGTTATCTTGCGAATCATTGGATGAACAATATAGATGCCCATTGTTAATGAAGCCAATCCTGTTATGTATTTAGAAACTGTTTCAGAAAAACTAATTCTTAGTAGAAAAGAAAATATTAACCCTATCCAAAGCATCTCATAGAGGCTATCATAAAAATACTCTGCATGTAAGGTTCCCGTCATCTCCAAGATTCTCTTACATCCAACATAGTTCTCAAATACAATAATTAATATTGTAACCTCCATACATAATAGAAGATGAAATACTACACTTATGTGATTGGAAATCCAAACTTTTAATGTCTTCATTTCTGCACCTAGCAGAAAATAAAGCAGCCATGTCCATATACGAAACGTCTGTGTCACATACTTTTGCATTGGCTTTCCGCACTGAAAAGATGCAATTTGAATTGCAATCGATATAATTCCACAAATCAATAATACTACTCTTTTGGAGTGTTGATTTAATTTTGATAGAAATGGAAGAAGCAAGTAAATAATCAATAATGCTCCAAGATACCAGAATTGCCACATTGCTCCCTTTTGCACAAAAGACTTTAAAAATTCTTTCACAAATGCAAAGAGCTTTATTGAAAATATTTTATCAAGAGCCAATGCTTTCCCAAGTTTTATGACATATAATATACAATTCCAAAAAAACACTATTTTGATGATTCTAACACATTTATGACCAGCATATTTATAGTTTAATTCGCCACGATTTAATAAAAAGTATCCGCTTGACATGAAAAAAAAAGGAACCGCAAACCCACACAAATAATACAATGATGCAGTAACTAAAGATAAATCTTTTGGAAAAGTGTGCAATCCAACAACAGCCACACATGCAATTACTCTAATGAGGTCAATACTACAGTCCCGTCTGTCTGTCTGTCTGTCTGTCTGTCTGTCTGTCTGTCTGTCTGTCTGTCTGTCAAAATTATCTCACTCATATTCTGCAATCTCAATCCCAACACGCCACTTTTCTCCTTTGTTTTACAAGAATTCTTTTTCACATTTATCTAGTACAGTAAGGACACTGAAGCCAACTACATACAAAAGCACAAATAGAGACGTTTCAAATGTAAAGTCTCTATGGCCTATAACTACCAAAACTGTTAATACGATCCTTAAAATGTCATGATCGTACCGCCGTCTGTCTATCTGTCATAATTGTCCTTTCCTCACCGATTGATGTCAAATGCTATTAATTTTCTTATAAACTTATAAACTTTTTTACTTTACCAAATATTTGATTCACAATCTCTATCACCAATGGCTCATGCGTAAGAATAAGAACCAATCCATAACTTCCGAAGAAAAGAATTGCAGACAGCAGCAACGTAAAGAAAGCATTCCATCCCAACATTTTCACCCAGACAGAAGCCGCACATCCGATGACCAATGCAACTACCATTTGTGGATACTGTATCCTGCTGTAAGCAGGCGCAATTTCATTCTTCAATGCGCAGAATTGGACAATCCATACCACAATTTCAGCAATTAAAGTTCCTATTGCCGCACCTGCCGAAGCGAAACGCGGTATCAAAATGAAATTAGCAATCAAATCAGCTACTGCTCCCGCAATTTCAGAATAAAGAACTATTTTTTCCCTTCCCAATGGCACCAACATTTGAATTCCCATAACATTAGTCAATCCAATAAAGATAAGGGTCGGCATAATAATCTGCATCGGCAAGACTGCATTTTCATACGCGTCTCCTGACAAGAAGAAAATGCCTTCTTTGGCAAAAATCATAAAGTACAGCATCATCGGAAGTGCAATCAAGAATACAAAGTTGATTGCCTTATGCGCAATGCGATAGAATTCGTCAACCATCTTATGTTCGATATAATAGGATGCTCTCGGAAGAAGAACCACACCAAGCGCTGTAACAATGCTGACAAGAATCGTTTTGATTTTTACCGCAGCATTATAATAGCCAACATCGGCATCTGTTTTCATAAAGCCGAGCATAACTGTATCCAAATGCGTATAAATTGTTGTCGCGCACGACATCGCAAAGAAAACAACGATTGGCTTAAAGTGCCGCTTAAAGTGATACTTTCCTACGGGACGCATCCCAATGAACTTATGTGTATTGATAAGGTTAAATACACTGGAACCCGACGCAGCAATCAAAGTGATTGCACCATAAACAACGTAATCTGCTTTCTGATGAACAAAAGCAAACATCGCCACAAGCGCAATAAATTTGAATACGATGGATCGAATCGTTATGTATGTATACTGCTCCAAAGCCTTATACAACCACTCCATACCTATGACGTTAAAAATGATTGTCAGGCTCACAATCGCATACAAGGTTCTTTCTGCTCTCAGACGAGGCACAAAAATCAAAGCGATTACAAAAACTGCATAGGAAACGATACTCATTACCAAATTGATAATAACAAGTTCCTGTGCTGTCCGGGTTAATTCTTCCTTATTGTCACGCACTTTTGCACACGTACGAATACCATAGGTAGGGATTCCTAACTGTGCAAGCATTGCAAAATAAGAAATCAATGATGTTGCAAAAGATACCTTTCCTGTTCCTTCCGGCAACAAAATTCTGGAAACATACGGAAAAGTTATCAGCGGAAAAATGAATGACGACATCGCTAAGATGGCGTTCATAATAAAATTAAGTTTTAGTGATTTTTGCTTTTTCATTATTCAATCCTTACCACCCAATCTTCATGAATGGTTCAAACACATAAGGCATTAACGCACTTATATCATATGTGGTAGATAGTCAAAAATAAACCATACATCTTGATTCAATTTTTGTTTTCTTCATTGCTGTATTTGTTAACCGAAAATTCGGTCAACCGCTCATTGAAAACCAGGTCACTTTAGACCAAGTTTGGCACCTGCAGCATTACTGCCACAGGTGCAGTTGCTATTTTACTACTGTCTCGAAGTCAGTTCCGTTGTTCCGTAGAGTTTCACGTAGCCTGTAAAAATCGCCTTCCATATCAATCAGATAAAGATGATTCGTTGTTTGATGACCAGATTGACCACTTCCTTGCAACCTCCTTTACTCTGAATCACAAAATCCGGCTGATACCAGACAGGATCAGTCAGCGGAGCTTTTGCCCCCCACAGGATTTTTTAATGGCAGCGGAGCTTTTTTCAGAATCGCGGTTCCTATCAAGATTAGGAAAGGATCATATTTCAAATCAAACAACTGAGGATCGCTGAAGCTGTGCACCGCAAGCATAATCAATACAATGCAAAGTATATATTTCTGTTCTTCCAAAGCTTTCTTTTCAAGGAAATAAAAACCAATCATCACGAGCAACAGTGTTACTAGTCCGAAGCTCAATGCAATGTTTAGGTAAGAGGAATCTACATAAAAGTACGCTTCTGTGCGTTCAATTCCATAGCGTCCAGTCACCCAGGCTGTCTCACTGCCAAACAGCGTAAAGCCATAAGTAGATATCGCCTGTCTTCCAAGTGACAACCTTGTCGTTAGGAGTCTATTTAAAAAAAGCAGGAAAATGTTCGCTGGCGTATAGACATACGACAGATAGATAATGAGCGCCGCCAAAATGGGCATGGCACTAAGTGTACCTATCTTAAATACCCAACTTTGATATATCCTTGGAACTAGCTGGTACCCCCATAGCAGCACCAACAGCAATATGACCTCGTAATATACCGCCTTCGTATCCGTCAACTGACGAATTTCCCAATTCATCCACAGGATTACAGCCGTTTCCAAGACATTAATCTGCCGTTTACGAATCACAAAATAAACCAATAAAAAATGAAAAAAGTAATTGGCAAGATATGTTGTATACGTGAAGCCAAGATACCGCCGCACCCTGCCCGCAGAGTTCATTACATCATACTTATAGATTCCCAACGCATATAGTATTAATGTAAACAGGACGGTACCAACTGCTACGGTCAAATATCGTTGCAGAATCTTGTCTGATTTGATATTGTAGCCAGCAACAAAAAACACAATTACCAATACAACTTCGGATAGTCTGTCACTTGTCAGTGCAACTCCAGCTCCGACTGCAGTCAGAATGACAGCCACCCAAAACGTTTTAGGGGAAATGTTCTTCCTCATCCAAAAGGCAAAAAACACTAGTGCCATACACAGATATTTGATTCCTCGAACAATCAAGTGATAACCCATAATATCCCCAAACTGTGTTGTATTCAGAATACTGGTTACTACCAATAAACAATATGCAAAAATAATCAACTGTTCACTATCTATTGCCCTGACCCTGGGCAGTTTTATCCGAATCATCGAGCGCCACCTCCTCTCGATGATTCCGGCAAATCTGTCTGGATTGCATTTGCTACATAACTCATTCTTTTCATTTCTATAGTCATCTGTACTTTCTCCAGTCATTTTCCAATCCCATCTAGGGATAACATACACTATTTTAGGGCTTTCACTTTTTACTTGTAAGAGTCTCCAATGCTTCTGTCAGAGCTTTCTCAAAATAATATCCTTCACGTACCAGTTCGCCAATTCTGCACGCATTTTCGCATAATTTTCAATATTCCTCATAACTCATATCTTTTATTCTTCCTTCAAGAGAATCCAAAGATTCCACCACTATTCCAACCTCATTTTTCAAAATAAAATCAGCAATCGCAGCATCTTTCCACACAATTACAGGCATACCCGCTGCAAGATACAAGGATGTCTTATGAGGATTATTATACAGCAGATACCTTCCAGTATTTCCCGCGCAAGTTTTGATAGACGTCCCATCCCAGACCAGTCCAAAATCTCCCGTCAAGTGTGCTGGAAGTTCTTCTGGTGAAAACGATCCATGCCATATCATATTCTTAGTGGATGTCTTACTATCATAATTATTCCCATACAGATGGATGGTCAGATTTCTGTTTTGTCCATTCTTACAGATATCATAGATATATTTGCATTTTCCTGCTGCAAGATTTCCCGCTATCGCTATAGATGGAATCTGATCTTTTACTCGCTGTACTCTTTGTACGTTGTTCAAATAATCAAACAGTTCCAAACAGACTATTTTCTCCTGTGCGTATCCCATTTTAACCAGGTAGTCTTTCATCTTCTCGTTATGACAAATCAAACAATCCATGTGCCGTAATAAAATAGAATCTGCCAACTTATTCGTTCTGCTATTATTTTTGATAACACCTTCAATTCCACCCCGTAGTGATTCCAAGTCATGTAAGACAGTTACGAATTTACAATTCCTTTTCCTCTGTACCATCGGAATCATTTTTTCGGCGATACGCACTCCATACTGTGGGTGCTGATATATGATGATGCTATCCTCTTCCACACAGTGCATGATTCTCCACCAATTGCATGTACAAACAGTAAGCAACCATATTTTCTGTATGAGTTTAGATTTGTCTCTTGGATAAAGTGGCATTGAAATTCTGTGATATCCGCCTCTTCGGCATAATTCAGCAATATCGTCCGGTGCCTTAGCCCCTGCCGTGTTCCGCTTCTCCCCATCCAAGTCTATGTAATATATTTTATTCATGCGGCACCTCCCAACAGAAGTGCTGCATTCGCAAGTTTAAGTTTCCAAATTGATTGGACATTCCTTAAGAGGCGATCACATTCTAACGTTTCAGTGGCTATTTTTGCCCCCCTCGATGCATTTCACGATAAGCAAGTATTGGGTAAATCTTATAATTTGTCATTAACATTAACCTGACGAATTTGCTGTATTTTTTTGCAGCTTGCAAAGCTTCCGGAAAGTCTCTCTTTAATTTATATCCAAATGTAGTCAATTCGTCATAACCCATACTTTTTGATTCCATCATGCAGCAATATTTAAAATGAGCTGCAATTTCCTTACATATACGCATTAGCATAAGATCTTTTTTTGCGATTTCATAATTTGGAATTTCCTTATATATTGTAACAAGTTTCCAAAAAACCCTTTCATGGTCCTTATAATACTTCCTGATTCCTGAAACACTCATGCTTTGACCTTCTCGACCCAGTCGATATATGTAAACCGGCTTATGCCAAACATAATAAGAGTTAAACATACTTAAAGGGCAATATACAAGTTCAATATCCGTGTAAAAACAATGTTCTGTAATTCTCCGCTTCATGTTTTTCAAAATGTCTGTCTTTATTGTTGCGGAATGCATACTGATAAAATGATCAAATGATGCATCTGTAAATAGATGTCTTCCTTCTTCTTCCTGAGCACACACATCCTTAATCTGTGAAGTACTGGAATCTTCATGATATTCTATGGTTTGTGTCAAAACAATATCGGCATCGCTTTGCTCCAACAGTTTAACATATGCCAACAATGTTTCAGTTTCGAACCAATCATCCCCATCGAGCTGTTTAAAATATTTACCCGTCGCAAGTTCAATGCTCTTATTAATGACGGACCCATACCCTCCGTTTTCTTTATGAATAGCATGAAAAGTAATAGGATATTTTGTTTCATACTCTTTTGCAATTGCTAGGGTTCCGTCAGTACCTCCGTCATCTACCACCAAAACCTCTATTTTTTCCAAAATCTCCGGAACAATAAGAGAATTCAGTGTCTGACGAATATAAGATTCCATATTGTAGGCAGCAATAGAAACTGTTAATACTTTGCTCATTTGTTTCGATCATCCTCTCAGCTTTTTCATATATTTTACGGTTGCTTCTGCACCCTCTTCCAAATCAAAACAAGCTCTCCAGCCTAATTTTTCCAATTTAGCTGCGTCTAATGAAGAGTTGCTCATAAGGTTATATCCCTTTTTTTCCTCATCAGTGGCATTTTCATATACAACTTTCTGACCACCTGCATGCGCCAATGCTAATGCAATATCACTGATTGTACAGACAGAAGCCTTATTAGATATATTATAAGCATCCCCAGACTTTCCGTTTAACAGCACCGTCAGAATTGCTGAAGCACAGTCAAGTACATAGCAATAAGATCGCATCTGCATCCCCGCACTTTTCATCACAATATCCTCACCCTCGATTGCATTCTGCGTAAACTGGGCTGAAGCCCTGCTATCCGTCTCCGTTATAGTTGGACCATAAATATGCCCAGGGCGCACAATAACTGTGTCTAATCCATATTCCTGACCATATGCAGTGCAAAGCGTTTCTGCTGCTCTTTTCGCACTCGGATAGCATGCTCTCTGATTCAAGATATCTACATATCCATAATCTTTTTCCTTATATGGTTGGTTTCCTGTCTTGTTTCCATACACTTCGCTGGAAGACACATAGAGCAGCCGCTTGCTTCCTGTCCTTACGCCCATTTCCAAGAGATTATTTAATCCCAGAAAATTTGCGAGCATGGTTTCCACTGGCTGTGCCGTATAGATTAACGGATTTGCATTGCTCGCTCCATGAATAATATAATCTGTACATTGGCTCAATTCTTGATTTTTCGTTGCATCGTATTCAACAAAACTGTAGTCTCTTCCTTCGGAAAAGCAATAAAATCTCTCCATCATTCTATTTCTGCTTCTTCCAGCTAGGAGTATATCTATATTCGCATTTCTTTCATGATTCAAACAGAAAAGAATTTCCGCTACCGCTGAGCAAATCATGCCTGTACCACCGGTAATCATAATCCGCTTACTAAATAGTTGTTTAACATTTGGAATCAATTCTGTAACTCTATTCACATCTTTCCAATAATCGCTCGAATACTGTATCATTTTAACCAACTATCCTTTTTGGTATGTAACAGTGCCTTGAAAATCATCATATCATCGACCGTGGTGATTTTTAGGTTTTCCTCCGATCCTTTTGAAAAGTATACCGTTTCTCCCAGCTGCTGCATTAGTGCGCAGGAAGCTGCGGTTCCGATAATCCCCTTGTTTTTAGCTTCCTCGTGCGCCCAAAGCAATTTCCCTAATGTATAAGTGTGAGGGGTCTGTGTTCGAAACAGTTGCTCTCTAGGTATAGAAATGATTGAAGATTCTCCATTATCCTGACTTCTGAAAACTGCCTCTACACAAGGAATTGCAGCAACGGCACTACCATGTGTCTTGAAGGTTGCAAGGCTGTTTGAAATTATTTCACTAGAAACCAAACAACGGTTACCATCATGCACCATAATGATTGTATCATCTGTACATTCAGCTTTCACCGCCATTAATCCATTATAAATAGACTCCTGCCCAGTAGTTCCGCCAGCCACTACCCAGCGCAGCTTCGTAATATTAAACTGTGCTGCATATGCTTTTAACACATCAATCCAGGCTGGAAGCGTGACGACGACCATTGCATCGACGCTCGGATGATTCTGAAACGCTTCCATAGTATGAATAATAATTGGCTTATTCTCCACATGCATAAACTGTTTTGGAATGTCTTGTCCCATACGACTGCCTATCCCGGCAGCTGTCAATAACGCTACTACCATAACTGTTAACTCCTTCTTTGTGTTTGAATAATATCTACTATTACCTGCATGATCATTTCCACCAGTACATACGGAATACATGGTGCGATTTTTGTTTCTCTATCGGTGGCATTTTCCTTCAAAAGACACATCCTTTATGTCGGATTGCTCCTAAAAGAGTCCCTTTAGCCAGATAGTATCGGAAATCGTTACTGCCACAGAATGAAGCCAGCGCATTCATCATGTCCAGCTGTATCTGTCTTGATTCCTCCTGAGACATCTCTTTTCCACAATCCTCTTTTGTAATCTATGTCAAAATCAAAGAATTGTTCATCACGCACACCTCCGTTCAGCGAGCGGTACATAATAAGAATCTTTTTCGAGAAGTTGCTTATAGCATTGTATCCCCCTCTGGGATTTTATAAATCACAAAATTATGTTCAGACCATCGTTGGTCTACCGGTGGAAGTTTCATATAGTCCCCATATAAATGCTGGAGATATCTATCATAACCGGATGGTACAGGAAGTTGTAGCTGTTCAAAAGGCAAATATAATGTCCCTGAAAAAACATCTGTTTTCAGATTTCTCTCTCGGTAAATATGTACTGTAGTTGTAGTGACTCCGACATATTTGCTATTCTCATATGTGTATTTTTTCACAATTGCATTTTGTCTTCTGGCGTAATAATTTGCACTTTTTCTCCACACATATTTCAAACCCTTCTTTATGATTTTGAATCTTTCTCCTTTCTGGAATGTGGTACGTATAGCGGAATTTACTTTTGTTCTGCAAAGTTTAAGATAATTCGTATACAATTTTGATACAATTTCATTTTCGGGAAATCCATCAATCGGAAAAAGATCAATAAAAACGCCAATTGGTACCTCTCTGCTACTCGTCCACTTCAACGCTGTTCTTTTATCCCATATTCGAGCGAATGGAGTCCCATACTCATCATTTGTCTCGCATGAAATAATTTCATAACGTTCCCCACCATCAAAGTCATGAATCAGTCTCTCATAATCTTTTCTTGGCAGCATAAGATCCACATCATCATCCCACGGAATAAACCCCTGGTGTCTGACTGCACCAAGTAGTGTACCGCCCGATAAGTAGTATGTAATATTCTGCGATGTTGCATATGCATCAAAATAGCGTAACATTTCAACACAATGAGATTGAATCTCCTTACATGTCAGTTTTTCCATAGCTTAACCTCTTTCCAGTTAGATTCACTTAGATTCTTCTGCCATTAATGCCCTTCTGTCTAACTCTAGCATAATATGGTTTTCTCTCTGTTCAACAGGCGGAATTTTCATGTAATCATTTCCGTATAATATCTTCATATATACGTCATAATCTTCTGTGATTTTCACTTTTCTTTTTTCAAAGAGGATATCTCTCGTTTTACACAGTTTTGATCGAAGATATAGTTCCCTAAAAAATTGATGCCGCCCTCCGGGAATTACAACATATATTGTATTTTCGGTCTTGCACATTGTCACCCACTTCACAGATAGTTTTGTCCAGACAGAAAGCGGAATAACAGAAAAAACTCTTCCAAGGCGGCATCTGCTTCTTGTGTACCTCTGCAGTTCACTGCCCTGCTTGATGATCAACTCCATTTCATGTTCATTTCTGGCGAATTTTACACAAGACAGAATATATCGGAATGCCATCGTTCCAATACCATGTACAGTGCGAAGTAACTTATTATCGAATGTATTTTCAATAACAAACACATCGATCCACAAACCGCATTCTGGCTCATTTAATTCCAACAAGCCCCTTGCCCTAATCTGTTTGGATTCAATACGTATTTTATTTTGATCATATCCTGGCGTTTTCCCTGGAATCTTTATCCAATATTTCTCACAAAATCTTTTGGTGAAACAGGAGACAAATCGATCAATTTCTGCTCTTTCCATATTGATGTCAATATCATCATCCCATGGGATATATCCGCCATGCCGAATTGCACCTAATACGCTACCACCGGAAAGCTGATATCGAATTCCTTCTTTCTCACAAACAGAAACGATATCATCAAATATTTTTAACAGCTCTCTCTGTATTGCTTTAATATCGTTGTCAGTCAGGATGATTACCTGAGACAAATTTACATTTGCCTCTGCATTCTTCATTGCAGTTGAAAGATTTGCATTTGGCAGAAACTTTGTTGTAACTTTTCTATGCATCTTAGACATTTATGCGCACCTCCCCTCTACGGAAAAAATACGCAAATAAAATACTAGTCTAAATGTAGATATTGTTCTTCTGCCCCCACAGCAGATCACAGTCACATTATGACGATTTCTTTCATTTTCAGATGGTGGTGTCATATAGTCTCCATAAAAATGGCTTAAATACTTGTCATACATATCCGGTCCCTTCACTTTAATTCCTTCAAAATCATATTCTGTTCCTACTCCATATACTTCTTTTGGAATAATTTCATTCATCTTTGCAGCTCCCATAAATGTTGCCACCTCAGCGGATGTTTCATATAAATTAGTTTTCAGCAATTGGTGAAACTTATCGCCTATTTTGATCGGATCAAGGTATTTTTCAATGTGAGTGATTTGTGCAAACCTTATCGCAATATTCTCATACCACGGACGCTTCTTGTTTAAATTCACAATCTCACTAAAATGTGCAAACTGATTCAACATGCGATAATACATATATTTCACTTCAAATATTTTGCGTTTCACCCCTTTCTCAGGTGCACCGTCAATGACAAGTATGTCTACCCATGCTCCTGTCTGAACCTTCTTCTCGGCATTATTGAGTATGAACTCCTTGTTTCTATTAAAGATTTGTGCAACAAGAGTAATATGCTCTTCGTCAGTATTATATGTACTCAAATACAACTCCTCTGGTAAATATTTGGGAGCCAACTCAAGAAATACTTCAAAGTCTGGTCTTGGCATTGCCACATCAATGTCATCATCCCATGGAATAAATCCTCTATGTCTGACAGCCCCCAGAAAACTGCCTCCGCAAATAAACCATGATAACTTATTCTCGTCGCAAATTCTTATAAATTCTTTAAATATTTTAAATTCTTCTTGCTGCAATCTACTTAGTTTGTGATCAGTCATTTTACGCCTTATCTCCCATCTGCTGTGCGATATCAGCATCGACGATTTCCTCGCCAGTCTTATTCTTCAGCTGTTCCATGCTTGCTTCGCTCAAACCGTTGTTGATCACACAGTTCATATCGCAGGTGCTGCACTTGTCGAGTTCCTCTTTGGTAACCTTACCATCACGATAGTCCTGGCAGATTTTCAGTTCATACATAGAGTACGGATGCTTGCTAAGCAAAGCCTTGAACTTGTGTAACAGAACCCATGTAGCAGGCCTCCAAATATACTTATGCATAGCCGGGGAAACAGAGCCGATCATCCAGCAGTCTCGGTCACAGCAGCGAACCTTCTTACGGACTTCCTCTGCCTGCGGACTGTTCCACAGCTCATCCCAACTTTGGTTGTTCAGATTGCCCATAACTTCCTTATCCTTGGTACCATTACAAGGCATGACATCGCCATACGGATCAATGAAGAAGGTATCAAAGCTCATATCACAAGGCAGCAAACGCTTCTGACCGTAGATGTAGTTAATCAAACCGTGGTTAAAGTATGCACGAAACCACTTCTTCGGGCTGTTGCTACGCAGCAATTCATTGACCAAATTTTCGAAGTTCTTTGCAACCATCGGACGATCGTTAATAATGTTCTTTGCCTCAACAAAATAGAAGCTATTGTGCAGACTTGCAGTTGCAAACTCCATGCCCATTTCATCAGAAATCTTATACAACGGAACCAGATCCGGTGCGTTCTTGTCCTGGACAGTCATACCGAAACCAACATCCTTCATGCCCATCTCACGAAGTTTTTTTAGCGTACCGCAGCCACGCTGATAACCGTTCTGAAGGCCACGAATTTCATTGTTGGTCTGTTCCAGACCCTCGATGGAAATACGGATACCGATCTGCGGAAACTCTTTGCACAGATCAACGATACGATCTGTGAAGAAGCCGTTGGTCGAAATAACGATACGATCAGATTTCTTGTACAACTCACGCACGATGTCCTTCAAATCTGTACGGATGAACGGCTCTCCTCCAGTAATATTCGTAAAATACATCTTCGGCAGTTTTTTGATGGTCTCAATGCTGATCTCTTCTTCTGGCTTGGAAGGTGCCTTATAACGATTGCACATGGAACACCGCGCATTGCAACGATAAGTAACGATAACCGTACCATTTAATTTTTTTTCTTCAGACATTATTAATTCTCCTATTTTTCGGTTTCTGATTACCTTTAAATAAACTGTAATTATAGCATTTATATTAAAACTGTCTTATATCATTTTTTGTATAACTTCATCGTCTCTTCTACTACATCATCCCAGTTATATTTCTCACATATAAAACCAACCGCTTGCTTCTTCATTTCCATAACTTTTTTAGGATAGTCACAGGCATCTTGCAGTTTTTTTCGTAATTCTGCTATATCTGACTTTTTGAAAATCAAAGCTTTATCTTCTACAACTTCTGCACACTCTGGAATATCAGAAACCAAACAACAGTTTCCATAACTCATTGCTTCCAAGAGGCTTAATGGCATTCCTTCCAAATCAGATGGAAGAGTATAGATATATGCATTACTGTACAATTCATCTAAAACTTGTCCTTGCACAAATCCAGTGAAAGTGATTCTGTCATCTCCATTCGCCATTTCGTGCAATTCCTGTAAAAAAGAATCTGTATCACTGGATCCACCTGCTATAACAAGTTTTTTATCTGTTTTCACCTCTTTAAAAGCTTTTATCAAATAACCTAATCCCTTTTCCGGAACAAGTCGTCCCAAAAACAAAATATATGCATCTTTCACGAGGCCAAATTTTCTTGTAATCAAATCTGCTTCTCTTATTTCTGGTTTATTAACTCCATTAGGTATAAAATGTGTCTCCCGCCCGTATGAATCGCGAAAATATTCTTGCACCCCTCGACTTAGCACTATAATTTCGTTTGCATATCGCACTGCGTTTTTCTCACCTTGATAAATGTATTTTGCACCAAATCCTGATTTCCATTTTTCTCTTTGCCAGTCTATTCCATGGACTGTTACGATTACCTTTTTACCAAATATTTTAGGAATCCAACAAAAAAAAGCTGGTCCCTCTGCGTGAATATGCACCACATCATATTTTCCAAATGCACAATAAATGGCTGCAAAAAAAGAAGAACTTACTGCTGCCAATCCCCTTTTTTCAATAGTAGGAACTGATATCTGACGAATTCCTTCATACCTTATTTCACTTCCATCATATTCCGCACCGCTTACATGATGTCCTGATCTGTTATAACAAGTTACCTTATTACCATTTTTTGCCATTCTAGTAGATAATTCTTTTACAACAATTTCAACGCCCCCTTCTCGAGATAGACGTTTTTGTCCAAACATGGCGATTTTCATTTGTTTTTACACCATTCTATCCTTACAATTTCTATTTTTACTTCACTGCAAAAAAGCCTGCACGCTCTCTCATACAGACTTTTCACTTTTCCTTACACTGCTCCGTCCTTCTTGAGCACAGCTCCTACGGTCTTCCACAGTATCTTCAGGTCCTTTCCGAAGTTCCAGTTCTCGATATATTCCCGGTCCAGCTTCACGACTTCATCGAAATCCGTGATGCTGCTCCGCCCGCTGATCTGCCACATTCCGGTGATGCCCGGTTTCATAGCGAGTCTGGTGCAGTGTCTGAGCTCGTACTGCTCTACCTCGGAGACGAGAGGTGGTCTGGTGCCTACAAGGGAGATGTCACCTTTGAGCACATTGAAGAACTGTGGGAATTCGTCAATGCTCCAGTCCCGGATGAAGTTGCCGATTCCTTTTTTATAGGTACCATCCGGCAGGATCCTACTGCCAATGATGCGGGGATCGTTGTCCAGCTTGAACATTTTACCGTCAGACATTTTATTCTGCTTCATGAGCTCTGCCTTACGTTCCTCGGCGTCCATATACATGCTGCGGAATTTATAGAGGCGGAACTGCTTACCATTCTTGCCTACCCTGATCTGGGAGAAAAATATCGGTCCCGGAGACTGTATATAGATGGCCGGTGCCAGGAATATGCACAGCACACCGGTCAGGATACATCCTACCAGACCGCCTGTGACATCCAGACATCGCTTCATGAACAATTGTCTGGGAGAAGCATAATTCATCGTAGCCGTTATTACCGGCATGTCTTCCATCTTTTCCATGATGATCTTTCGTCCGGATTCTGTTAAGACACCGGGAACCCGCACGTGCGTTACAGTACCCATTTCCAGGAATTGTCTGATCAGTGGTTCAGCGGACGCATCGCCCGGTTCCAGATCGATATAGATCTCATCCACCCAGCCGGTACGGGTATATTCAACGACACTGTCGGCATTCGCTATCACCGTATATTTCCCGATCTGCTGTCCCATCATATCCACATCTACGACTGTGATGCCCAGGATCTCATAAGAGGCATAGGTCTCTCCCTGCAACTGCTCTGTCAGAATAGGCAGACGGTCTGCTTTGGTCACGATGATCAGGGAGCGCTTTGGCGCATACTTGTTATGATGCTTCAGGTATGTCTTCCAGAGGATTCTTCCCGCATAACCTAACACCCAGTAGAATCCCATGGTGAGATATAATACAGTACGTGAGAACTGTTCTGCACTCTGTACAGTGACCAGATAGATGGCAAACAGTGCGAATACCTCCAGCACCTGCTTCGATGTCTGGATGGCCTCATTCCAGAAGCCACGCTTCATGACATTATGTAAATTTTCGAAAATGATTCCAATGACAACATCTATCAATAGAAGAACGATTGCCATACCGGCATACAGCTGATTCTCATACATATTATCGATCCCATGACGGATGCAATATGCAATATAAAAGGAGAGCTGGAGAGAAATGATATCCAGTATCAGAAAGTCTGCATGTTTCAGCCAGCCACTGTACTTTTTTTTGTACATGTTTCTACCCCCCCCCCCGAATTTTTTCGGTTTATCACAATTGTTTTATCGTTTTTTAGTTCCTAGTTTCCTCCATGTTGTCTTACCCTTAATACTACTCCCTGTAACAACGGACAGACGAAGCAGGCTTCCCCTCCTGTTTTATCTCCGTTTACTCTTCCGTTCCGTAGTTACCGTAATATTTGCCGTAATACTTCCCGTAGTACTTGCCATAATATTTGCCGTAGTATCCCTTGCCGCTCATCTCTACCTTATTCAGTACGCAGCCGAGGATCTTGCATCCGGTCATTGCCAGCTGGTCCTTGACCCTCTTGGCGAAGCGGTAGCTGATCTCACCACAGGCGAGGATGATCACCGCACCGTCACAGAACTTGGACACGACTGCAGTGTCGATGACGCTTCCGAGCGGCGGTGTATCGATAATGACCATGTCGTACTTCATCCGGCATACCTCTACCATCTTCTGAAACCGGGTGTTGCCCAGCAGTTCACTGGGGTTGGGCGGTACCGGTCCTGCGAAGAGGAGATGGAAGTTCGGAATATCCGTCTCGCAGATTGCCGTATCGAGATCTACCTTTCCTACTAAGTAATTGGTCAGTCCAAAACGAACTTTACCCTTTTTATGTCTGCCCCTCATGACGCTCTTACGCAGGTCGGCGTCAATGAGGATTGTTTTCTTACCATTCTGTGCAAAGGATTTTGCCAGCTCATAGGATACGCTGCTCTTGCCTTCGTTCGGCGTACAGCTGGTCACACAGATAACCCTGATATTTTCTCCGGAGAATTCGATGTTCGTACGGAGCGTTTTAAATGCTTCTTTGGTACGGAAATCCTGTTTTTCCAGTTTTAATTCAATGCTTTGCATCTTCCTGCTCCTTTTCTATATCTACAACTTCAATAGCCTCATCCACTTCCATCCGGGGCTCATGGATCTCTTCTTCCTCCTTTGATCTGCGGGATTTCTTTTTCTTCTCCACGGTATCAAAGTTGGGGATCAGTCCCAGGGTAGACAGCTCCAGATATTTTTCGATGTCCTCGGAAGACTTGATCGTATCATCCAGCAGATACTGCACAATGATAATACCGGCTGACAGGATCACGCCGAGCATTGCTGCGATCAGTGTCCACTTCGGGACAGAAGGCTCACAGGGTTTATCCGGCAGGTTTGCCTCATCTGCTACGTTTACTGCCTCCACATCTGTCACATCCTTGATATGGATCGCCGCTGCATCGCGGATGCTGTTGGCTATGATCTGCGCATTGGCAGGGTTCGGATCCTTAACCGTGATCGTGATGATACGGGTATTGGAAGTATTGGCTACCGTCACTCTGCTCTTCAAGCTTTCATAGCTCTCATCCAGCTTGTACACTGAGATGACTTTCTCCAGTACGGTGCGTCCAAGGATCAGCTCTTCATAGTCCTTGGTCAGCTGGCTGGCCAGCTGCGCATCGCTGTAGGTCATACTGTTCTCATTTCCTTTGCTGGTGGAGATATAGATGCTGGTGGTGGATTCATATTGCGGTGTGATCAGAAAAAAGCTGACAGCGAATCCGATGGCACCTGCCACAACAGCCGCCAGGATAATGATCCAGATCTTGTGCAGAAGCAGGCCGAACAGATCCTGTAAATCGATTTCAATTTCATCTTCCTGATAAGAAGTCTGCATGGTATTTTTCCTCTCGTTATACATAAATGAGTTCTTTAGTTGTGTGTCAGGAACCTCCGGGCGTTGCCTCCCGTCAGTTCTGCGGCATAGACGTCTCCGTATTTCCTGCGGAGGATCTCTGCGCATTTCTCTATATAAGGAGCCCTTCCCTCCGGTCTGTGTGCATCCGTAGATACAAAATCCACCAGACCGTTTTTCAACAGGCTCTTCACATTCTGTTTTGTAGTAAAACCGTTATCTCCGGTCACGGAAGCACAGTTCACCTGGATCAGTGCCCCGATCTCCCTCATCCACTGGATGGCAGCGAATTTCCGTTCCATCAGATTCCGGTATCTCTCCACATGGGCGATCACCGGCTGATATCCGAATCCCAGTATCTCCCTTGCCGCATTGCGGATGTATTTTTCTTCCGCATAGGGCTCGAATTCTACCAGTACACAATGGGAATCTCCCAAGGTGATGATCTTACCTTCTTCCATCCATTCTGACATTTCTTCTATGTAATAATATTCTGTCCCTTTTTTCAGGGTGATGTGAATTCCCTCTTCGGCAGCCATCTCCTGCACCAGGCGGATCTTCTCCTCTACCTTTGCAAGCGTTGGGCGTCCCTTCCCCGGCATACAGTGGGGTGTCGTATAGATGGTACTAATACCCTCTTCTTCCGCTACCCGCAGCATGGCAAGTGTCATGTCCATGTTCTTGGATCCATCATCCATACCGGGCAGTATGTGGGAATGCATATCGATATATTCCATGTAACAATCTCCTTTTTGATCCCGGCATGGCGCCGGAGCGCCACACCGGTCTCATAGAAACCACTCT
>OGEP01001787.1_pt1 | contig 21505 bp, 19 predicted proteins | sample 1570721 | NCBI WGS metagenome assembly OGEP01 (sample SAMEA2582131, study PRJEB24529) | metagenome | biome: Human gut stool | place: China | collected 2011 | reverse complement strand
CCACTTTTCCTTATTCCTGATTATTTGTTTTTATTTTTCCAGTCCGAAGCAGTACCCGGATACATTCTATGATATAATCGCACAGTTCCGGTTTTAAAGCATAAAACATGGGCAGACGTAAGAGGCGTTCGCTTTCCTTCGTTGTATATCTGTCCTCCCCGACGAACTCACCGTATGTTTGTCCTGCCGCCGAGCTGTGGAGCGGCACATAATGAAAGACGGCATAGATTCCTCTCTCCCTTAAGTAGGAAGACAACCTGGTTCTCTCCTCAAGATCTTTTACTTTAATGTAAAACATGTGCGCATTGTGTTCGCATTCCTCCGGAATGTACGGTAATTGCAGATATCCCTTTTTCTGCAGATCTTCCAAGCCGCTATAATATTGATTCCAGAGTGCCAGACGTTTGTTGTTAATCTCATCCGCCTGCTCCAGCTGCGCATAAAGGTAGGCTGCGTTCATCTCACTCGGCAGGTAGGAAGAGCCGACATCCACCCAGGAATACTTATCCACTTCCCCGCGGAAGAACTTTGTCCGGTTCGTTCCTTTTTCCCGGAGAATCTCTCCCCGCTCCACATATTCTGCCCGGTTGATATTGATCGTGCCGCCCTCTCCCATCGTATAGTTCTTTGTCTCGTGGAAACTGTAGGAACCGAAATCTCCGATTGTTCCGAGATATTTTCCCTTATACTTTGCCATGACTCCCTGCGCTGCATCCTCCACCACAATAAGATGATGCTTTCTGGCAACCGCCATGATTTTATCCATATCACAACCGACTCCGGCATAGTGCACCGGCACAATTACACGGGTTCTCTCTGTAATTGCCTCCTCAATCAGATCCGCATTTATATTCATCGTGCGGGGATCAATATCGACAAACTTTATCTTCGCCCCACGGAGCACAAATGCGTTTGCGGTAGATACGAACGTGTATGAAGGCATAATTACCTCGTCCCCCGGCGCTATGCCGCACAGCAGTGCCGCCATTTCCAGTCCATGCGTGCAGGAGGTCGTGAGCAGTATCTTTGCGCCCCCAAAACGCTGTTCCATCCACTCTGTACATTTTGCCGTAAATTCGCCGTCTCCATTCAGCCGCTTATTGATTAAAATGGCTTTTTTTACATACTCCATGCTTTTTTCCAGATATACCGGCTCGTTAAAGTTAATCATTCCACATTCTCCTGTATTCTTGTAAACAGGGATGTGACATATTCGAGCATCTTCTGCTCTCCGCCGTCCCTGCCTTTTTCGATTGCAATCTGCTTCTTCTGTGCGTAAAACACGTCATCCGACGCATACCGGATAACCGCATCCACCATCTCTTCTTCTGTCGTGACTGTGAACTCCCCGCCAACATTGTATGCCACATCGCATGCCGGCAGGGTCACAACCGGAAGCCCCGCCATCAGCGCCATGGCACTGCTCCAGCCGCCCCCAAGGCGTCTCGGATTCAGATACAGGTGCAGCGCACGATATGTTCCCAGCAGATCCATGCAATACCCGAGAAAATGGATACGCTTCCCATAAGAGGTACCAGCTAATTTTTCCTGCAGTTTTTCCGCATCGCCGATCACCGCAAAATCTACGTTCTCCGCAGCATCTATAATCTGCTTCATTATATTCAAAAATGCTTCGTCGATCTCAAGATCAAGCCGGTTGCCAACAACCGCCACAAAGAATTTCCCTTCCGGCAGCCCCAGCTCGTCCGGCACACATTCCTTTTCTGCTTCCTGCGCAATGACCGGCAGCTTTTCCTGCATAAATATCTGTTTTTGGTAAGAAAGCAATTCCCTTTTGCACGCTTCCTCATACGCCCCGGTTCCCGGGACATAGCGAATCAGGATATCCGCTTCCGACACCGGACATTCCGTAGTCATTGCCATCGCAACTGTGGTTGTAAATTCCCTGCACAGATCCGCAAGCGGATTGGTAACTCCCAGTTCTAACACAAGCCAGGGTTTCCATGCCGCTATCATGTGCAGCATCCTGCTGCATCGTTCCAGACTGCCGTCTTCCATGGAACATCCTATATTTCTGATCTTAACTCCCTTATACGGAATGTCCCGGACTCCTTCAAATCCGCCATAATAATAACGCGGATCTACCCACAAATCAAACGGGAGATGATAATCCAGCGGGCAGGTAATAATGCAGACCTCATAGTTCATTTTTTCCTGCAGTATATACGCGAATTCCAGCGTTATCAGCGTGGGCGCGTGCATGATACTGAGCAGCTGCTCTGTCACAATAACGATCCGCTTTTTATTTCTCTCCTGCTCTGCGATTCTATCATCCGGGAGATTCAGCGTCTGCATAAAGTTCCGGACATTCTTTCTGTGCAGCATGCGCTTTTGCTTATACGGCGCCGTTCCATAGATCTCCAGCTGCGCTTCCACCATACTTCCAAGAAAGCAATCCTGATTTTCACGGCAGACATGCCAGATGATATCCTCCCAAAATGCATCGAGATTTAAATATTTAACGAGAAACGAAAGGATATATAACGCATCGTTCATCTGGAATTGTTCACGCAGAATCTGATGTACGCTCTCCTGCTGTTCTATATTATAATTTTCGTATATTTCTGCCAGTTTCTCTGCATCGTCCTGCGTCCTCTGCTCATTCTCTCTGTCAATCCCGGCAGCACAGGCCGATATTATATTCTTTACCCATTCCAGCGGTGTCATCCCATACCCCTTACTCTAATGATATAAAAGCCATTTTTTGAAAAATCAAAAAATGGCTTTTATATCATTATTTTTTATTGTCCGTAAACTGCGGTTCCATATAGCCGGACTTCATCATGCTCTTGTAATACTGATTGACGACCTTCTGGCTCTTGCGCACCTCCTTGACCTGTTTGCGCACAGAAGCAAACTTCTGCGTCATCAGATCTTTGTTGCGCGCCTCCTGCGCCTGAATCGTTGCACTCTTATCGGTCAGCCTGCGGATGTATTCCTGCATTTCCGCAATCTCTTCGCGGTATTCCTGCTGATTGGTCTGCAGATCTGCTTTTATCTTATCGTAGACCTCCTGGAATCCGGCGTCAAGAAGCTCCAGCTGTTCGATCTGCTTTGCTTTTTCTTCCACGCAGGCATCAAAATCATCCGGATCAAGTCCCGGATTCTCCAGTTCTTCCTTCTGTCGTATATTCAGTTCAATAACCGCATCCAGAACTGCACTTTTTTTCTTCAGGCTCTGGATCATGATCGAAAGATACGGGTTCTTCTCCATTCGCTGCTCCTGTCAATCTGTTGTAGCCGGCACACAGTTCCATTTATCTGGATGCATGCGCCGTTCTCATAACCTCTTTCCATGTATCACGCATGGTGCGGAGATGCTTTAACACCTCTTCCATGATCTCTTTATCTTTTTTGATATTTGCCTCGCGAAGGCGCATCAACAGATAGTTGTAGACCTCATCAAAATCCTTTGCCACCGGATATTTGTGATCGAGCGTACTCTGGAATTCCTCGATAATACGCTGCACCTTCATAATATTATTGTGTGCTTTCTGAATGTCTTTCGCATCGATCCCCTCGATCGCAAGATTGGCGAATTTGATTGCCCCTTCATAAAGCATCAAAGTAAGTTCTGCCGGGGAAGCGGTCATAATCTTGTTATTGGCATATGCTGCATATCCCTGATTTGCTAACATAATGGTTGTCCTCCATACATATATTCGTCTCTGCTGGTGCTTTTATACACTCAGCAGAGACGCTTTCACGGTATTATGCCGTCTAATTTCCAAACAGACTCGACAATGATGACGTCTGGCTATTCAGCTTGGATAATGCTGTTTCCATCGCGGAAAACTTATTGTAATAATAATCCTCTTTGTCCTGCAGTTTTTCTTCCCATTTCTTGATAAGATCGGTATAATCGCTGTATTCCGATGCCATCTCCTTGTCATTGTATACCTTGTAACTGCTGCTTAAGGTAGATGACTTCATCTTTTCGCCGACTGCATCATAGAGACCGCTTGTCAGCTGCTGCATAAAGGAAATTACCGAATCCGGATCAGAAGTGATCATCGCCATCAGCTTGTCGGCATTTCCGGACGTAGCGGTGTCATCCTCGTCCCCGTCAATATGGTATGCATATTCCTGATTCTCCGGCGCATTGAAGTAGCCAAGAGTCTTAATGCCAAAGCTGGACAGATAATAGGTCTTTCCGTTTACCTCATAGCCCTTGCTCATTGAGGATGTCATGGCATTCATGACTTTTTCCAGACTCTCATCACGGCGAAGCAGGGAGTCCTTGATCTTCTGCTCCCATTTCTCCACCTCGGAATCCGAGAGTGCATCTTTCTCCTCATCAGTCAGCGGCTCATAACCCTTTGCGGAATCTGCATTGTAGAGTGATGTAATCTCATTGATCAGTGCATTGTACTGTGTCAGGAAATCCTTTACCTTGTCGTAAATTCCCTGTGTATCTGTCGATGTGGTAATGGAAATCGCATTCGTATCTCCCGCACCGGTTGCCTGCAATGCAGTGATCGACAGACCGTTGATGGTATATGTATTGAGCGAACTGGTATATTTGATTCCATTCAACAGAATCTCGGAATCTGTACCATCAATCTTCTTTGCATCCGAATTGTACGTTATGTTCGAGCCGTTCTGAATCTCATGAGCACTCTGCACCTGGCTCACAAAATCTGCAAACGCGGTTGCATACTCTGTGGATGTCTCATCCATCGCCGCGAGCTTCGACAGTACCGCATTCTTGTCAATGACATTCTGGTCTGCCTCCATGGCTGTCTTGTTGGCAGTAATCTGTGATGCGTAGGTATTGGTAAGCGTCGTCACTCCTGCAGATCCGTTCGTCGCATAAGCATTCTTTACCGCTGCTGTAATGCTCGCTCTGGAAGCACTGTCAGCACTGCCTAACGTATCCTCCGCATTTTCAAACGCATTGACTTTCTCGACATTTGAGGTCATCTTGTTGACAAAATCATCTGTCAGGATGTCCTTGTTTGCTTCTTTTAAATCTGTAAGCTTATCTGCTGCACGGCCGATATCTGTTGCTGCGGCTTTCTGATGATACACCATCTTCTGGATTTCACTCTGTGTGCAGGCAGAAAGTGCAACTGTCTTGCCGTCTGCTACTTCATTGCCGTCACTGTCGATCTGTACCAGATTGCCACTGCTGATTTTGTATGTATTCCCGTCAGAACCTGCCAGAGTATTGTTGTCATTCTGTGTGTAGGTCACGCCATTGCTGTCTGTATACTTGTAATAACCGGTTCCTGCCGCATCCGCCGTTACCTCGTAATAATTGGTATTCTCCTTGATCGTGGCAGTGTTCACCGTACCGTCATCCGCCGTATATGAATACGTGGCATTGCCGTCTGTGTCCTTCCCGCCGGTTGCTTTCCATACATGGCCATTACCATCTGTGTATGTGCCGTCGTCATTCTTGGTGTAAACGTTGTTGCTGCCATCCTCATAGGTAACCATCCTGCGGATATAAGTTGTATCACCGTTCTCATCCTTATAGCTGTAAATGGCATTACCGAGACTGTCCGTATCGGACTTCGTGTAGACATTTCCGTCTGCATCCATCAGGGAATCCACACGCTGGGATGCCGTCATTCCAAGCAGTGTCTGCAGCTTCTTCTGATCTGCATCGGAAAGTCCGCTGCTCTTTAAGGCATCCATCATTGCCGAATAAGCGCTGGCATAACCATAGGATGCGGTCAGGTTGGCATTCTGTGCCGACTTTGTCTTGTAATCCTCCTGCGCCGCCTTGTAAGCTGCGATCGCATCCGTGATATTCTGGTTAAGTTTATTGCCATCTGCATCATAATACTGTGTATAAGACGTATAGGTGGCATCGGTTGCCTTGGACTGTACATTCAGCCCCAGCTTTGTCAATGCACTGATACCATCTGCATCGCCGCCTGTAAGTGTAAAATCATTATCCTTTCCGGTGCTCTTGGAGCTGATAAAGAAACGGTGGTTCGTCTCATCGTAATTTGCACTGACGCCTGCGTCCTTCAATGATGCAAGGAAACCCGCAACCGTCGTCCCCTGCGTTACCGTAATGGAAGTCGTCGTTCCGTCTCCCATCGTCAGATTGATCTTACCGTCCCCACCGGTATAGCCAAGCTCTGCCAGCGTCGTGCCTGTGGACACGCTGCTATCCAGCTGGCCGCCGGTCAGATATCCCGCCTGCGCCACGCTGATAACATTCAAGGTCTGTGTACCACTCGGCGCAGTATTGCTTGCTGTCACTGTAGCTTTGGTGGTATCGGACACCGTGGTGGATTTCAGATTGTATGCGCTGGATAATCTGAGATTACCCACGCTCGAATACAGGCTGTAAATCTTGGTATTGAGCGTCTTCCACGCATCCTGCTTCCAGGAAAGCTTAGTCTGTGCTTTCTTGTACTTGTTGGTCTTATAGTTATAAGAAGATACCAGAGCCGAGATGATCGCCTCTGTGTCCAGTCCTGAATTTAATCCGGTAATACGAATTGGCATATGCTCACCGTTCCTTTCTATAACTTCTCATCCACAAGGATTCCCGCAATCTCCCATACCTTGGCGATCATGTCCAGTGTCTCCTCCGGCGGATACTCCTTGATGACCTCCTTTGTGGTCTTATCGATGATCTTGATTGTAACACGGTTCGTCTTGTCGTGAATTCCGAAGATCGCCTCCGAGTTCTTCATCTGTTTGTTCAGATCATTGACCGCTTTTTTTAACTGTGTTCCCTGCTTTGCATCTTTTTCCTCGGGCAGATCCTTATCCTCCTGATCCTTCTCTGTAAAAAAGTTCTGCACTGTGGGCTTTTTATCTGCTGTCTGCGACAGCCCTGCCTGTGTGGATGCTTCCGGCTGTACCGCTGCATCCAGCGTTTTTGTAGATGCCGCCGCACTTCCCTGATACGACGCTGCCGCTCCGCTCTTCATGCTCTCTATTTCCATCTCTTACCACCTCCGTGTGATACATGGCTCCTCTATGTTCCCGGTTTTCTATGTCTTATATCGGAGAAACTATGGCTTTTATTAACCACATCAGAAAAGATTCTTCAGCGCCTCCATTGCATCTGTTGCGTTCAATGCCGCCTTGTTCTCATTCTGAATCTGGAGGTAAACCTCCTTGCGGTATACCGGCACTTCCTTCGGTGCACTGATTCCGATCTTAACCTGATCTCCGCGGATCTCTAACACCGTGATCTCAATATTATTGTTGATGACCAGCGACTCCCCTTTTTTGCGTGTCAATGCCAGCATGCCTTATTCCTCCGCTTTCTTCTTTCCTTTTACTACGTCATAGATCTTATATTTGACAGGATAGTCATCTTCCACAATGATCTGCGCTCCCCTGCGGGTGTCTGTGTTAATGACAATCGGCGCCTTGAGGTTCACCGATGTATCCTTCGGATCCGGCGCTGCTGTAAGTGTGACAAGCACGTAAGTATTGTCCTCTGTCATCCCGCCGAGCGGGCGGAGCATCTCATCGCTCACCATCGGGTTGTAATCCGGGCACACATGGTTTGGCTGCATGACCGGAAATGCTGTCTGCGGATCGTCCATGGACTGAAACCACATCACGGAACTCTTGTCTTTTTCCTTTTCCTCATCAAATATCAATGCAAAATTCCGGTACTCCGGAAGTCCGATCATTCCATCCTCCAATGTAATAATCTTATCATCCGCAATATCGATTTCCCCAAAAAGTCTTGTGTTTGCTTTCATCGGTTCTCCTCCAGCTTCCCCGTTTAGTGTCTGTTAAATGTAATTCAGTAATGTTGTCTGGTTGATCTTCGCCGCAGCCTGCAAAGATGCCTGATATGCCGTGTACGCCGACGTATAGTCAATAATGATCTCAGACAGGTCACGGTCTTCGTTGGTGGACTTTAGTTCCTCCATTGTCGTCTGCTGATTTGCCATACGGTTCTTGGTCAGATCCAGACTCTGTCCCTTGCTTCCAAGGTCCGTATTCGCCAGATTGACCTTCTGCAGATAATCGTCAAAATTCCCGATATAGCTGTTGTAAAGCTTCTGCAGATTATCGTCCGCGTAATCGCGTTCTTTCTTCGCCGCTGCGATCCAGTCCTCAAGTGCCGCCTGGCAGTCATCGGAAGAATACTCCTGCATTTTCTGCATTTTCTCCAGTTCCTCGACTTTATTGTTTGCGTCCTGCGCGAACTTTACCGCCTCGATCATGGCGTCAACGTCTCTTCCGATCGATGCGTCGAATACGGCAGATGCCTGTGTATTCACCGTCAGGGTCTGGTTTGCCGCTACGACATAGTTGATATCCTGATAGATTTCCTTGCCGTTTTCAAACTTTATATATTCCACCGGATTTGCCGCATCTGTGATGTTGGTGCAGTTGTAATAATACTCCGGGCGTACCTCGCCTTTGTTAAATCCGGTCTTGGTGTAGTTGACATCCAGGCTTGCCCTGCCGCTTTTGATCGTCGATGACGCATCCGAGCTTAAGATCAGCTCGCCGCTCTCTTTAATAAATACCGCTTCACCGTCTGTGATATTGTAGGTGTTGTCCGCAGTCTGGGATGCTTTTGCCCAGTCCTCAAACGTATCGTATACGGTTACCTTCAGTTCGCCGTCCGTCTGTGTCACGCCGGCTGCATCTGTGTAGGAATAGCTGAGCGTTCCGGTCGCACCGTTTGTCGACAGCGCATTGCCGTCCTTGTCCGTGATGCTGTCGATCTCGCCGTAGCTTAAACGGATACGATCGAATGTCGCCTGCTTCGGATTCGAGATGGTGTTGCCGGTCACCTCCGCCGCTGTGGTCGGAAGCGTCACCTCATCGCTGTAGTAGCGGTGCTCTTCCAGATTCTTATAGGAAAGTCCCTGTGTGATATTGTAAGATGTCGTATTGTCGTCTGTCATAAAGGTCAGCTTCTGATTCGTGCGGTAACCGGTAAAGACGGTACGTCCCGCATAATCTGCATTTCCCTCCGCGTAGACCTGATCCCGCAGCTTCTCTAACTGGGTTAAGATCGTCTTGCGGTCATCTGCGGTAATCTGATCGGATGCTCCATAAGTACACTGTGTACGGATGTCCGTCAGAATCGTCTTCATATTGGCAAGTGCCGTCTCTGTCACTTTCATCCAGGATTCTGCATCCGGAATATTGTTCTCGTAATACTGATCGATCTCGCTGAGTGTTGTGCGCAGTCTTAAGGAGCGCACTGCAATGACCGGATTCTCGGAAGGTCTCTGAATCTTTTTCTGGGATGTCATCTGATTGTTTAGATTGTTGACATTCACTTTATTTCCATTGATATTGCCCGTCGTATTGTGAAGTATAATGTTATTCGTAATACGCATTTATGATTCCTCCTCATGTCCTTGTCTATACACCGGTCTCAAGGATCAGTCTGTCATAGATCTCTGCCATGACAGATACCATCTTTGAAGAAAGATTGTAGGCATTCTGGAATTTAATGAGATCCATTGCCTCCTCATCCTCATCCACACCTGAAATGGACATACGCTGCGTGTCAATCGCGCTCGCCACATTCTGGTAATTCTTGCTGAAAATTTCTGACTGCTGGGTGTCCACGGAAATATCTGCAATCATGCACTTTAAGAATCCGTCTGCCGTACCTCCGCGGTAAAGCACCTTGCCGCTCTTTAAGGTTGCCAGTTCCTCCACGAGATCGTACGCGTCGACGCCGCCCTTTCCGTTGATGTCCACAGTTGTCGCCAGCTTGGTCGGATCCTTGACAATCATGCTGTTCACGCAGATATTTGCTGCTGTCAGCTTGTAATACGTGTCTGAGCCAGATCCGTTTACTGTATTTCCGTTCGCATCCTTGCCGTCGAAGGAAAACTCTTCGCCGGTCACGGTGTCTGTACCGGTGAAAAATGCATATCCGCTGGTGGAATTGCCGTCCAGATCGACACCTTTTTTCAAAATATTGTTGAATTCCGTCGCAAAGCTGCGCAGGAACTGGTTCATCTGACTCATATAATACGGAATACCCATCGCGTCAATCGACGTTCCGACCGATGCCGTGCGTCCGTCTACACGTGCCTGCTCTTCCGCCGTGAGCGCTCTCTTCATATTAAAGGTATAGGAAGTGATGTTGCCGTCCGCATCCTGCTCAAAGGTAAATCCCTCATATGCGTACTCTCTTCCATTGATCGTCAATATGCCTTCCTCCGGCATGCTGACTCCCACAATACTCGTGATGGAAGGATTGGTAATCTGAACCTCGGTGCTGTTCAACACCTTTGCCAGTCCTGAGAAATTCTCGCCGTTATTTCCGTCGCGGATGTCAAACAGCGCTTTTAACGTGCCGGACATCGAGCTTCCGCCCGCATTAAAGGTATTGCCTGTCTTCGACCATTTAATATCATAAAGTCCGGCTGCATCCGTCTGGTTGACCTTGTAATCTCTCGCCTTGCACTCGAGTGTCTCGTAATTGTAGGTATCTACAAGCACCTGACCGCCGATTTTTACAGTGTAGTAATTGGCGCCTGTCGGCTCGTCCGGATGGTTTGTATCCGTGATCGGCACCTCGGAAACCTCAGTCGGCACAATCTCGGACAGCTCATCAATCAACAGCGCACGCTGGTCGCGCAGCTCGTTAGCGTAGCCGCCCTGAATCTCAATGACGTTGATCTGCTTGTTCAATACCGCTATCTTCTCCGCAATCGCGTTGATATTCTGGACCGTGGATTTGATTTCATCGTTCGTCCCTTTCTGGATATCAGTCAGTCCCTCTGACACGCTGTTGAAGTAGGTTGCCAGATTCTGTGCGCTTCCGATAAACTGCTGACGGGTGTTGACATCCGATGCATTGTTCTTCAATGTATCCAGTGAATTGAACATCGTGTTCAGGATCGTCGTAAAGCCTTTGGAGGAGCTGTCATCGATAAAATAGTTCTCGATCTGCTGTAAGTAGCTCAATTTTGTCTCATACAGTCCGACCGATGACTGATTGTACCAGTATTTCGTATCGTAATACTGATTTCGGATCTGCTTGACGGACACGGTTGTAACACCGGTTCCCACAGCTCCGTACTGCTGGTGCACCAAAAGCGCATCCGATGCCACACGGTTCGACTGCTGTCTGGAGTAGCCGGTCGTCTGCACGTTTGCAATATTGTTAGCCGTTGTATTCAGTGCGACCTGATAGGCACTTAAGCCTGATGATGCAATATTTAAACCAAAAAATGTAGATGGCATGTAACACCCTCTCTTTCTTTTTACGCGCTCAATTATCCAAGCTGGGTCAGCAGATGTTCGATCATCTCATTGACCACATTGATGAAACGGCTGGCTGCATTGTAAGCATTCTGATACTTGATCATGTAGGTCAGCTCCTCATCGGAAGATACGCCGATGACCTGCTGTCTCTGATTGTCCACAGAAGCCACCGTTCCCGTGAGGCTGGTCGCCGTGGAATTGTAGACATTTCCGTAGGTTGCCATCTCACCGATCATATCTTTGTAGTAATCCTTAAAGCTGCACGCCTTAGTGTCGTTCGGGTTCAGCGTAAGCCGCTCCTCATCCCACACACCGGCCAGCTTCGCTGCCAGCGCGTAGTCGACATCACCGTTCTGGCACAAATGCGGCAGCAACGTCTCGTCGATCACAAGCGCCTCGTTGACGATCAAGCTCTGCAGTGTGTACTGCTTCGTGGTATCGTTCGGGTCCTCTTCATTGTAAATGTAGATCTCCTTGGTCTCCGTCACCGGGTTGCCGTTGGCGTCCACTTTCGGGTTGCCGTTCTCATCTACCGGCTGATAGGTGTAAGTCGCCTTTGTGTACCGCTCTGTTCCAATTCTGGAAAACAGTTCCTGCGGCGGAAGCTGCTTGTCGGAACCGGTCGCGCAGTTGTCTGCATCCAGAATTTTGGTGTTCGCATTTAACGTTACGGTCGAGCCGTCCGCCAGCGTCACATCCAGCGTTGTAGCAGCACCGTTCGTAAGATTCTTGATCGTGTCTTCCGCAGTCACATTCGGACAAAGCACATCGTTTAACGCGGTCACAATGCCGTGGATCATCTGATCCAGCTGTGCCTCTGCCCGCAGCATGACGGACATTCCGGTCGAATCGTTGTAAGTATCCTGATCCAGTCCCTCAATGTCTGTATAGTTCGCGATATGGTCGCCGCGCGCCAGTACCAGCGCTTTCAGCTCGCCCATATCGTTCTTGTTCTCTGTGGAAATATCCCGGCTGCCAAAATCAAATACGTTGACGTATTTTCCCTTATTCACATCCGAGAGGTAACCCCAGTACGGCGTGATAAAACCGGTCAGCTTGTCTGTTTTCTTCTCGATATGGTAGCAGCGGCTCTCATCGATAAACTCCGTGCCCTCAATGCTGACTTTCACGATGCCATCGGCTGTCTCGTTGTAGGAAATATCCACGAGGGAGGACAGCTCATCCAGCGCCTGGTCTCTCGCATCGCGCAGGGTCATGGCTGTCTCGATGCCGCCCGCCTCTACTTTCATGATCTGAAGGTTGAGATCCTGGATGGTATCGCCGAGCTTGTTGACCTGATCGATATTGTCGCTGATCTGCGTATTGATGTTGTACTGGTAACTCTGTAATCCCGAATAAACCGCATTCGCGCGGCTCACGAACAGCTGTGCCTTCTGGACGACCAGGTTCTGGCTCACGCTGTCATCCGGCGTCTTGTATAATTCCTGAAAAGAGGTCCAGAAATCTTCCAGTGCATCCTGGAAAGCCTGTCCCTCCATCTCCTGAAAATACGTCTCGACCTCGTTGGTCGCCTCATAAGTTGCCGCATAGAATGCCTGCCGTCCCGACTCCGTGCGGTAAGAGCGATCCAGAAATACGTCTCTGGAATGAATCACATCACCGATGTAAACACCCAGACCGGACTGCTGCTTGCTGACTGCCGTCGTCTCATTAAAGGTTACATAGTTGCGGTCGGTAAACAGCACCTGCTGACGTACATATCCCGTGGTATCTACGTTTGCAAGGTTGTTTGCCGTTGTATTTAATGCGTTCTGGCTGCTCTGCAAGCCGGACACGCCGATAAACAATGTTCCAAAACCATTTGCCATGGTATCTTCCTCCGTGCTGCTCTATCTACTGCTTCGCGTCAAATCCACTGCCGCCAAGCAGGTCTCCTGTATTATAGGCGTTTTTATTGTAATTAGCGGTCTCCGGCGCCTGCCGCATGCTCTTTAGCAGCGTAAGGTCAAATTCCACCATCTCCATCGCCTGCTTTAAAAGGGCCTCGTTCTGATGGTTCAATGTCTGCATCTTCGTTCCCACTTCTAAAAGTCTGTCCCGGCGCTGCGCAAGCATCTGCTGCTCTCTGGGCTGGTTCTCCAGATAACCGATCATACGGTTGATCGTCATCTGCTCCGGCTTTTTCCCGAGAACCGTCGCCATGTCATTAAGCACCTGCGTGCGCTTGTTCGACAGGTTTAACAGGGTGCTCGCCGCCTCCTGCTCCTTCTCCGTCACCTCGCCAAGCTTCGCAATGTCCGCTTTGATAATCGCCTGGCTCTTCACATCTGCGAGATCAATCAGCGTCAGATATTCCGTTTCTTCTTTTTCCAGAACTCCCAGAAGTTCTTCCATTAAACTAGCCACAATCTGCCCTCATTTCTCTTATCCTACAGCATAAATGATCGATATTTCTCCAGAAGCTTCTCTGCAAAAGCCTCGTTGCTCACATCGTAAGTGCCGGATTTCACCTTTGCGGAGAGCGCCGCCACCTTGTCTTCTCTGATGTCAGGAGCCTCGGCTACTGCCTGCTTTGCGATCTGATAATCATATCCTATGGAAGAGATCTCAACCTGATCCCGGCTCTTCTCAGTCTTTGCTGCTGCGGATGCCCCGGCTGCTCTGTTTGTCTTATAAATCTGTGCCACGCTGTTATACGCTTCTACTCGCATAATGGCATCTCCTTTCTATTCTGTAACGCAAAAATAACTTTTCTAGTCAATATATCGGATGATTTGGTTTTTTCCTTAGTGATAATTTTTATGAGATAAAAAGATTTCGTCTTATTTTCATCATTGACGGCACCAAAACAAGGGCATTGATCTGCCCTCAGAGTCATTCTTAAGGCGCAGATGCAATCCCCTGCAAAATAATGTATATGAATCCATTCATTTGAATACAAGCACCTGCTTACCCGCAGATACCATTACTGTGCAAAAACAATTTCACTGTGCATCAGCCAATTCGTTGTATAAAAACCGTTTCACTGTGTATCAGCCAATTCACTGTGCAATGGCAATCACTGCAATACGAGTGTCACGGTCAGTGTTCCGCCATTCGCTGATGCCTGAATCAGCAGCGGCTGTGAAAATGTATTCGTAAACTTCAGATCCAGATAGCTGCCTGCAATCGTCGCGTCAAGTCCCACCGGAAGATAGTCTACCGGAAGGGAATGTGCATGGCGCTCCGTTGCAGGAAGTCCCGCATATACCATCGCCGCATACAGTGTGGACGATACCTGGCACACACCGCCGCCGGTGCCGGTGCCCTTTTTGCCGCTCACATAGATCGGAGCCGTCACATATCCGTTCGCAGATGTGCGCGGTAAGATGGTATTGCTGAAAGAAAAGCTGCCGCCCGGCTGTACCACCGTGCCGTTAATGCGCTGTGCCGCAAGTGCCACGTTTGTTGCGCGCGGAATATTGTCAACATAAGAAGTCGTACAGGTACCGATCACTGTACCGGACGCCTGCTGCGTGCTCTGTGCCGGTGCACTGCTCTGCGCTGTCCTATTGTTCTGTGTCCCAGTCTGGCTGTCCGTCTGCTGTACTGCCGCCACCGGCTGTCCGTCTGCGCTGCCGTTTCTGCCCTCGGCTTTTCCATATGCCACATAATGTCTGCAGTAAGCCGCCATGTCGCTGCCGAACGCCGCCTGCAGATCCTCATAACGCTGTCTGTATGCCTGTGGATTAAATTCCGCGCTGGCGTTGCGGCCTTCCTTCACGCCAAAGCTGATGAAATGGTTCAGAAGCGCATCTGCATTATTTCCATAGGCTGCCGCCACATCCGGATACGCCGCGCTGTAATAGGATGCGTCAAACACCGCACGGTACGCCGCGCGATCCGCCTGCCCTGCCTGTGCCTGTACCGGATGCATCACCATAAGCATCACGCCAGACAGCACACACAACATTCCTAATAACCATTCCTTTTTCACAGCTCTCATAACTCTTCCTCCGAACGTAACCACAGTTTCCTCACAGACCGCCTTCCTTCTGTCTTTCTCCTGTGTGCATTCTTTCCGTTTCCTGCGGTTCTGTCTTTTTTTGCATTGTAACAGAGGGTTTATCAAAAAACAAGCAAAGTTTTCAGAAAATGTCAGAAAAATTGCATTTGTATCTATTTTCCGCTTTTATCTTCATTAAGTGGTTCTTTTTCTTCCTCCATTTGTGCAAATCCAAGCACGACCTTAAAGAGATCGCCGTCCACATAGAGCATAAAGCTGCCGCCCATCAGTTCCATCAGGCTCTTTGCAATGGAGATACCGAGTCCGCTTCCCTCGGTATTGCGCGATTCATCCCCGCGGACAAAACGCTCCATGAGTTCCTCACTGGATATGTTGAGCGGGTAGCGCGACGTATTCCGGAAAATGAGCTCCACCTGCCCGCCATTCTCCCGCAGATCCACGTATACCCGCGTGCCCGGCTGTGCATATTTGCAGATATTGTTCATCAGGTTGTCAATCACGCGCCAGAAATGTCTGCCGTCCGCCATCACATACACCGGCGTCTCCGGCTTCTGGATCAGCAGCGTCAGATCTGCGGCGTTCAGTTTGTCCTCGAATTCCCCGACGATCTGCACCACAGAAACACCCGCCTCGAGTTTTTCCAGATGTACGGCGAGATTGCCCGTGGAAGCTTTCGACGCCTCGATCAGATCCTCAATCAGCTTTTTCAGCCGGTTTGACTGGCGCTCTAACACTTCCAGATACCCCTCTGCCGTCTCATTGGAAAGCTCCTCTTTTTCCAGAAGATCCACATAATTGATAATGGAAGTAAGCGGCGTCTTAATATCGTGCGAGACGTTCGTGATGAGTTCTGTCTTAAAGCGCTCGCTCTTCACGCTCTGGGCAACCGCCTTTGCCATACCCGTCTGGATGCTGTTAAGGTGCTCGCCATGTTCCTTTAAGTCCCGGTACATGTGCGTCGTATCGACCGGGTGCTCCATATCGCCCTCCGCAAGGCGCTCGCCTCCCTCTGCGAGACGCTTCATCTGTAAAACTCCCCAGAAGATGCATGCAAACTCTACGACTTTTACAAACCGCCAGCCCGCTCCCATGCTGCTTCCTGTATGAAGCGTGCCGGCAAGCGCTTCCGCCATCATGGCAATGCCAAAAACAAGCACCGCCCTTAGGAAAAGAGGCAGATTCCGGGTCACCGCGCCGCAGAGCCTGCCGACCACGCCAAGCGCCATGTAGACGACGGTATTTTTCCACCATGCCCCGGCTTTCACGCGCGCAGCAAAGGTCAACAGCGACAGAAGTGCAATCCATCCTCCCGCTATGAGGCAAAACAGAACCCCCACAAGCATCGGCACTGCAGCATTTCTGCCGTTGACAGCTTCCATCAGGATCAGAAGCAGAAATCCCTCCGCCACCAGCGCAAATCCGAGATACACATCAAGCGGCACGCCATCCAGCCAGGTAAGCGTAATCCCGTCCTCTCCCGCGTGATGCCCCGCCGACCGCACCAGCCACACCAGGCAGAATACGGTAAGCACAAATGCCGCCGCCAGAATCGGGAAAATGGCATAGCGGACGCCATACATCAGCGCCGTAAGCGTCGTCACCTGCACAAACAAATCGTCACTCCAGCCAAGCGGCACATTCTCCGGAAGAATCGTGACTACCCAGTATTTCCGGTGCAGTGATTCCGCCGTGTAGTTCATCTGCAGCATGCCGTCAGCAAGCTGGTACGTTGTCCTGGCATCGCTTCCCTTTTGCTCCAGATCAGAGTTCCCGATTACAGTGACCGGTATTCCCACAAGCTCACCGCAGGTGACTCCGTCCAGAATCACACTGTTCGTCCAGTCGACCGTCTGAAATCCCGTGTTTTCGCTCAGACTGTCTGCATCGTCGAATGTCACATAGGTTCCGCTGTACGCATGGAGATCCAGATATTTTCCTACATCTGCGTCATACGTGTAATCATAGCCTGTCGCCAGATCCGGCGACAGCATCAGAATGCTCACATGTTTTACCGGGATGTATGCGTCCGGCGTTTCATAATAAAATATGCCGTCATCTGCATTGTAACACCGCTTCTCAATATCCACCTGCGCAGCGTAATCTCCGCCATCCGTGTAGAGGATGTACCCGCCCCACAGCGTCATGCTGTATTCGTAGCGTGTCACCTCGTTGATGTCATAGCTCTTACAGTACAGCTTGTCCCTTGTGACCTTCTCATCAAAATTGCGCTCCACATAAGTGTACGATTCGTTGAGATCTACGGAATCAATATTTTCCGCTTCAATGATTCCATAGCGGAAATATGTATCATTCCAGCGGTTATTTTCCGGTTTTGCACCATTTTCCATGTTCACACTGTAATCCAGCGCCCGGATGGCATACTGATCTGCAACACTCTGATAACTCTTTGTAAGGAACTGCCCGTGCGACATCTCATACACGCCCGCCTGATCCATAAGCAACACGCCGGCAGCTCCTGCGAAAAATACCACCGCACCGAGCGTGATGCCGACCCACGCTGCCGCTTTTGCTCCCACACTGTCTTTTCTGTTTCTCACACTGTTTCCTCCATTTTATAGCCCCGTCCCCACACAACTTTCAAGTAGCGCGGCTCCGCTGGGTTATACTCCACCTTTTCCCGCAAATGCCTTATATGTACCGCGACCGTATTCTCCGTGCCGTAGGGATTGTCCCGCCACACCTGCTCATAGATCTGGTTCGGCGAAAATACTTCCCCCGGGTGTTCCATCAAAAGTTTTAAAATATCGTATTCCGTGCGCGTGAGCGATACCGGCTCCCCGTCGAGCGTGACCTCCTTTGTGCGGTCGCACAGTTCAATCCCGCCGATGGCAAGCACATCCCGCTCCTGCTTCGTACTGCCGCCAAGCTGCATATAGCGCCGCAGCTGTGATTTTACCCGCGCCTGCAGTTCCACCGGGTTAAAAGGTTTCGTCACATAGTCGTCCGCTCCCACCGTCAGTCCCAGAATCTTATCGGTGTCCTCACTCTTCGCCGTCAGAAGGATGACCGGCACGTTGCTTTTTTCACGGATTTTCACCATGGCAGAGATACCGTTCATCTCCGGCATCATGATGTCCATGAGCACGAGATGGATTTCTTCCTTATTTAATATATCTACGGCTTGCCTTCCGTTGTATGCCGTAAATACCTGATAGCCGTCCGCCGTCAGATAGATTTCCAGAGCCGACACGATGTCCTTTTCATCGTCACACACCAGTATGTTGTACATTTTCTCCCCTTTTCCGCGTAAACTCCCCGCAAGCCGCGCCGCACATGCCGCCTGCCGCTATTTGACGCTTTTTGATTCTGATTTTATTGTAGCGGAATGTTTATGAAGTTAAAAGAAGTGAATTCATTAAGATTTGATGAAGAAAGGAAAAAGACAGGAGGGCGTCTTTCCTCCTGTCTTTTTATATCTACATTTAATTATAAGGTTCTATCCTGCATTTAAGCCATTTTCTGACCGTTCACTAATAGAACAGCAGATTTCCCCGCTTCTTTGCCTGCTTTAGCATCACGTCAAAGAACACGCTTCCTATCACCAGCCACACCAGCGCCACGATACACAGTCCCGGCAGCATGCCTGTATATTCACCGCCAACCGCGATCTGACGTAGTATTTCGTTACATCTGGTCAGCGGAATGTAATGCGTAATCTTTAATATGGCATCACTGGTCGGCACGGTATCCGTCACAAAAAGAAGCGCGGTCTGTATCAGAAATACGATCGTTCCCGTCCGCTTAAAGTAAATTGCGATACCTGCCACAATCAGACCTATGCCGTACATTCCGAGGGATTCTAATAGAATCGGCACCAGAAACGCCGGATGAAAAGAAAATTCAATCCCCCACACGAGCTTTGAAATGATTACAACAATCACAATCGTAATCGTCTCAAGCAGTACCGAGGAGACATATAATCCTCCAAACAGATACTGTAACGGATATTTTGAGGATACCTTCTTGTACAAGGTTCCGTGTGTCAGCTCGCTCTGCAGCGATCCCGCGACATTGGAAATTGCTGAGATTGCATAGATCCAGGCAACATATCCCAAAAGCACCAGTTCCTTGTAATTTCCATAATGATAGGTTTGTGCGTAAGAATTTCCGGAATCCGTCACCATAAATACCGTAAACAAAGCGAAATAGACCAATAAGTCGGAAATCATTCCAAACCGGTAGCGGATCGACCGCAGGAAATCCATTTTTATCTCATACCAAAACATTCTAAGCATCTGTCCGCACCTCCCCATGATACAGTTTCTTATAAATCTGCTCGATTTCTTCCCCCCTGGCGTTCTCCACGACTTCTGCAAAGCGCCCGTCCTTTAGGAAAATAAGCGTATCTGCGACATCCGATGCAAATGAGAAATCATGCGCAATGACAATGATGCTTCTGCCATCACGGACACTGCGTATGGTATCCGCAACCAGCTTCCGGTTATCAATATCCAGTCCGTCCGTCGCCTCGTCAATAATCACGCATTTTGCGCCTGTCACAACCGCAGACATCAGCGATACGATGCGCTTCTGCCCGTATGAGAGCGTCTCGACCAGTTTATTTTTCACCGTCTCATAGATCGGGAATTTGTCCTTTTCCCGGTCAATCGCGGCATCCGCCGTACTTTTGGACATTCCCTTCAGCATGCTAAAATAGATCAGATTCTTGCAAATACAGAAAATAATTTTTTCTGATTGGATCAGGTTTGACTTTCTCCCGTCTTGACTTTTCTTGTATTTGATTCTAATATCTTTCTGCACACTATTATATATAGAAAGAACTCGTTTTTCAGGGATTTTCGTGTGAAATAGAGAATACAAAGGAGGTGCCAATGTGAAAATCAGGAGAAAACATCCGGTCAGAGTCAATCATCTCGGGAGCGATCCCATCCCACAGCTGGTGCGCCGGCTCGCCCTTCCGGCTATGCTCGCCCAGTTTGTCAATGTACTCTACAGCATTATCGACCGCATGTATATCGGAAATATTGCAGATGTCGGAGACATTGCGCTCGCGGGTGTGGGGATCTGCGGGCCGATCGTGACGATGATCTCCGCGTTTGCCGCCTGGATCGGAAACGGCGGGGCGCCGTTACTCTCCATCAAATCCGGCGAGCAGAATAACGAAGGCGCGTCCGCCATCCTCGCCAACTGCTTTGTGCTTCTGATCGGCATGGCAGTCTGCCTGACCATTGGCGCGTATCTGTGCAAAGATGCCCTGCTGGTATGGTTCGGCGCGACGGAACGCATTTTTCCCTACGCCGAAACCTACATGCGCATTTACCTGATCGGAACCGTCTTCGCCGTGCTCTCGCTCGGGCTGAACCAGTTCATCATCTGTCAGGGATTTTCCAATCTGGGCATGGTCTCCGTCATCATCGGCGCCGTTTTAAATATTCTGCTGGATCCGCTCTTTATCTTCGCCCTGCACATGGGTGTGCGCGGAGCGGCCGTCGCCACCGTGCTCTCACAGGCGGCTTCCTGCACGTTTTCGCTGTACATTCTGTTCCGCGGTCCTGTGCCGGTGAAAATCACGTTCCGCGGCTACTCCCTCCCGGTGTGCCGCGATGTCCTCACGCTGGGACTGACACCATTTTTGATTATCCTGTTCGACAATGTGCTGATTATCGTCCAGAATGTCATGTTGAAAAATTACGGCGGCGCCGACAGCGATATGCTCCTTACCTGCAACACGATTGTGCAGAGCTTCATGCTGATTATCACAATGCCGCTCAGCGGAATCTCCGGCGGGACACAGTCGGTGCTCGGCTACAACTACGGCGCTGGCGACACCGCCCGCATCCGCCTTGCCGAGAAGCATATTTTAAAGACTGCGCTGCTTTTCTGCACCATCATGTTCGTATTTGCCCAGTGGGATGTCAGTGCAGGCATTTTCGTCGGATTATTTACGCAAAATGCCGCTTACAAATCTATGACGGTGCATTTTATCCACATCTACACGCTCTCCGTCATACCGCTTGCCGTACAATATGCACTCGTTGACGGGCTGACCGGCATGAGCCTCGTTGGCGCATCGCTTCCGCTTTCCTTCTTCCGCAAAGGAATCTACATCGCGCTGGCAGTCTTTTTGCCGATTCGCTTTGGCGCACCGGCGATGTTCTATGCCGAGCCGCTCTCCGATGTCGTTGCTGCCGTCGTCACGACGATCGTCTTTGTGACCGTCGTCCCCGGACTCCTCCGCAAAAGAGAGGCGCTCCTCGCCAAACACATAGAAAAATAAAAAGGAACGCCTGTCAGAAAATGGAACTGTCGCAATAAGCATACCGTACTTTGCTCTGATAAGTAATATTATTAGAA
>OGEP01001785.1_pt1 | contig 21506 bp, 16 predicted proteins | sample 1570721 | NCBI WGS metagenome assembly OGEP01 (sample SAMEA2582131, study PRJEB24529) | metagenome | biome: Human gut stool | place: China | collected 2011 | reverse complement strand
AATCTTCTTCCCTTTTCTTGTCTTTAAAATAACATTTTTAATTATTAAAAACAATAGATTTGTCCCGAGTGGTAGAAAAAACGTCCTTAACGGTAAAAATTTATCTTTACAAACAAAAAAATAAGAGCGTATACATCATTTTCATAACATATACACTCTCAAATTTATAAATTATATATTAAATTTTATCTCTTAGGAATCATTATTTTAACTTTAAACAAATTATCGTCGCAGAATATCATCATATTCCCATCATAATTTTTTACAGATTTTTCGACGCTTTTTATTCCTATTCCATGCTCAGATTTATTAAGCTTATCAGTTATAAATCTATCTCCAATCTTTTTAACCTCATTTTCTTTGCTATTTTCACAGATTATTACAAACATATCATCTGCCCACATAGAAGTTAGTTTTATATATTTTTTATTGCTTGTCATTTTATCACAGGCTTCTATAGCATTATCCAATATATTTGCTAATATACTAGACATATCCATATTTTTAATAAATCCTGTATTTTTAGAGTCCACATCAATATCAAACTCTATCCCTTTATTTTTACAAATATTCATTTTTTCGTCTACAATTATATCAAAGAGAGAATTTCCACTTAATCTCACTTTACGAGCTTCTTTTAGCTCATTTTGTAAGCTTACTATATAATCTGACGCATCTTCTGAGCTTTTATTCATCATCTGTATATTGTATAGATGATTATTCATATCGTGATATAATCTTCTTATTTGATTTTGAGATTCTTCAACTTTTTCATAATAATCACTTTTGGATTCTAGTCTATTATATGCCCGTTTTTCTTTCAACCTCTCTTCATTTTCTTTTTTCATATCAATAACTATATATATAGTTATTGCAATAGCCAATATGGATAATTTTGGTATTACTTCTATAATAATCAAATACTTTTCATCTGGAAATTCTCCATATTTCTCTGAAAAGCGCACTAATATTTTTAGTATTATGAATACAACATTTACAAGAATTATATATGATGCGTATACATATATATTATTTTTTAAAATTTTATTTATAATCTTAATAAAAATAATAATTAATATACATACTAAAAATAAAATTGCTAATACTTCTATATTAAATATATTCCAATCGTGTATATTTGAATTATGAACTATATCATCTGATAAACTTTTACCAGTTTGAGTTGCAAATAATATTCTTGGTATGATAGTATTCTCAAATACATCCATATATTGTCCAGATAAAACATATAAAAATATAAATTTCTTCCAATCAACTTTATATATTTTTTTGTATACCAAGGTCATACTAGACATTATAACTATGTTTATTGTAATCCACATCAAGTTTATTATTGAAAAATCAAAATTTTTGATAATAGAAAATAGACTAAAGTAATACTCTATATAATTTGATTCATTATATATGCTAGATATATTCCATACATCAATATATCTTGATATCATAAATATAATCACTACTATAGCTGATTGAATAGCTATATTCTTCCATATACTTATCTCACAGTTTTTTCTATATCCAACTACAAAATTAACTATACTGATAGACAAAACTATACTCGCCAATCTTATAATTTCCGCTAATAATACATCACTCATTATACATCCTCACCTACTGACCAGAAGTATCTATTCATCACTTCTTTATACTTGCTTCTACTTATTGGAACAATAGATCCATCCTTCATAATAATATCCTTGTTTCCTATTTCTTTTATGTATATTATATTTACAACATAGCTTCTATGGCATTGTACAAATAGCTGCTTTTCAAGATTATCCATTATTTCTTTTAGAGTTCCTCTATATTCAAAATTGCCCTCTTTTGAGTATATTTTTACCATTCTATTAAGAACCTCTATATACACAATATCTCTACTATATATTTTTCTAAATCCTGTTTCTGTTTTTATCTTTAAGAAACAACCTCTCTTTCTCGCTATTTCTATTACACATTCTTTTAAATTCTTTTCTATAACCTCATGTTGTACAGGCTTTTTGATAAATCTAAATGCCCTCACTTCAAAAGCTTCACTTATCTTATTCTCTATAGACGTTACAAAAAGTATCTCTGTCGTTCTATCATACTCTCTAAGCTTACGAGCTGTTTCCATACCATCTAATCCATCCATCTGTATATCTAAAAACAGTATATCTATCTCATTATCAGATGATATATATTTTATAACATCCTCACCCTTACAAAATTCTCTTATCTCATACTCTGTACTCTCTTCCTTCATACTTTCTATCACAGACTCTCTTATCGCATCTCTAACATCTAACTCATCATCACAAATTCCAATTGTTACCATTTCATTACCTCACATACATATTATTAAAATATTTTTCATTATTATATACATTACTATTGTAACACAAAACTATTTTTGTAAACTAATAAGTTTATTTATATCTATTGTAATCCACTTTACCTACACGCACGTCGAAGCCTGGAGAGGAGTTTGTCTATATCTCATATGCTTTTCATATTACCAAAAGATTAGCAAATTTTGATTTATCCACTATCACTAGATAGCAAATTTATAAAAAATTATTTAAAAAGGGACTACCGCAAATCATTGCAATAGTCCCTCAATTCTTTATTCGATTTTATAAATCCTGTTTTAAAACTTCTTTAACAACTTCGTAGCTTACATCCATTATTTCAGCACAAGTAACTTTGTTTGCTTTTAATTCTTTACACATATGTGTTCCGTATCTACCATTTATTTCTTTCATAAATGCCTGAACGTATCTTTTTGCTATCATTTTGTCCCCAGTAGAATCATCTCTACCTTTTACGTCCCCTATTATTATAGCAGCTGCATTTACAGCACCACATATGCTTCCAACACCACATCCACCGCCAAGAGCAGTACATACTCTTACTGGTATAGATGCGTTAAACTCTTCGTTATATGCTATTATAAGTGATTCAGCACAGTTGTATCCCTGTTTATATATTTCTGATGGTTTCATATTATCTTTCCTCTCCCCTAATTTAATTTTTCTAAAGTTTATTATATTATAAGGAAAGGCAAGTATCAAGTGTGTTTTATTTACTCTGCTTGATTTCTGTAAATGCTTTTGAAAGCATAAGTTTTATTCTGTTTAACTGGTTTACAGCACTTGCAGATGGATCGTAGTCTATCGGAATTATGTTTGCTTTAGGGAATTGTCTTTTCATTTCTTTTATAACTCCCTTTCCTATTATGTGGTTAGGCAAGCATCCAAAAGGCTGCATACAGATTATATTGTCTACTCCATTTTCTATAAGTTCTAGCATTTCTGCAGGTAGTAGCCAACCTTCACCAGTCTGGTTTCCAGACGATACTACTCTTTCTACATCTTTAGCCATTTCACCAATTGGTTTTATTCCACTAAATCTTTTGCTCTTTGTAAGTGCATCATTGTAAACTCTCTGGTATCTTTCTACAATTTTTATGAATAATTTCCCCATAAATTCTGTAGATTTTTTACCTTCTAAGTTTTTATGTTTATATATAGTGTTTTGAGCACAAGCCATGAAGAAGTTCATAAGTTCTGGTACTACTGCCTCTGCTCCTTCTCTTTCAAGAATTCCTATCAAGTCGTTGTTAGCTATAGGGTGGAATTTAACCAGTATTTCCCCAACTAAACCAACTCTAGGCTTTTTGACATCTACTATTTCTAAATTATCAAATTCGTCTACTATATCGTATACATTCTGTTTAAATTCTTTAAACTTAGGTTTTTTAAGAGCTTCTATACATTTATTTCTCCATTTTTCATGAAGTGCATTTGTACTTCCTTTTACTTTTTCGTAAGGTCTAACTCTTGTCACAACTTTCATAAGTAAGTCACCATAGACAACTCCCATTAGAAGTCTTAGTCCCATAGCTATACTCATGCTTTCTTTGATACCGCTCCGTTCTATACCGTTTACACTAAGTGCAATAACAGGTATATTTCCAAATCCTGCATCGTGAAGTCCTTTTCTTAAAAATCCTATGTAGTTTGTCGCTCTACATCCACCACCTGTCTGAGTAATTGCTACAGATGTGTTTTCTAAATCGTATTTTCCAGATTTTAATGCGTGTATAAGCTGACCTACAACTATTATCGCAGGGAAACAAGCATCGTTGTTTACATATTTAAGTCCTTCTTCTATGATATCCTGACTGTAGTCTTTTAGTATTTCTACTTTTATACCACTCTGATTCATAGCAGCTTCAATAAAGTCAAACTGCATTGGAGCCATCTGAGGAGCTAATATTGTTCTTTCTTTAGTTATTTTATTATTTTTAGCATATTGTATTTTCTTAGGTTCTATTTCACTAGATTTTATTCCATTTGCTTCTCTTTCTTCCATCGCAGCTTTTAAAGATCTTATTCTTATTTTTGCTGCACCTAAGTTATTACCCTCGTCAATTTTTAGAAGTGTGTATATTTTATCTTTTTCATCTAGTATTTCTTTTACCTGGTCTGTTGTTACAGCATCAAGTCCACATCCAAATGAGTTTAACTGCACAAGCTCAAGGTTATCATGCTCTCTTACAAATGTAGCTGCTTTGTAAAGTCTTGAATGGTAAACCCACTGGTCTACTACTCTCAAAGGTCTTTCAACTTTAGCTAGGTGAGATATTGAATCCTCTGTTAAAACAGCCATATTTAGAGAGTTTATAAGTTCTGGCATACCATGATTTATTTCAGGGTCTATATGGTATGGTCTACCTGATAGCACTATTCCCTTTTTACCAGTTCTATCAAGGTATTCTAATGCCTTTTCACCCTGTTCTTTTATTTCATCTTTGAATGATTTTTCTTCTGATGTAGCTTTATCCACAGCTTCATTTATTTCTTTAGCTGTTATATCGCTGTAGTATTTAGATAACACTTCATACATTCTCTTTTTAAGTTTTTCTTTGTCGTTAATACTTATAAATGGTTTTATGTATGTTATATTGTTTTCTCTTATACTATCGACGTTGTTTTTTATTACTTCTGAGTAAGATACAACAACTGGGCAGTTGTAGTAGTTGTCTGCTGTATTATCTTCTTTGTTTTCGTTTGTTACACATGGATAGAATATTGTTTTTATTCCTTTATCTATTAAAGACTCTATGTGTCCATGTACTAGTTTTGCTGGGTAGCAAACTGTATCAGATGCTATACTAGTTATCCCTCTTTCATATATCCTTTTAGATGATCTAGGTGATAGTACAACTCTAAATCCTAGCTCATTGAAGAATGTAAACCAGAACGGGTAATCTTCGTACATATTAAGTACTCTAGGTATACCTATTTCTCCACGTTTTGCTTCTTCTTCTGATAAAGGCTTGTAGTTGAATACTCTATCGTATTTATATTTATATAGGTTTATAGATTTTTTTTCTGCGTCATTTTGTACTCCACTGTAAAGAGCTTCTCCTCTTTCACATCTATTTCCAGATACAAATGCTTCATCTTCTGAGAATCTGTTTATTGTAAGTAGGCAATGGTTTGAGCATCCTTTACATCTAGTTACTTCAGCCTGAACGTGAAGTAAGTCTAATTCATCTGCTTTAAGCATCTTTGTAGGTTTTTCTGGGTTGTATTTTTCTTTAGCAACTAATGCTGCACCAAAAGCCCCCATTAGCCCTGCAATGCTTGGTCTTATTACTTCTTTGCCAATCATTTTTTCAAATGCTCTAAGCACTAAATCATTGTAGAATGTTCCACCCTGTACTACTATGTGTTCTCCTATTTCATTTAGATCTTTCATTTTTATAACTTTAAATAGCGCATTTTTTATTACTGAATAAGAAAGTCCTGCAGATATGTCAGCTACCTCAGCACCTTCTTTTTGAGCCTGTTTTACTCTAGAGTTCATAAATACTGTACATCTTGAACCTAAATCTACTGGCTTTTTAGAATATATTCCCTCTTTCGCAAATTCTTTTATATCCATTGATAGTGATTTGGCGAATGTTTCTAGGAATGATCCACATCCAGAAGAACAAGCTTCATTTAATATTATACTTTCTATTACTCCATTTTTTATTTTTAGACATTTCATATCCTGACCACCGATATCAAGTATGAAGTCTACATCTTTGTTAAAGAATTTAGCTGCCTTGTAGTGTGCTATAGTTTCTATTTCACCAAAATCTAGTTTTAATGCTCTTTTTATAAGTGCTTCTCCGTATCCCGTCGAAGTAGACGCTACTATTTTACAGTTTTCTGGTAATAAGCTGTATATTTCTTTAACTATTTTTACAGTTGCTTTTAAAGGATTCCCTTCATTGCTAGAGTAGTATGAATATAATAATTCACCGTTCTCTCCTATAAGGGTAGCCTTTGTAGTTGTAGAACCTGCATCTATCCCAAGGAAGCAGTTTCCACTGTATTTATTTATATCGTATTTTTCTACGTTGTTTACATTGTGTTTTTCTAAAAATTCCCTATAATCGTCCTCATCTTTAAATAAAGGCTCTAATAAATTTACATTCCCATCGTCTATTGTTTTTATTGAATTTAATTTGTCTAATATTGATTTTAAAGATACTTCTTTCTCTTCCTCTGCTAATAGTGCAGCTCCTATAGCTATATATAGCTGAGCATTTTCCGGGAATATTATATGCTCGTCGTCTAAGTTTAATACATTTTTAAATGCCTGTCTTAGTTCTGATAGGAAGTATAATGGTCCCCCTAAAAAAGCTACATTCCCTTCTATTTTTCTACCACATGATAGTACACTTACTGTCTGAACAACTACAGCATTAAATATACTCATCGCTATGTTTGTTTTTTTAGCACCATCATTTATAAGTGGCTGTATATCTGTCTTTGCAAATACACCACATCTCGATGCGATAGGATATATAGTATCGTAATCCTTAGCAAGCTCATTTAATCCTGCTGCATCTGTTTTTAAAAGAGTTGCCATCTGGTCTATAAATGCACCTGTACCACCTGCACAGATACCATTCATCCTCTGATCTATTCCCCCTGTTATATAGGTAACTTTGGCATCTTCTCCACCAAGTTCCACTACAACATCTGTTTCTGGATGGTAGTACTCTATGGATTTTGTACTAGATATTACCTCCTGTACAAATTTTATCCCTAATTTTTTAGATACTCCTATTCCTCCTGATCCAGTTATTATAATTTTTATGGCTGCATCTCCTATTATTTTATAAACGTCGTTTAAAACTTCTACTATGGATTTTTTGACATCGGAATAATGTCTCTGATATTTTTTGAATAGTATATTGTTTTCCCCGTCAAGGAGAACAATTTTAACTGTTGTCGAGCCAACATCAACACCAACCTTATATTCCTTATCCATTGCTCTTCCTCCTTGTTTAAAATTACTCATCAACATACTCTAAAATATTGAAAACTAAACTTTCACTATGCTTTACATTGTAACACATTAGAAAATTTTTATCACGTTAAATTAATTACAAATACCAACAATTTTTCTTGTTTTTTAATCTATCAATTTTATACTATTTTATAAAAATAGCCTCCGTAGATGGAGGCATTTTTGTTAAAAAAATAAGATAGAACCTTAGTAATCTAAGGCTCTATCTATTTAAAGTATAAACTTTTATTTACTTATTAATCTTGTACTATCCTACTAGCATAAAGATTAGATGTGCAGATATACCTGCGCAAAGACCACCGACTGTATGTGATAATATCGCTTTACTTGCTAATGGTCTAGCATCTAATGCATCCATCATACCTATATGAGTACTTAAGTATCCTGACCAGCACATACCCATTGCTGTGAATACTGCTATATCGTTAGGTGTTACAACACCAGTTTTTATAAATTCTGGAACTAGTGACATTGCTGCACCAACTGCTCCTAATGAAGTTATAGGGAATGCTATAGCTTCTGCTGATTTAAATCCAAATAGAGGTTCTATTATGAATTTAATTTTTTCACCTATTAATGGTAGTAACCGTATACCTTCGTATGCTGCACCTGTGTAAGTACCATCTGCTGATGGTCCGAATGTTAACATCATAACACCTGTACAAACTATTAAAACACCTGGTATTATTGCCATACCCATATCAACACCAAGTTTACCACCTTCAAGCATTGCGTCTAATACTCTCTGGAATAAGTTACCTTCTCTTATTTCTCTGAATTCACCTTCACCGTCAGATAAAACATCTCCTACCTGATCGTTAGCGTGTTCACCATAATATTTTTTAGTCTGTATTAACATAAGTCTAACAGATATTATAGAACCTATTATAGCACCTAAGTTACCTATTAATGCTGGTAACATGAATTCATCACCCTGTGCCATCATGAATGTAGTAACTATAAGACCCATACCAAATGCTGTACCTAAGTTACAAAGAGCTGGTGTCTGATATTTTTTGAAGTACTGAGTGAATGATTTATCTTTTGCGAAAGATATTATAGCTGGGTTATCTGATAGATAAGTAGCTACTGCTCCAGTTATACTTGCTCCAGGTAAACCATAAACTGGTTTCATTATTGGTGCGAATATCTTGTTTATTAATGATATAACACCGAATTCTGATAATAGTGCACTTAGAGCTCCTGCTAAAACTGCTAGTGCCATTATTAAGAATACTGTCTGTAGTAATAAGTCATGAGCTGTTGCCATCATTGTTTTGAACATTAGCCCAACTCCCATTACTCTACCTATTCCACCAAATACTATTAGTAGAACTGCTAAGAATACAAATGTTTCAGTGCTGACTGCTTTTACTCTTTTTTTGCCTTCTGCTGCTTCCATTTTGTCTCTTCCTTTCTGATAATCCATATAAATTTTTATTTATTTCTTAAATATATTATACTTTCATTTTTTATATTTTGCAACTTAATTTGTTTAACTTTTATCATTGTAAAATTCTGTCTTTTTTGATAAATGCAAGTTTTTATTCTACAACTTACAACTTTATGCAGTTTTCATATATGCATAAAAACCTTGAATTTCCTACAACAAGCGACTTGTATGGTTGTTTCAAGTTGTTTCTTTTTGCAACTTTTTTTAAGATTTTGATGTCTTCTCATTCATTTTTTGTATTTTATCAATAACAAAATTGTATTAATCTTTTTTAATTTTTTTACTCAAGAAAAGGTTTTTATAGCTTATTTTTTTGTATTTTTCTTATCTTTTTCTTTTTTTATAGTTAATTTATCTTTTTTTAATAATTTCAAAGAATATTTATCGCTGTATTTTACTAATTTCAATCATATCTTTTCTTTATAAATTTCAATATTTAGTAACAACATCAGTAACAACTTACACTTCTTATAACTTTTTATCAATGTATAGTTAGTATGTATATTTTCAATTCTAAAAAATATTTTTACCACATTTTTTTCATTTATTTATGTAAACAAAAAAAATAACGGAACTTTCAAAGTCCCGTTATCTCTTTTTTAACCCTTATTAAACACAATATATAAATACTGTGATATTTTTTATACAATTACACCTTATATACACTTTATAATATAAAACTTGATCTATCTTATAATGATTTAGCTACATATTTTACTAAATCTACAGTTCTTGCTGAATATCCCCATTCATTGTCATACCAAGAAAGTATTTTAAACATTTTATCTCCCATTGATAATGTAGATAATCCATCTACTATAGAAGATCTTTCATCACCTTTGTAGTCTACAGATACTAATGGTTCTTCACTGTAGCCTAATATACCTTTCATAGAGCCTTCAGAAGCTTCTTTGAATGCTGCATTTATTTCTTCTACTGTTGCTGGTTTTTTAAGCTCACAAACTAAATCTACAAGTGATACTGTAGGAGTAGGTACTCTAAGTGCAAATCCATTTAATTTGCCTTCTAACTGTGGTAAAACTTTAGACACAGCTTTAGCTGCTCCTGTTGTAGTAGGTATTATAGATTCTCCAGCTGCTCTTGCTCTTCTTAAGTCTTTATGAGTTTTGTCTAATATTCTCTGGTCATTTGTGTAAGCATGTACAGTTGTCATTAAACCTTTTTCTATACCGAATTTATCATCAAGAACTTTAGCAAATGGTGCTAAGCAGTTTGTAGTACATGATGCATTAGATATTATATGATGATTTGCTGGATCATAGTCTTCTTCATTAACACCCATAACTATTGTAACGTCTTCATTTTTACCTGGTGCAGTTATTATAACTTTTTTAGCTCCAGCTTTTATATGTTTAGATGCTTTTTCTCTATCTTTGAATATACCAGTTGATTCTACTACTATATCAACTCCTAATTCTCCCCAAGGTATTTCTTCTGGATCATTGCATCTGAATATTTTTATTTCTTTACCATTTATACTCATAACGTTTTCCCCAACTACAGAAGCTTCCCCATTAAACTTACCGTAGCATGAATCGTATTTAAATAAATGAACTAATGTTTCAGTGTTTGCTCTAGCATTTAATGCTACTATTTCTATATCGTCCCCAAATTCAGTCTGAGCTAATCTTAAAACTGCTCTTCCTATTCTTCCGAATCCATTTAAACCTACTTTAATTGACATTTATACGTCCTCCCTATATACAATAAAAGTTTTAAATTTAATATGTTGAATTATTATGTCTTATTACATTAATCAGTATACACTATTTATCTTATTTATTCAACATTTTTTAATGTTAATTTATTATTTATGTTCTATACTTTTATTTATTGTATATTAATATGCTTTTTTTCTTTATAAAAGGCATTAATAAATACTATTTAGTAAAAAAACACCATACTTTTTATAGAAATCTAGCATAAATTTTTAATATATTTAATTTGACAATAAAAAAAGAGGTTTTATTTTACAATAAAACCTCTTTTAGATTATAATTTATATATATTTAACCTATTAAACTATATCCGTTTAATTTGTTTTAGTAACTTAATCAATAGTACTTTAAACAGCATGTACTCCTGCTGGTATATTTGTTTTTTCAACTTCAACTCTATTAGTTCTACCTAATCCGTATATAAAATCGATTGTTTTACCACTTATTAGAACAGCTACTATTGAATATACTAACTGAACTGCTGGTATGTAACTCACTGAAAGTAAAAGTACTACACCGTCTGTTATTAAGTACACTGTACTTAATTTTAATGATGTTTCTTTTGAAATTATCATTGCTAAGGCGTCGTCGCCCCCTGAAGCACAACCTACTCTCATCATTATTCCACAGCCTACACCAACTGATAAACCACCTAAAACAGCTGACGCAAACATTCCCATCTGAGGAAGTAGTGGTCCTACAGTTTCAAATATATCATATAAAACTGAAAATCCTACAGATGCTCCTACTGAGTATACAAAGAATTTTTTACCAAACATTTTGAATCCCATTATTAATAAAGCTATATCTAGTATTGCTCCTGCTATGGAAACATCAAATCCAAATATGTTTTTTAATAGTAAAGTTATCCCTAATACTCCTCCTTCTGTAATACTGTTTAAATAGTAGAAGTTGTAAACTCCAAATGCTAATATTGTCGATCCTATTAGTATTAAAGATATGTCCTTTAAAGATCGCCTGTCATACATACTATCCCTTCCTTTTCTTTTTGTTATCACAATTATAAACAATAAAAAAAGTAAAGTAAAGCTTAATTTTCCGAATTAAAATTCAAGAGCTGCTTGTTAAATTTCAAGCAGCTCTTTTTCGATTTTTTTATTTATTTTTTCATAACGCTGACCAATATATAGCAATTTCAATGTATATATCGTTTTCTTATTTGCGTTTTGTTTTTATTAATTATGTATTTTCTTAGTATTAATAAACAGTGAGTTTTTATTAATTTTTTTCTAGTTTAGAAATAATAAACAATTGCTATTTTTTACACTTTGTTTAGTTATACTGACTTTTATCTTTATATTAACTTAAATTGAATTTATAAAATGTATACTAAAATAAGTTCAAAGCATTGAAATTACTTATTCTGAAGTTATTTCTAATCTTCTCTTCCGTCTTCTGTATAGTCTTGCATTTATTTCGTACCCAATAACGATAACCCAACTACTGAAATAAAGCCATGTTAGTAGCACTATAATCTCCCGGAAGCTTCCATATATGGCACTGTAGTTAGAAAAGTTATTAGTATAGTATGAATATAAATAAGACATTAAGAACCAACCAAATGTTGCAAATATTGCCCCTGGTGCTACTTTTTTAACTGATAGATTTATATTAGGTGTGTATTTGTATAATAAAGTAAACACTATTATAGTAGCAATTGTACCTATTGCGTATCTGGTTATGTTCCAGAGGTTGAAGAACACCTTGTCAAATCCCAAGTAGCTGAATATAACAACGCCTATTTTCTCTCCATATACAAGTAATATCATAGAAGTAAATATTAGTACCAAAAGCATAAACGTAAATATCATAGATATCATCATTACTTTTAAAAACGATCTTGTTTCTGGTGAGTAGAATGCTGAATTCATTCCTTTTATGAGTGCTTTAACTGCTCTAGAAAATGTCCACATAGTCAAACAGAAGCTGACTACCATATAGTGTGTATTTCTTTTTTCTACAGCAGACTTTACAACTAAATCTACAAATCCTATAGCTTTAACTGGTATTACCTGCTCTATCATATCCACATACTTTGTTATCTGTAGTACAGGTACATATGCAACTGTTGAAACTGTAAACATTAAAAATGGAAATATTGACATTGTAAGGAAGAATGCAACCTCCGCTGCCTTAGAACTAAGTCTACTGTAATTCAACTTTGCAAATATATGATTTATTTTTTTTCTATCTAACATAGATAACCTCTCCATTCAAATTTAGGCTAGACCCATAGTTTCTCTAAAGTCCATTACTCCTGTAGTTACCTCACTTCTATCAAAATTAGCTTCTGCTAACTCCTCATCAGATTTTTCCATAACCATAGTGTAGAATTCTATAGCTATGTACTGTAAATTTTCTGTAGGGTTATTTTCTGCTCTATCAAAAAGGAATTCCTCGGCTTCATTTATTTTATTTTCAAAAACTAATCTCTTTAGAGTTATAAGGAATATTTCCTCATCCGGATCATATACAACATCCATATCTACATAGTCGCTGTATTTTTTGCCAAGCAACATCTTTGCGATCTGTTTTTTTATAGTATTTATAACCTCGTCTATTATTGGCATTTTTACCACCTCGTTTTTATTTTTATTTTAAATTTAAAAAGATAAAGTTGATTGCTAAACACAATCAACTTTATTATTCTTTTTATTATATTGTATCTTTTATCCGTTATATAGTCTATATCTTTTTAAGAGTTATTCTATTGTGGATATAATTAATCTACTGATTTTAGAGATTCAACCATTTCAACCTTCTTTAGTTTTTTATTCATTACAAGGTTTACTATTGTTCCCATAACTATAGTAAGTATAAACGCTGCTGCATAGCTAAGTGGATTTATAAGTCGTCCAAACATCATATTTTCTACTTCAACGGTTATCATTATAAACTGGTGAAGTATTACCCCTAATCCAAGCCCTACAACAGCACCGATTAATGTAAGTATTACATTTTCTCTATAGATATATGCAGATACCTCTTTATCATAGAATCCAAGTACTTTTATAGTGGCAATTTCTCTTATTCTTTCTGAAATATTTACATTACTTAAATTATAAAGAACTACAAACGCTAAAGCTCCTGCAGATACTATCATAAGTAATACTACATAGTTTAGAGATTTTATAGTATCTGAGAACCCGTCTTTTATTCCAGTAGTAAATACTGTTCCATTCGCACAAGTAGAGTCTATTATCTTACTTGCCATTTTATCTTCTTGATCTATTGTTATACTATCATCTAAAACTCCATAAATTCTATTACTATCTGCATTTCTATTAAATAATTCTTTATAGTAATCATTAGTCATATAGATATAGTGGTTTACATAGTTTTCCGTAATTCCAGAGATTACAGCTTCTGCACTGACATCATTTTCATTTAATATTTTAACCTTATCTCCTACTTTTGCATCTAGGTTTCTAGCCGCTTTTTCTGAGATAACAATTCCCTTGTTGTCTAGTTTTATCGGTGTATGAGATTTTCTCTCTCTTAATTCTATAAAGTCTTTAAATGTGTTTTTGTTTTCTGGTATTACAACCGTTACTTCTTTTTCTTTATTGTTTATCATTACTTTTGCGTTCTGATTGTGGAACATTCCTATTTCTTTTACACCTTTTTCATTTGAAATAAGTGATTTTAGATATTCTACATCTTCTGTTTTTTCATCTGAGTCATAACTAGCAGTCATGCTATACTTGTTTAACTCTCCAAACTGTACATCTACTATCATCTGAATTGAGTCCCTTACTCCAAATCCTGTAAGTATAAGCGCTGTACATCCAGATATACCTAGCACAGTCATAAGGAATCTCTTCTTATATCTAAATATATTTCTAAGAGTTACTTTCCAAATAAATCCTATCCTATTCCAGACAAATCCTATTCTTTCTAAAAGTATTCTCTTACCGTTCTTTGGAGCTTTAGGTCTCATAAGTATTGCCGGATCTTCTATTAGCTCCCTTCTACAAGCTGCAAATGCTGCAAATGTAGTTACAAATATTGATGTAGCTATTGATAGTACTGTTATAAATAAGTCTGTTCTAAGCTCAACTTTTGGAACTGTGTACATAATAGCATATGCATTGTATATTATTGTAGGGAATACAGTGTAACCAACTATCAATCCTATTATAGAACCTATTGCGCTGGCAGACATAGCATATACTATGTATTTTTTAGCTATCATTCCTGGAGTATATCCAAGTCCTTTTAGTGTTCCTATGTTTATTCTCTGTTCATCTACCATTCTAGTCATTGTAGTAAGTGCTACAAGTGCTGCAACTAGTACAAAGAATACTGGGAATATTCCAGCTAATGCATCTATACTATCCGCACATCCACCGTATTCAGCTGAAGAATACTGTTTATCTCTGTTTAGTACATACCATTCTGGCTTTTCAATTTTCTTTATCTCATCTTCTGCTTCTTTTAAATCTTTTTCTGCCTTTTTAAACTCGTCTTTAGCTTCATTCTTTGCTTTTTCAAGTTCCTTTTCACTATCAACTAGTTTTTTCTCATTTTTCACTAGTTCTTCTTCAGCTTTTTTGAATTCTTTTTCAGCTTTTTCTTCCATAGTGTAAAGTTTAGATCTTTCAGTTTTTATCTTTCTCTGATTTCTATCCAGTTCAGATTTTGTCCGAGATAATTTTCTTTCTCCAGATTTTATCTGATTTTTTATGCTTTGAATCTTAGCATATCCCTCATTATACTGGCCTTCAAGGGCTGAAAGCTTTTCTTTATATGCTGATATTGTCCGAGTAAGTGTAGCTTTTTTTTCCTCTGATATACTTGGATTTGATAACTGTGATTCTAATCCTGATATATTAGATTTTAAAGAATCTATATTGCTTTTTAGAGGGGCAAGCTGACTTTCGGCACTGCTTATTTGAGAATTAGCCTGTTGTTTTTTAGATTCAAATTCTTTTTTTGCGGCTTCATACTGCTTTCTTCCACTCTTTAATTGAGCTTCTGCTGAGTCTAGCTTTTTAAATCCGTCTTTTATCTGTTTTTTTGTTTCTGCTTTTTTAGTTTTTAATTCTTGTTTTCCGTCTTTTATTTTCTGCTTACCGTCTTTTAATTCTTTTTCGGCTTTGTTTATTTTATCTTCTGTTTCTTTTTTCTTATCGTTATATTCTTTTTTTGCTTTATTTAGCTCATCTGTAGCTTCTCCAACAACTTCATTGTATCTATGTTCAATTCTTTCATCTGTTATTTTATCAATTTGGTCTTCTGTTTTTTTAACGGTATCTTTGTAATCCTGATAGAATGATGTTTGCTCCTTTGCTCCTTTTGCTGTTATATACATCTCTGTATAAGCCTCAGTTTTAAAGTCATTTTGAGGAACAAGCATTATACCATCTACACTTCCAGATCCTATTGAAGAATTTCCAAACTCATATGATAGATAGTATGGTGTTTCTACTAGACCTACTATTTTATAGTTATCCTTTTTTAGATTTTCACTCAATTTATCTTCGGTACCAGATTTTATCTTTAGAGTTTTTCCTATTTTCAAATTAAGATGGTCGTATTTTGGCTTTAATACAACACATTCACCTGAGTTTTTAGGAAGTCTTCCCTTTATCAATTTTACTCTGTTTATATAGTCCTTGTTGTCATTAGATAAATCATCTGTAGGAAGAGCATGAACTTTTAATACTCTATCCTGGTCTTTTACATTGGTTATAACGTCCATAGAATAAGTTGGAAATACCCCTTCTACGGTATCTAGCTTCTTAATAGCATCTACATCGTCATCAGTTAAACCAAGCGTAGATATTACCTCTACATCCATGAAGTTATAATCATCATAATAATTATCAACTGTATTTCTCATTACCTTAGGAGATACCTTTATTCCAGAAAAGAATGCAACACCTAGAGCAACAATCAACATTATAGAAAAATATCTTCCCTTAGATTTTAAAATATCCCTTAATATATCTTTATTAAGCGCTTTTTTCATTACCATTCAATCCTTTCTATTGGAACAGGATTTTCGTTTTCAGTAATACTTTCAATCATTCCATTTTTTACTTTTATTACTTTATCTCCCATTGGAGTTATAGCAGAGTTGTGGGTAATAATTATAACTGTCATTCCCATTTCCCTACAAGTTCTCTGTAATAATTTTAATATCGCCTTACCAGTGTTGTAGTCTAAAGCCCCAGTTGGCTCATCACAAAGAAGTAATTTAGGATTTTTTGCAAGTGCTCTAGCTATTGCAACTCTCTGCTGCTCTCCTCCAGATAACTGTGCTGGGAAGTTGTCCTTTCTATCTTCAAGACCTACCTCTTTCATTATGTCGTCTATATCTAGTGGATTTTCACATATCTGAGTTGCAAGCTCAACGTTTTCTTTTGCAGTAAGGTTCTGCACTAGATTGTAGAACTGGAAAACAAATCCAATATCGTATCTTCTATAAGTTATAAGATCTCTATCGCTATAATTATCTATTCTTTTTCCGTCTACAATAATTTGTCCTGATGTTGCAGTATCCATTCCACCTAAAATATTTAGAATTGTACTCTTACCAGCACCACTTGCCCCAACTATTACAACACATTCTCCTTTATCAACAGAGAAGTTTACACCATTAAGTGCGGCAATTTCTACCTCACCCATTTTATATATTTTTTTTACATCTTTAAATTCTATATATTTGCTCATATTTCTTACCTCTGTTACAAAATTTATCTTTAAAATAATTATAGCATAAAGCAAATGTAAATTATATAACGTGGATTTCCAAAAAAAACATAATATTTTTTTGAATAAAAAAAGGACTATTACAAATTATTGCAATAGCCCATTTATACATTCTATTTATTCAATCTTATTTGAAGTATCTATTTAATAATCCTAAGAATGCTTTACCATGTCTAGCTTCATCTTTACACATTTCGTGAACTGTGTCATGTATAGCATCTAATCCTAGTTCTTTAGCTCTCTTAGCTAGTTTTAATTTACCATCAGTTGCTCCGTATTCAGCGTCAACTCTTAATTCTAAGTTTTTCTTAGTTGAAGTTTCAACTACTTCTCCTAATAATTCAGCAAATTTAGCAGCGTGTTCTGCTTCTTCGAAAGCTATTCTTTTGTAAGCTTCTGCTACTTCTGGATATCCTTCTCTATCTGCCTGTCTTGACATTGCTAAGTACATACCAACTTCTGTACATTCACCAGTAAAGTTAGCTCTTAATCCTTCAACAACTTCTTCATCTACACCTTTAGCAACACCTATTCTATGTTCGTCAGCCCATACTCTTTCTCCGCCCATTTCTTCGAATTTTTCTGGACCTACTTTACAAACTGGACACTCCGCTGGTGCAGTTTCTCCTTCATGTATATATCCACATACTGTACAAACCCATTTTTTCATAATCTTAATCCTCCATAATCTTTAATTTCTAATTTTTATATTCAAATTCTTTTTAAAGAGTTTTGTCTTATCTCTTATGGTATTTATATACCCGGTGATAAATAGCTTAAACATATTTTTTTAAAATTTTTTCACTTTTTTTAAATATTTTTTTATTGAGCATTTTCTCTATTAATCGTATTTTTAAATTAGTCTTTATGTTGGATTAGATTACTTACTTATCTTTCGTTTTTATGAATTTATATCTATTGTTGCATATTTACTATCATTATTTATGTTTCTTTACAGGTTTTTTATAACTCTAGTTATTAGCTTAGCAAAATTAACTTTCACTTTTTCAGTTGTTTCTATTACTTCTTTGTGATTTAATTTTGTTTCTGATATTCCCGCAGCCATATTTGTTATACAAGACACTCCTATTACCTTCATTCCACAATGTGCTGCAGCTATAACTTCTGGTACTGTAGACATTCCTACAGCATCTCCACCTAAAACCTGAACCATTCTTATTTCAGCAGGTGTTTCATAGTTTGGTCCTGAGAAGAATGTATAAACACCTTCTCTTACTTCTATCCCCTCTTCTTCAGCAGATTTTTTTACTAAATCTCTATATTCCTTATTGTACGCATCTGACATATCTGGAAATCTAGGTCCTATTCTGTCGTCATTTTTACCTATAAGAGGATTTGAGCCACTTAGGTTTATATGATCTTTTATAATCATTAAATCTCCTGCATCAAAGTCTTTATTAGCACCACCAGCTGCATTTGTTACAATAAGTGTTTCTACTCCAAGCATTTTCATAACTCTAACTGGCATGGTTGTAAGCGACTGAGAATATCCTTCATAATAATGGAATCTTCCCTGCATAGCAACAACATTTTTCCCTTCTAACTCACCTATAATCAATTCTCCCGCATGACCTACTACAGTAGATACTGGGAAATTAGGTATGTCGCTGTATTTTATTTTTACTAGATTTTTTATATTTTCAGCCATAGCACCAAGACCTGATCCAAGTATAAGAGCTATTTCTGGTTTTATATCAGTTATCCCCTTTATATATTCAGTAGCCTCTACTATTTTTTCGTACATAATTTTCACACCTTTCCAAGTTCAGTATTCTGTTTAACATATCATATCATTACAATAATATATTTTCAACACAAGTAAAGTTAATTTATTAAACTAAAAGAGCAGCCTCATAAAAAAATACTCGGCTGCCTTTAGGGATTATGTAACTTTGACTTTATGTTACCAGTTACCAATTTAAAATTGTTCCGCTATTCTATTTTAAACTTTTTTGTGTTTTAAGTCAACTATTTATACTTTTTTATTTAATTTTTTACAATTGACGAAATTCTTGCATCTATTTGAATAATATTATTATAAAAAATATGCTATTATATAATTATTAATAGGAAATGGAGGAGTAATTTTGATAAATATTTATATTGACGATTCAGGAAGCCGCAGCCTTAAAGATTTAGATCAGCCTGTATATCTTTTAACCGCTGTTTGTATAGATAATAGATATTTTGGAGATATTAGCGAAAAATTAAAGGTAATAACAGATAGATTCAAGTTTAAAATCGAAAATACACTGCAATCATCTTTTGATAATAATACATATACATCTAATAGAGCCAATAAGATGTCAAAACTTTTAACCGATTTAGTTATCAGTGAAAACTTTGAGCTACATTGCTCAGAAATTATAAGAGGAGATATTCCATATATAATTTTGGATAAAGATGATAGGATAAATACCATTAAAAGAACTCTTAGAGTTGTAGAAAGCTATGATATACCTATATTTACTGTCTATTGCGATAAAAATGAGTTTTTAAATCGTCATGGTAAAGGAAATGAGTCTGAGTGTTTATTAAACAGAAAAATGACAGAGGCGCTTGTTGAAATGATTTCTATTTATTTAGAAAAAAACAATGAACAAGCTTGTATAATAGCTGACGAAGGTAATTATACTGTTTCTAACTATATGATTCCTTATCTTAGAGAAAATCCAAGCGAAAGAATAAGTTCTGAAATTATGCAGAAAAAAAGCTATGATAGTGTAAATATCCAACTTGCAGATGTATGCGCTTATACAACTAATATGAAACTGATGCACAATATTAAAAAGGATAATTATAAACACAAGAAAATTGCCGAGGAATTATTTGCTGTTATAGAGAATTATAATACCTTAAATAGACTATTCTAAAAAATGCTGTCGTAAAATTTTACGACAGCATTTTTTAAAAGTTTAATTTTTCCTTTAATTCTAAAATCCATTTTTCAATCGCTTCTGCTAAAACATATTGTTGATTTAAAACTTCCATACCTGTTCTAGGTATTTCTGTATTATCTTTTTTTTCTTCTATATTAGTTTTTAAATATCCTTTTAAGATATTTATATTCTTTTCAATTTTTAATATACATTCCTTTTGATAATTCTCTGGTAAGTTTTCTAAATTTACAACTACTGCATTAAAATTTAAAAAGATATTTATAGGTTCATCTGATATCTTTAGCATCAATCTTTTGAATTCTTCTTCTCCATCATTCGTCAATGTATAAACCACTTTTTCAGGCATATTACCCTCTTTTATATTTTTACCTTTTATTAATCCCTTTTTTTCTAATTGTATTGTTTTTTTATATATGGAAGGAGTACTAATTTTAACCCATTTTGAAATATTTCTATATTCTACTAATTTTTGAATATCATACGCTCCCATAGCTTTATCTTTTAACATTCCTAAAACTATTAAATCTATTGTTGACATATTATTCACTCCTATAATTTCTTTTAAAATATAACTTAATTTTACACTAGCTATAATTTATAGTATTAATTTTTATAATAATTGTCAAGAAATTAATATATTAGACATTGACTTATACTATAATTTATACTACTATATATTATATCTTTTATAGTGCTATACTTTACAGTAGTATAAAAGATGCAATATACATTTTAAGGGGGTTTTATAAATGAAACAAAAAAATAATAAAATTGAACTTTTAGGAAGCGCTCCTATATCACAATCATTAATATTACTTGGTATACCTATTATGATTGGTATGCTTATCAACGCATTTTATAATATAGTTGATGCTTATTTTGTCGGTAAACTTGGAGAAAGTGCTATGGCTGCAATTTCCATTGTTTTCCCTATTGGTCAGGTTGTTGTTGGATTAGGATTAATGTTTGGTAATGGCTCTGTTTCATATCTTTCAAGATTATTAGGAAAAGATGATAAAAAAACTGCCAATCAAGTCGCTAGTGTTGCAATTTATAGTAGTGTATTTATTGGGTTAATTTTTATAATAATTACTCTAGTTTTTATGAAATATATTTTAAAATATTTAGGTGCAACGAGTACAATAATACCTTATGCTTTACCATATGCAAGAATATACATATTATCTTGTGTTTTTAATATTTTTAATGTAACTATGAACAATATTGTTGCTAGCGAAGGTTCTTCTAAAACTGCTATGTTAGCCCTTTTATTAGGTGCTA
>OGEP01001782.1_pt1 | contig 21543 bp, 14 predicted proteins | sample 1570721 | NCBI WGS metagenome assembly OGEP01 (sample SAMEA2582131, study PRJEB24529) | metagenome | biome: Human gut stool | place: China | collected 2011 | reverse complement strand
TACTTTTCGTCAGAAACTGCGCATTTGCTGATGTAATCCATATAACCAGATTTATACAATTGTGCCTCTGTATAATTAGTATTGCAGGCGTTCTTAAGCAGATAGATAATATCAGCGTTATTAAGAGCATCAGGTGTATCAATATTAATTATATGAGTGTATCCCGAAGGGGAGATAACTGGGTATCTGAGTCCTCGATTATATTCTGTGAAGAAAGGTGCAATAAGGCTGCTTCCAGTAGTTATGTTTCTGGTATAGATACATTTATTGTATTCGGATTTATAATAATTAAACATTTTTGCCCGATTTTCTTCACTTGTCGTCATAATGTATGAATCAGTAAGTATAAGCTCTTTATGGTTATTCATTGAAGAGATAATCTTTGTCAGGGTATCATCCATTACCATTGCAGCAATTAATTTGACAGATAAGCTGTCAGAATGGGGTACAAGAGCTTCCACTGGTGATGAATGCATTACTCTATGAATAACATTATAGAAATATTTCAGTTCTTCTGCATCTAAATCCTCAAAGTCTTTTAATTCTAATAATATTTCATCAATTTTCTTCTGCAACTCCCCTAATTGATTTTCAAGCAGACAATATGTGTTCAGGACAGCCGTTGATGTTATCTGTATAGGTTTTTCTTCTTCTGTGTTACAGCCAAGATATGATACAAGGATTTCTGCTGTAGATATGCCGGGCATTGCATTTGCAATGAAAGGACATCTATATAAAGCATCTGTTATCTCATTCGGAGCCTGCAGAAGAAACATCAGAAGGTTATGATATAAGAAATTTACCTTTACATTTTCAAGATCTAAGGTTTCACCGGCGTTCCTTATTGGTTCGCATAACCTTATATATGATTTTACATCTTCTGCAAATGAATCATATAAATGTGAAAATACATCTTTTATTCGAGAAACTTTATAATCATTGCTTTCTGGTGAAAAGACAATGGCATCTATTTTTTTATAAACACTGTCTAATACAACATCTGTGTCGCACATAAGCATTTCCTCCGTTATTTATGTTATTATTTGATATTTATGATACTACCATTAACCATCAAGCCATTAGTGCTTTAAGACAACAAAAAGGAGCATATCTTTCATCCGTGTTAAAGGACGAAAGCCTATGCTCCGTGTTACCACCTTTATTCATAAACAACTCACGCTGCCTACCTTAATGGGTCTGATGATCCTAATACTATAACGTGTATCACTACGTCGCCCCTACTAAACATTACATGCTTTTCAGTTTGCTGCTCCAGAATGTATTCAGAATAACCATCCACCACGCCTCTCATCAACCGGCTGTTTTCTGTTGCTTAATGTTATACCTACTTGTTTCCATCAATGCATTATATATAATTATGTGCTTATTAAAGCTTATACCATATACTTAGTAATTTTGCAAGTATTAATTTTACAACTCACATATATTACTCATATATTGCTTATATATTACTCACATATTTTCAGCTACATTAAGCTTCCTTTGATTGCATATATTTGTTTTCTTTATGTTTACACATATTTTTATATATAACATATGCTATCATAAGTCCGATTATACTCCCTGCAGCATCTATAAGTACATCCCTTAAGCAGCCATATCTCCCTGGCACAAACCTTTGATGAAACTCATCTGTAGCTGCAAATACTGTTGCTATAATCGCTGATATCACTGGAAGTCTGATGCCTTTTAGTCCGTCAACTATAAGTGCAAGCATGATAAGAACTGAAAGTACAGCATACTCTGTCATGTGAGCTGCTTTCCTTATTGGAAACTGTACAGACTCTATCATGCTATCCCTGTTGTTATCATTATAATCAACTATCCCAGCCTTATCACATACTGTAAGTATTATATCTGCTGCCTTATAACTAAGTCCCGTAGATTCTTCACCATCCTGCTTTGAAAAGCCGAATATAAGCATTGCCATGATAATAGCAGGAATCCATATCAGTATCTTCTTTATATCCATATCCTTACTCCCTATATGTACAACCCCGTATCCACTTACAAACCTATGCTTTACACACCTATAAACATAAACAAATTAATGCCAGAGCTAAATAACGATGATTCAACCCTGGCATCTATATTAACTATAATAATTCATATATACTAGATAGTAACAACTCTCATAGTATTAGTAAGTCCTCTCTTAGCAGAAGGATCTGATGATGTAGCAATACCAGCAGACACAATAACTGTATCGCCTTCTTCTACAAAACCAGCCTGCTCAGATACTACTAATGCATGCTCAATAATCTTATCAGTAGAAACCTCTGTTGCAGTCTTTAAAGGTCTTACTCCCCAATATATCTGCATTTTTCTAAGAACGTTATCATATGGTGAACAACCGATAATCTCAGCGTTTGGCTTAAGCTTAGATGTAAGTCTTGCTGTAAAACCAGAAATAGTTGGGCATACAATAGCCTTAGCATTAAGATTCTCTGCTGTCTGGACAGTAGCGTTACATACTGCACTTGATATGCTTCTCTTGCTATGAACCTTAGATATATCAGAAGCTCTGCCCTTGATATCCTTTTCTGTTCTTTCTGCAATCTTAGCCATCATCTTTAAGGCTTCAAGTGGATACTTACCATTAGCAGTCTCTCCTGAAAGCATAACTACATCTGTACCATCATATATAGCATTAGCAACATCAGTAACCTCAGCTCTTGTAGGACGTGGATTTCTAATCATAGAATCAAGCATCTGTGTAGCTGTTATAACTGGCTTGTATGTTGCGTTACACTTCTTGATGATTTCCTTCTGGTAGTGTGGAACATCTTCTGCTGGAATCTCAACACCCATGTCACCTCTTGCGACCATGATACCATCAGCAACCTTAATAATCTCGTCAAGATTCTCAATACCTTCAGCATTCTCAATCTTAGCGATAACAGGAATATCTGAACCATGCTCCCATAAAAGCTGCTTAATCTCCTGGATACAAGCTGCATTTCTTACAAATGAAGCTGCGATAAAATCAAATCCCTGCTCAACACCAAAGATGATATCTTCCTTATCTTTCTCTGTGATGCCTGGAAGTCTGATGCTTACGTTAGGAACATTAACACCCTTCTTAGAACCAAGCTCACCACCATTAATTACTGTACATTCAATCTCTGTACCTTCAACTTTATCAACCTTAAGCTCAATAAGACCATCGTCAATAAGAATAATATTACCTGCAGACACATCTTCTGGAAGTCCTGCATAAGTTACCATATTAATCTTGTCATCTGCTGGCACCTGTCTTGTTGTTAATGTATATTTCTGTCCCTCAACAAGTGTAACCTTCTTGTCATCCTTAACAGCACCTGTTCTGATTTCAGGTCCCTTAGTATCAAGAAGAGTTGCAATAGGGATATTAAGTTCTTCTCTTACACTTTTAATCAAGGCAAATCTTCCTGCCTGCTCCTCATGGTCACCATGAGAAAAATTAAATCTTGCAATATCCATTCCTGCTAACGCAAGAGCCTTAATAAGGTTTCTGTCGTTAGTATTAGGACCCATTGTGCAAATAATCTTAGTCTTTTTCATTGTTTCCTCCAAAATAATTAAAATCTTTTCAAACACATACCTACAATATAATAACATATTTGCGTGTCAAATCAACTAAGTTTTTTATTTAACAAGCTTTTTAGGGGTAGAAGGATACGCAAAGAGAAACAGGGATGGTGTCAGTATTTCAGATTTCTTCGTTTAGTGGCAGTAAAAGCCAGTTTTTGCTTCGCTTTTTTGTTCAAAAAATCAACGCGCTACGCTTGAACGTGATTTTTTGAACCGCGCTTCGCAAAAACTGGCTTTAACTCCCACACAACTCAGAAAATTCAATTCTGACACCATCCCTGTTTCTCTTTGCTTACACTTCTACCCCGGCTGGTTACTGTTTATCACCAGTTACATGGATGTGGGTATATAAGTGGTCTGAACAGTATTCGTAGTTGCCGACGCATTTTGAACAGAATCTGAATGTGAGATTTTCATCGTCAAGTTCCGTCCTTCCGCATACTGCACATCTGTGCTTCGGCACGCCGCGCTTTGCATGTTGTGCCTGACTTTGCTGTGTTCTGTTATCTGATGACACAGAACCATATGTGCCATATTGTGTGCCACCATTGCCCTGAGTGCTGCTACTATTCTGCTTCCAATAGTCTTTTTTTGCGTTCTGCTGTGCTTTCTTTGCTGTTCTCATTGCCTTGTCGAAGTTTCTCTGTGTACTGCTCTTTGCAGGGCCTTTCTTGTACAGGAAGAAGAATATTATGAAATTCAGCATTGACACAAGCGCCGCCGTTGCGTTGGCATAACACATAATTGCTGATGGTGCAAGGAAACCTGCTGCATACAGGCTGTACCATACATTTCTTGGAAGAAATGGCACAAGATATCCGAATACTATAGTAATTCCGAATATTACAGCATCGAGTATTGCCATCCATTTAATCTTGATTGGGATAATGAAGAATAATAAAACCTCCATATCCGGCTGCTCCATAGCGAATGCCATAAACAGTGCAAGGTTAATATAGTTAGTACTTAACTTAAAGCTTAATCCCCATATAAGATAGATAATAAGTGATGCAAGTATATTAAGGATAACTCCTGTGAAGAAGTATACATTAAATCTGAACGAGCCCCATATTCTTTCAAGTACCGAACCAATCAGATAGTAGAAATACAGCACAAATACCACAAATATTATGCTGTTAGAAGGAGGTTGTAAGATAAATGTAAAGAGTCTCCATACCTGTCCTTTGAAAATCATAGCAAAATCAAGTGAAAAATATGCGTCATATAATCCATTAAAAAATGTATTCATCACAAATCCTATTGCATAAAGGACAATGATATAAAACATAAGATTCTTAATCGCATACTTAGAGAATTTTTTCTCAAATTTAGCAAACCAGTTCATAAAATGTTCCTTTCAGTCTTACACATGTTACAGACTAATAATTCATAATCATATACAAGAAATTATAATAAACAAAACAATATGATGTCAATTAAACTTACTCTTAAGTTCTTAAATTTTAATAAAAATATCCACCATAAATAATTAAAGCTATTTTATTATTTCCTATTAATATTGAAATTTATTCCATTTTACTCTATAATGCATGAGTTGCATAGAAAATGACATATTCTGCGTTTTTTCGCCAAAGTCACTATGCAATGGGTAACTTTTGTATATTTATATTAAGGAGGACAGCTGCAGCTGTATTAGGTTATGAACAAATTCAAATTAGGTATTGATATTGGATCAACAACTGTAAAAATCGCTGTTTTAGATGATAATAATAATATTTTATTTTCTGATTATGAAAGGCATTTTGCGAATATCCAGGAAACTCTCCAGTCACTTCTTGAAAAGGCAGTGGCAGAACTTGGTGAGTTTGAAGTATATCCTGTTATCACAGGTTCAGGCGGACTTACTCTTGCCAAACATTTAGAAGTACCATTCACACAGGAGGTAGTAGCCGTGTCTACTGCCCTTCAGGATTATGCTCCACAGTGTGATGTTGCAATCGAGCTTGGTGGTGAGGATGCTAAGATTATCTACTTTACTAACGGTATTGACCAGAGAATGAACGGAATATGTGCCGGCGGTACAGGTTCTTTCATTGACCAGATGGCAACTCTGTTACAGACAGACGCAATGGGACTTAATGAATATGCCAAGAACTATAAGTCAATATACCCTATTGCCGCAAGATGTGGTGTATTTGCCAAGACTGATATCCAGCCTCTTATCAATGAAGGTGCAACTAAGGAAGACCTTTCTGCATCTATATTCCAGGCTGTTGTAAACCAGACAATCAGTGGTCTTGCATGTGGTAAACCAATCCGTGGTAATGTTGCATTCTTAGGCGGACCACTTCATTTCTTATCAGAGTTAAGACAGGCATTTATCCGTACATTAAGCTTAGGTCCGGATGAAATCATTGCTCCTGACCATTCACACTTATTTGCTGCTGTTGGTTCAGCAATGAATTACAGTGAAGATGTATGTGTTCCTGTAGAAGACATTATCGCAAGACTTAAAGGAAAGATTAAGCTTGAGTTCGAAGTTGAGCGTATGGAACCTCTTTTTGAGAACCAGTTTGCATATGATGAATTCACAAAGCGTCACAACTCTCATCATGTTAAGACTGCTGATATCGCATCTTACAAGGGCAACTGCTACTTAGGAATCGATGCGGGTTCAACAACAACCAAGGTTGCTTTAGTTGACGAAGACGGTAATCTTCTTTACTCATTCTACTCAAGCAATAACGGTTCACCACTTGCTACAACAATTAAAGCTATTAAAGAGATATATACACTGCTTCCACCAGAAGCCAAGATTGTACAGTCATGTTCAACAGGTTATGGCGAGGCACTTATCAAGTCGGCTCTTATGTTAGATGAGGGAGAAGTTGAGACAGTGTCACATTTCTACGCTGCTGCTTTCTTTGACCCTGAAGTAGACTGTATCATCGATATCGGTGGACAGGATATGAAATGTATCAAGATTAAGAACCAGACTGTAGATTCAGTACAGCTTAACGAAGCATGTTCATCAGGATGTGGTTCATTCATAGAAACATTTGCAAAATCCCTCAACTTCACAGTTCAGGACTTTGCCAAGGCTGCTTTATTTGCTAACCACCCTATTGATTTGGGAACACGTTGTACAGTATTCATGAATTCCAAGGTTAAGCAGGCTCAGAAGGAAGGTGCTGAAGTTGCAGATATCTCTGCCGGACTTGCTTATTCTGTTATTAAAAATGCTTTATACAAGGTTATCAAAATTTCTGACCCTGATGATTTAGGTAAGCATATCGTTGTTCAGGGTGGTACATTCTACAACGACGCTGTTCTTAGAAGTTTTGAGAAAATTACAGGTGTTCAGGCAATCAGACCTGATATCGCTGGTATAATGGGGGCTTTTGGTGCTGCTCTTATAGCAAGAGAAAGATATGACGGTATATCAGAATCATCTATGCTTTCTATAGATAAGATTAACTCTCTTACATATGAAACAAAGCTTACAAGATGTAAGGGATGTACTAACAGTTGTCACCTTACAATCAATAAATTCTCTGGCGGCAGACAGTTTATCACAGGTAACAGATGTGAACGTGGACTTGGTAAAGAGAAGAACAAAGAAAAGCTTCCTAACCTTTTCGACTATAAGTTCCACAGACTCTTTGACTATGAGCCTCTTTCAGAAGAAAAGGCTACAAGAGGTACTGTAGGTATTCCAAGAGTTCTTAACATGTATGAGAACTATCCGTTCTGGTATACATTTTTCACAAAGCTCGGATACAGAGTTATACTCTCACCTCAGTCAAGCCACAAGCTTTACGAATTAGGTATTGAGTCAATTCCATCAGAGTCAGAGTGTTATCCTGCCAAGCTTGCACATGGACATATCATGTGGCTTATTAAGCAGGGTGTTAAATTCATCTTCTATCCTTGTGTACCTTATGAACATAACGAATATGAAGGCACTAACAACCACTACAACTGCCCTATCGTTACTTCTTATGCCGAGAACATTAAGAATAATGTAGAAGAACTTAAAACAGAGAATATAGATTTCAGAAATCCATTCATGTCATTTGAAAGTGAGGAGAAGATATCCAAAAGACTTGTTGAGGAATTCTCATCATACATTCCTGCCGCAGAGATTAAGTCTGCTGTCAAAGCCGGATGGGATGAAATGATGGCTTGCAGACAGGATGTCAGAAATAAAGGTGAAGAAGTAATCGCTTACCTTAACGAAACCGGAAAGCGCGGTATTGTACTTGCCGGCCGTCCTTACCATGTTGACCCTGAAGTAAACCACGGTATTCCTGAACTTATTAATTCATACGGACTTGCTGTACTTACAGAAGACAGTGTTGCACATTTAGGAACAGTTGAAAGACCTCTTATCATTCTTGACCAGTGGATGTACCATTCAAGACTTTACGCTGCTGCTAACTATGTAAAGACTGTAGATAATCTCGACCTTATCCAGCTCAATTCATTTGGATGCGGTCTTGATGCCGTTACTACTGACGCTGTCAACGATATACTTACTAAGTCTGGAAAGATATATACAGTACTTAAGATTGATGAGGTTAATAACCTTGGTGCTGCAAGAATCAGAGTACGTTCACTAATCGCTGCTTTAAGAGTACGTGAACAGAAGAATTACCAGAGAAAGATTCAGTCATCTGCCTACCACAGAGTACAGTTTACTGAAGATATGAGAAAGAATTACACAATTCTCTGCCCTCAGATGTCACCAATACATTTTGACATATTAGGTCCTGCCCTTAATTCATGTGGCTACAATATTGAAGTCCTTGAGAACGACAACAAGTCATCAGTAGATGTAGGTCTTAAATATGTTAATAACGACGCATGCTACCCTTCACTTATGGTAGTCGGACAGATTATGAACGCCCTTCTGTCAGGCAAATACGACCTTTCAAGAACTGCTGTGATTATGTCACAGACAGGTGGTGGATGCCGTGCTTCCAACTATATCGGATTCATCAGAAGAGCACTTATAAAGGCTGGTATTCCAGATGTTCCTGTAATCTCACTTAGTGCACAGGGACTTGAATCTAATCCAGGCTTCAGCTATGACATACCAATGCTTAAGAAAGCTATGATGGCTGTTGAATATGGTGATATATTCATGAATGTTGTATACCGTACAAGACCTTACGAGGCAGTTCCTGGTTCAGTTAATGCACTTCATGAAAAATGGAAGAAGGTCTGCATTGAACAGCTTACTAAAAATAAGGTTCATATGAAAGAATTCAATAAGAATCTCCGTGCTATTGTTAAGGACTTTGATAATATCCCGCTTAAGGATATCAAGAAGCCTAGAGTTGGTGTTGTTGGAGAGATTCTTGTTAAGTTCATGCCTGCTGCTAACAACCACATTATTGAATTACTTGAGGCAGAAGGTGCTGAGGCTGTTATGCCTGACCTTATGGGATTCCTTCTCTACTGTATGCAGAATTCAACATATAAGCATGAATTATTAAAGACACCTAAGAAGGGGGCTATTCTTTCAAGTACACTTATAAAAATACTTGAAACCTTCAGAAAGGCTGGAACCAAGGCACTTGCAGAAAGCAAGAGATTCGATGCTCCATCTAAGATTAGTGAGACAGCCAATTACGCTAAAGACTTCGTATCACTTGGCAACCAGACTGGTGAAGGCTGGCTTCTTACCGGTGAAATGATTGAGCTTATCCATCATGGTGTAGGCAATATCGTATGCTGTCAGCCATTTGCATGTCTGCCTAACCACATTGTAGGAAAGGGAGTTATCAAAGAGCTTCGTGCAGCATATCCTGAAGCTAACATAATTGCTGTAGATTATGATCCTGGTGCTTCCGAAGTTAACCAGTTAAACAGAATCAAGCTTATGCTTTCAACTGCTAACAAAAACCTTGCTAAAGAAGAAAAAGAATCTAAAAAAGATGCTTAATTGCTTGTACATATTATAATTCCGATATATAATGGATATAATAAATATGTTCGAAGAGGTGTGATATTATGAGTTTTATGTTATTCATCGGACCAATTATAGGTGTTGCAGTTGCCATTATTGCTGCTGTGGTTATCATATCAGTTATAGCTGCTGCTGTCTCACAGAAAGATATTAACGACGAAGATTAACAAAAAGTTCCTGCAGTTTCCATTGTGCCAGAAGCACTGGATACTGCAGGAACTTATTTTTTACTGCTTATTGCTTTTCTTATCTTTCTTTGGTTGTATTTTTCCTTCTGCTATCTCAATAATCTCATCTGACAGGAATTCCAGTTCATCAGCATCATGACATGCAATAATAATGAGTGCCCCTCTTTGCTTATGTTTCATAAGAATCTGCCTTACCTGCTCAGTTCCTGAATCATCAAGCGCATTAATCGGTTCATCAAGAATAATAATATCCGGATCTTCCATTATCGCAGCCGCTATACCGAGTCTTTGTTTCATACCGAGTGAATATTTCTTGAATGTTCTCTTATCATCCGGTTCAAGCCCAACCTCCGTAAGTGTCTGCCTTATCTTGTTATCATCAATTCTTTCTCTGATTGAAGCAAGAGTCTTTAAATTCTCAAATCCTGTATAATTACTGATAAATGAAGGATTCTCTATAAGAATTCCTATGCTTGGAGGAAACATTTCATCTTTTCCTAATATACTGCCATTAATATCAACCGTTCCCGTGACCTTAATCAGACCGGCAATCGCGCGCATAAGCATTGTCTTACCGCTTCCATTCTTTCCCCTGAAACCATATATCTTTCCAGATTCCATTCTAAGGCTGACATCATCAAGAATATCAATGCCTTTAATTTTCTTAGATACATTTTTCAATTCAATATACATACTTACTCCTCCTACAGAAAATCTCTTTTTCTTGAATATATAATTCCAGCAGCCATAATCCCCACATCTATCCCCAGCATTAATAACGCTCCAAAATACCATCTGTCATAAACATGCGGTATTCTGTACATCATCATATAATTATAGAAACCAAACCACTTCATATAACATATGCTGAATATGAATAACAATAGATTAATAATAAATCCAAATACAGAGTTAAACACATATGAAACCAGCAGAATTATAATACATGCAGTAATTAAGCTAAGCGTACACAGAACCATAAGTAAAACAACATTGGTCTGGCAACTTATATCTTCACTTCCAAGTATGAGTTTTATGTTCTCTCTGGCGGTAAAATGCATCCTCAGACTGAACTTATTTCCTAGAACTGCAAAGCCACTGACTGCAAATGTTACAATTATCAGAACCATATATACAAGTGCAGCTAATACTGCGATAATATATTTACTGACCCACCAGTACACTGGTGAACGCGAGGCAATCATTATGCTCCTGCTTAACGCACTCCTGTCCGAATTAATATAATACGCAACAATAAAAAGCAAAAATAAAAGGACAAATATCTCAAGCACCGGAATATCCATCACCAGATTTCTTTCGGGATAGAACTCTTTAGCTCCTTTAAAGAAATCCATAAGGCTGTCGCCTAACGACACTGCTGCTATCCTCCCCTTATTGATTGATTTGTTCATATTAGCAAAGAATATTAAAGCCTGCATTAAAGAATACACTGCAAATGCTATGTATAATTTCCATGCAATATTCCAAAACCTTTTCAGGTCTGCCTTAAATACATTAATAAAACATCTCATTAGTTCTTAAGCATGTCCTTTCTATAAAACCTGAATGTCAGATAACTTACTGCTACACACACCGCCCAGATAATAACAGGCAGTACTACATTATCAAATACAGATATTCCCTTTAGATATGTCCCCATCTTCGACACAATCATGTAATTATAGATACTCTTTACATTCATATCGCAATAAGCAAGAAGCGGCTGTATATTCACAATAATAATATTAATGTATACAACCAGAAATACTACTATTGTCTTTCGTACAAGCCAACTTGCAATACATACAATAAATAATGTAACCTGCAGTCTTATAATATCAAGAAATACCGATAATCCAGCCACAATAAATGTGTTTATTTCATGTAATTCATAATAAGGTATGATAGCCGCAGCCATACTTCCAGTCTTACTCCAGTTACATGTAAAAACAGCATTTTTCATAGCAGCCACAATTCCAATAATGACACAATTCATTACCGGAAAAATTATAGTAAACAATGCACTGCTTTTTATAGTATTTACCCATAATTTTGTTGTCGAATCATATAATACAACTCTGTTTGACATCAACTCACGTCTAACCAACATAACCATAAAAAATGATACATAAATCACTTCATACATGCACAAAAAATCATAAGAATCCCAATCATAAAAATGTAAATAATAATCTGCAAAACATGTCTGGCCATTGGAAAAAGTCTTATTAAATGTTGAAACAGCATGTGTCATTATTAATTGCGGAATAAAATACATCACATAAAACAATGGATTTTTTAAAAGCTTTTTCATAATAATCCCCGTTTCTATCTGCTGAAAACAAGCTTCCTTCTATATGGATAAAAAGAATATACTAATGTTATTGTCGAAGAATCGAGCTTATCAAGATTATTTTGATCTAACTGTGATGCCCCGATATAAGCCCGTAGTTTCATCTCTTTTGTCTCATGAGGCAGCAATGTACAATGTCTTGATCCTGAACCAATCGGTATTGCACCATTAAATGCATTCAGTTCCTCTGATACGAATATAAAACTTGGAGTATAGTCTGCCACTTCTTCAGTTGTATTCTCTATTGATATTGTAAGCACAACTATTCTGCATTTATCTTTCTTTTCATCTTTAACCTTAGAATATTCTGATGAAATTTGTGAATATTCATCTATTGTACATACCTGATAGCTAAGCGGTTTAACAATAACTCCGTCAATATCTGCAGGATTATCAATCGTATAACTCTTATCTTCCGCTTTAGGAAATTGAATATTAATTCTTATAATCATTGCTGTACATATAACTACAACAACACTGCATATTATTAATGCAATTACTTTACAACGCTTCATTTTCTGCTCCTTTCCTAAAGAATATCAACATACTCACTCCAATAATAATTAACGGTTCCAGTATGAATCCTATAAGTGCCTTGTTAGGAAGGAGATATGAAGGACTAAGATATACCATAGGGTTAAAACTTGTTATGCCAAGATAATTCTTACTAAGTGTTGAAATAACTCCGACACCATAATAAGCAACAAATGGCGACACAATAACAAGAAAAACATTATTAAATGTAAATGAAACCGCAAGCGAAACAACTGAAAAAGCACCACCATATATAAAGAACTGCACTATATATATAAGCACATAAATCATTGTGTGGTCGCAAAAGAGATTAGACATTATTGATTTTCCTGTTCCAATGAATAACCCATTTTCGACTGGCGGCAGTGCTGGAATAAACATCATTGTTGCAATCAGATTAATTAAGACAGGTAAAAATACAAGCATTCCTCCGATAACAAATGTTGTTATAAATTTAGCTGCATGCACTTTATTTTTAGACATACGGCTGTAATACTGTAAAATGTACTGATTCTTGTTGTCTCTTACAAAAAATCCACAATAAGGCAATGCCGAATAAAGCATGCATACATATAAATATGCTGTTGCAAATGGCTCATATCCAACAAAATTACCCATCCATGAATTATATACTGAAAACGGATATGAAGCTGCATTTCCAGTGAATCCTTTTAATACATCCATGTGCGGTACGGCTTTATTAATAAAAGAACCAGCAGCTAATGCTATACCAATTGCGAGACATATATAAAATGCTTTGCTTTTAAATGCTCTCTTAAACTCAATCCGTAATAAAATCCTTAAATCATGCATCTTAGTCTTCCTCCCTTTATAAATCAGCCTTCATCCTTAATGTCATTCAATTCTATTAAAATTCCTGAATAATCACTTGGATCAAATATATATCCAAATGATCCAAACATATAGTACTTGGTTTGTTTATCATAATAAAATATACTTAATGCATACCATAAATCCTGCTCACAGTCTGCCTTTATTCTTACTATATCTCTGTGATTAGTTTCTCCCTGAAAGCACAATTCTTTATCTATTAATATACATGTCACTGATGGTTTATAATCACCCTCTGATATTTCTTTTGCTCCATCTGTTGTCATATTTAAATCTTTATCTTTTGTACCTGTATTCTTAATATGTACTCTAACCCATACAATTTTTTCATTCTTATCTACTCTGCTTTTTCCTGTCGGATATATACGCTTTAATTTCTCCTTACATGGCTCTAATACATTATCGTCTAATATTTCATCTGCATAATCCACATTCGTAGTCATGTGTGCTTCTGCAATGGAACACTCCATTCCTCCCCATTCATATACTTCGTTCATTTTAATTAATTTTAGACTTCCATTTTTATTTCTCAATGATGCTATAGTTCCCTTTGTTACTGTTTCAAAATCATCAAATGATGGCTTTTCTTCATGATACTGCGTCTCTGCCTGTCCCTCAGTATTTGTCTCATATTCATATTTATACACATATGTATTACTTTCTTCTATTTCCTTCGCTTTATCAACAGACTGCGTTGTGCATCCGCACAACGCAGTCATTAAGAATAAGCTGGAAATAATTGTGATCTTATTACTCTTCATAATTACTCCTGTTCTGACATAAGCAATATAATTAATTAATATAAATCCGGACTCCAGTAACCAGAAAATACATTCTAATCATTAGTATATTGTTTATGTCTCTGCTCTTCATACATTAAGCATAATCCCTGTAATCTATCATTTCAACACCAATGTCGTGAACGACAGCAACTTTGTCGTGAACGACCATGGTGACTATAAATATAGTTGTAAAAGCCGGAACAGAAGGATTAATCCAACTGTTCCGGCTCTGTTTTATTACCATCTTATTTCACAACAGAACATGTTGCAGTTGCTATTATTGCTGCTGTTTCACAGAAAGATATTAACGACGAAGATTAAGAAAAAGTTCCTGCAGTTTCCATTGTGCCAGAAGCACTGGATACTGCAGGAACTTATTTTTTACTGCTTATTGCTTTTCTTATCTTTCTTTGGTTGTATTTTTCCTTCTGCTATCTCAATAATCTCATCTGACAGGAATTCCAGTTCATCAGCATCATGACATGCAATAATAATGAGTGCCCCTCTTTGCTTATGTTTCATAAGAATCTGCCTTACCTGCTCAGTTCCTGAATCATCAAGCGCATTAATCGGTTCATCAAGAATAATAATATCCGGATCTTCCATTATCGCAGCCGCTATACCGAGTCTTTGTTTCATACCGAGTGAATATTTCTTGAATGTTCTCTTATCATCCGGTTCAAGCCCAACCTCCGTAAGTGTCTGCCTTATCTTGTTATCATCAATTCTTTCTCTGATTGAAGCAAGAGTCTTTAAATTCTCAAATCCTGTATAATTACTGATAAATGAAGGATTCTCTATAAGAATTCCTATGCTTGGAGGAAACATTTCATCTTTTCCTAATATACTGCCATTAATATCAACCGTTCCCGTGACCTTAATCAGACCGGCAATCGCGCGCATAAGCATTGTCTTACCGCTTCCATTCTTTCCCCTGAAACCATATATCTTTCCAGATTCCATTCTAAGGCTGACATCATCAAGAATATCAATGCCTTTAATTTTCTTAGATACATTTTTCAATTCAATATACATACTTACTCCTCCTACAGAAAATCTCTTTTTCTTGAATATATAATTCCAGCAGCCATAATCCCCACATCTATCCCCAGCATTAATAACGCTCCAAAATACCATCTGTCATAAACATGCGGTATTCTGTACATCATCATATAATTATAGAAACCAAACCACTTCATATAACATATGCTGAATATGAATAACAATAGATTAATAATAAATCCAAATACAGAGTTAAACACATATGAAACCAGCAGAATTATAATACATGCAGTAATTAAGCTAAGCGTACACAGAACCATAAGTAAAACAACATTGGTCTGGCAACTTATATCTTCACTTCCAAGTATGAGTTTTATGTTCTCTCTGGCGGTAAAATGCATCCTCAGACTGAACTTATTTCCTAGAACTGCAAAGCCACTGACTGCAAATGTTACAATTATCAGAACCATATATACAAGTGCAGCTAATACTGCGATAATATATTTACTGACCCACCAGTACACTGGTGAACGCGAGGCAATCATTATGCTCCTGCTTAACGCACTCCTGTCCGAATTAATATAATACGCAACAATAAAAAGCAAAAATAAAAGGACAAATATCTCAAGCACCGGAATATCCATCACCAGATTTCTTTCGGGATAGAACTCTTTAGCTCCTTTAAAGAAATCCATAAGGCTGTCGCCTAACGACACTGCTGCTATCCTCCCCTTATTGATTGATTTGTTCATATTAGCAAAGAATATTAAAGCCTGCATTAAAGAATACACTGCAAATGCTATGTATAATTTCCATGCAATATTCCAAAACCTTTTCAGGTCTGCCTTAAATACATTAATAAAACATCTCATTAGTTCTTAAGCATGTCCTTTCTATAAAACCTGAATGTCAGATAACTTACTGCTACACACACCGCCCAGATAATAACAGGCAGTACTACATTATCAAATACAGATATTCCATATATGTACATGTCCGTCTGATACATCACAAATCTGTCAAACAGCCCTGTTTTACCTATACTTAAAAGTAATACATTAAAATATATTATGATAAAACTCCACACAGCCGATCTTGTAATCCAGTAAAGCAGACATAAAAGCACATAAACAATCTGAAGTCTTAAGATATCCAGTAATAACATGAGGACTATTACTGCAAATGTATTCTCATATGCCAGTTCATGATAAGGTATCCATGTTTTAGCTAAACTTCCTGTAATATTCCAGTTTCAACCAAAATCTGGTGCAGGCTGGAAGACGAATTAGAGGAGGAGTCATCATTGCTGAAGAAGAGGAAGCTTCTTTCCATACTGTTGGTGCTGTCGCTTTTATGCTCGCTCTGTGCCCCGACGGCACTGGCTGTTGAACCGACTGAGAAACAGATCAAAATCGTGATCGATTTGAGGACGTATACAGGCGCTGTCTCAGGGCAGTTTAAGATAAGCGGGAATACTTATGAGATTAAGGCCGGAGAGCGCAACGAATATATAGTTAATGAAAAATTTCAGACTGAGGGTGGTGGCGGCGTTACATCTATCGTCACTAGTACTGTCACATTAGATAATTTTTCCCCAAGTGGATATAAGGGCTGGACCGTTAGCGGGACAGCAAGTAATGGTGAGCTGAATCAATATTTGCATGATCATGAGGATACGGGAAAATATGTCCTTTCTTATTCAAATAAGGAGGAAAAAACTTTTATAACGATTCAAGGCAACAAGTTGTCTTTCAAAATGACGAGTATGTCCCGAATCCTCAATAGTGATTATGGGCTTGGTGGGGGGAGCACGATCATCCTCGCTCCAGCACCGGCTGAATCAACGCATTCCGCGACCGTATCCGTCGCACAGGAGGGACGTGGTACGGCAGAGGCACTGAAAGGTACCGTGGCCGATCAATATGTACTCGCCGCTATGGGGGCAGAGGACTACGCGTTCGACTACTGGCTCGCGGAGGGAAGTTCTGACCGCATTTATGACAATCCGTATACCGTGAACCTGACGAAGAACACCAACTTTACCGCCTACTTCCGGGATCGCCGTGTTCTCACAGTTGAGAATGCTGGGCATGGAACCGCGTCCTTTTCCTATGTAAACTCCTCCAACGGCGCGGATCAGTACACCCTGACGGCCACGCCGGATGAACTCTATATGTTTGACTACTGGAGCTGGGAGGGCGTCCCAACCGGCGCGGAAAACAGCGCGCCGGAGGAGCAGGTGCTTCCAGATGAGGATATGCCGGAGGATGGCGGTGAGGCGGAGCCCGCCCCCTCCGAGCCGGAGACAACTGCGCCGCCGGAGGAAGCTGCCGACGGGACGGAGACCCCGCCGGATGAGACCGGCGCACCCACGGAAGAGCCTGCGCCAGCCGAGCCTGCCCCGGACGGGGCGGAGGATGCCACCGGGGCGGAAGCGGCTGCACCCTCCCCGGTGGCTCTGCTGCGCCTGAACGCGGAGGAGACCCCCGATGTAGAGGAGACCCCCGATGTAGAGGAGACCCCCGCTCCCGTGGAGAATAATGGCCTCCAGGCGATAAACCTGGAGGAACTGACCCAGGACTGGGACAAGACGGCCAATCCCATGACGGTGGCCCTGGCCGAGGGCATGGAGAACGTGACCTTTACCGCCCACTTCAAGCTGGCGGAGGTCACCCTGGGCGAGGGTGCGTATCTGGAGGGAAGCGCATTTTCGGGGATCACTGTCAATCCGTCCTTCGCAGGGAAGGAGGGGGACACGCTTCCGGCGGGCAGCCGGGCCCGGCTCTACCTCCCTCTCAGCGTACCCTCCAAGATCCCGGACGGACAGCTCACCGTCACGATCTACGAGGGCGGTTCGGCAGAGGGAACGCTTCTCAGCAGCAACGTCAAGACACAGGATTGGGAGGCCGGCAAAACCTATTGCATCTGGCTCCCCATCGACCCGCTGCCCTACACAGACAGGCTGACGGTGACGGCGTCGATCCGAACCACTGTGGGCAACACGGAGACGGTGGAGAAGACCTACGATATCTCGACGGAGGCCAACGGGAAGAATAGCGCGTTTACCTATGTGACCAGCCCCAACGTACCCGCCGGCACCGAAGGCTCCACCACAGAGGCGGGGCCCGACATCCGCGGGGTGTCCGGCTGGACCGATCCGGAGACCGGAGAGGCCGAACTGTACTTCTACGGTAAGGACGGCGTCTACACCTGGGCGGACAGCGGGGACCGGGATCTGATGAGCATCAGCGACGGCCTGCCCGCCGCGGAAGGAGACGCGGCTGGCGTCCTCGCCGTGGGGCCGGATGGACAAGGCGGCCTGCTGGCCGCTGTCAGCGAGGTGGGGAAGGAGATCGATAAGGTCACCACGCCGGGCTATCCGTCAGACGCCGAAGGGGTGATCCTCCGCGGGGCGCACTTTCTCTACCGCTACGACGGCACGTCCTGGAGCCAGGTGGATGCCTCCTGCTTCTCGGATTACCAGAAGATTTACAATCAAGAAGCATACGACCTGAATCAGCCCCGCGACCCCGGCGACGCGGTGGTCATCCTCTCGGACGGCACCATATGGCAGAACAAGTACCACTGGGACGGGACGCAGTGGCTTGAGAATGGTGTGGAGTTCAACTCCTTCTACCGGGTCAGTGACCAGAAGATCTACGCCGGCTCGGACGAGGGCCTGTACCAATACAATGGTACAGCCTGGAGCAAGGTAGAAACCGCAGACATCTCCGGCTCGATCGAGGTGGCCAGCGGCAACGCCGACGGCGAACTGCTCCTCATGGCAGGGAAAAATAATTATGACCCGTACCTGTGGGATGGCAGCTCCGCAACGAAGCTGTCGCTGGACGGGCTGTACTTTAATAATAAAAATACTTTCCATAACTACTTGTTCTTCGGGCTGGACCAGGGCGGGATCCCCTATGCGCTTGTCAACGGTTCGGGCGAAGGACGGAACTATCTCGCGGTCAACGGTTATAACGGCAGCTACGTCTACAAGTGGGATGGGAAGAAGTGGGTCTATCAGGTTATGGCCGACTTCAACGACCCCAATGAGGATCCCAACGACCTGAGCAAGAAAATCCGCCCCGACGGTGTGACCGCCTTGAGCGGCGTCATAGACGGCGTCAGCGCCATGTATGGCGAAGACGGCGCGGGCGCGATCTACCTCTCGGTGGATGACGCAACCATTACCTTTGACGCCCAGGGCGGCACGTTTAAAGATGACTCGCTGAAAACCATGACCGCCCCCATCCTCAGCGAGGTGGATTCGTCCAAGGTGCCCAGTGTTGCCAAGAGCGGCAATGCCTTCGGCGGCTGGTACTATGATGCGGCCTGTACCGAGGGCAAGAAGTGGGACGCCAATACCGCCCGGATGCCGGGGAAAGGCATCATGCTCTACGCCAAGTGGACGGAGCGCACCGGCCCCGTGGCCCCCGACGACCCGGAGATGCAGTATCACCGGGAATCTGCCCTGGACAACCTGGAAAAAGCATTTAACAAGTATAAGAAAAGCGACTACAGCGAAGCAAACTGGAAAAAGCTGGTGGCCGCATATGAGCAGGGAATTGCGGATATCAACGCCGCTCTGCCCGCCGAGGACTTCATCGAAAATAACATCATCGCGGCCCTGAACAAGGCGCTGGCCGCTATGCAGGCCATCCCTGCTGACCACGCCGGACGGATCAAGGTGGCGGTGTCTATGGACGCAAACACCTTGAGTCTGGGCTATCTGATTAAGCCGACCCTGGTCACTGTGGATGACCGTACCCCCGCCAGCGTGGTCATTACCGACCTGCTCAGAGAGAACGGCTACGACTGGGAGAACACCGGAAGCATTACCAACAGCTTCTACCTGGCCGGTGTGAAGCCTGTGAACCAGACCAAAGCCAAAATCCCACAGTACATCTTGGACCATGCCGGCTCCGTCAACATGGGTGACAGCAGCGATAAGACATTGAGCGAGTTTGATTACCACAACATGTCCGGCTGGATGTACAGCGTGGACAACGACTTCCCCGGCGTGGGCGCTTCGAACTGGCAGATGTCGGACGGCGAGGTCATGCGCTGGCAGTTCACCGTCTGGGGATATGGCGCAGACTTGAACGCAGACAATACCGCCTGGGGCAGTTCCAGTATCGTGAACGTGGGTGACAAGGGCTCCCTTACCTGGGCCGTGGCCGAGCTGCGGAGCGAGTACGACGACGAGGTTCTGGAGGCCAACGAGGTCTATATGGACGCCATGGAGGTTCTGACGGACCCTGAGGCCAGCCAAAGTAAAATTAACAGCGCGAAAACCGCGCTGGCCAAGGAGGACTTTGACAAGCAGCCTGAAAAGCCGGACGTTCCAACCGTGGATGTGAAGCCGGGGGCCAATGTGGATAAGGACGGCAACGCCAAGGTGGAGCTTACCGAAAAAGAGATCGAAACGATGATCAAGAATGCAGTGGAAGGCGAGGCGGAGATCATTGCCATCTCTCCCGAGATGGACAGTGAGGCCACCAGCCTGGAGGTCACATTCCCCAAGGGCGCCGTGGATGCTATTTTGGAAGAGACAAAGGCGAGTGTATCCATACAGAGCGATCTGGGCCGGGTGCTTCTGTCCCGGGATGTCCTGACCTCCATTTCCGAAACGACGGAGGGTGGCGCGGTCACCGTGACGGTGGCCGCCGGTAAAGCTGAGAACGCCGGTGGGCTGCTGAAGGGACAGAAGGATGTGACCGAGGAGGCCCTGAAGGACTGCTCTGTGACCGAGGTGACCATCCGCTCCGGCAAGGAGAAGGTAACCGCTTTCGGCGGCAAGTCCATCACCCTCTATCTGCCGGTGGAGAACAAGGCGTTTGAGGTGGGCAAGAGCTATGTCGTCTATCAGATCAGCGACGACGGTTCTGTGGAACAATTGGTGGGCAAGTGTGTCAAGACTGGTGGAAAGCGCTTTCTTGAGGTGGCCACCACCCACTTGAGCACCTTCGTGGCGCTGCCTGTCGAGGTGGTGGATATGCCCTTTACGGATGTGAAGGAGGAGGACTGGTTCTACGGCGCGGTGGTGTATGCCTACCAGAACAGTATCCTGACCGGAACGGGCGAAACCACCTTCTCTCCCAACGGCACCATGACCCGCTCGATGCTGGTTACGGCGCTGTGGCGGCTGGAGGGCGAGCCTGAGGCGTCTGGCGCATCCGGCTTCCCGGATGTGAAGCCGGATGCGTGGTACGCCGAGGCTGTGGATTGGGCCAGCCAGACTGGTCTCGTCAGCGGCACAGGTGCGGGCTTTGACCCGGAGGGCAGCGTGACCCGTGAGCA
>OGEP01001767.1_pt1 | contig 21797 bp, 18 predicted proteins | sample 1570721 | NCBI WGS metagenome assembly OGEP01 (sample SAMEA2582131, study PRJEB24529) | metagenome | biome: Human gut stool | place: China | collected 2011 | reverse complement strand
GCCCCGCCGACCCTCCCGCCGATTGTTCCGCCGCCGTGCCCGAGGTCTCGGAACTGGTCGTCGGCACGGGAGAGCACGAATGCTACACGCCCGAATACCGCGCCCTGACCCGTGATTTTTACCTGAAATTTTGACGGCACGCGAAAATAAGCTACATTTGTGAAACCGCAATAAAATTTTCGGACCATGAAATTCAGACTTTTGGCATTTGCCCTGCTGCTTTCGGGCGGCGTCTCGGCCCAGAACCCATACATCTCCCTTCAGGGCGCGAACGAAACCGCCGGCGGCCTTACCGTCGCCCAGCCGCGCACGATCCTTGCCGTCGACGTCACCGTCGAACACGACGTCACCTTGAGCGGACCCTATGCGCGTTATGCGCAGAAATACCTCGGGGTGCGCGCTCCGCTCACCGACAAGACTGTGTGGAGCGTTACCGGGGCGCAGATCGCCCTGCTCGACGGCGACACCTACCTCAATGCCGCGGCTCCGGCTCCGGCCTCGACCCGCGTGCTGTCGCACACCGCCTCCGAAAACGAGTTCGCGCGCTTGCAGCCGGACAAGACTGACATGACGACGCCCGCGCTGGAGGACGCCGCGCGCACCGCCGCCGCGCAAATCTTCTCGCTGCGCCGCCACCGCATCGAGCTGGTCACGGGCGAAGCGGGCGAGAACGTCTTCGGCGAGGGCCTGAAGGCCGCGCTGGAGGAGATCGACCGTCTGGAGCAGAGCTATCTGGAGTTGTTCCTCGGCAAGCGGATCGTCTCGACCGAGACCCGCCGCTACGTGGTCTGCCCGCAGGCCGACAAGAAACAGTATATCGTCTGCCGCTTCAGCCCTGCGGCCGGACTGCTTCCCGACACGGACCTTTCGGGCGACATCGTGCTGTTGCAGATCGAACCTTCGGGCGTCGCGAAGAGCGACCTCGAGGCCGGTCCGAAGGAGACGCAGGTCGTGGCGTGCCGCGTGGCCGATCCCTCGACCTGCATCGTCGTCTCGGGAGGCCGCGAGTATGCCCGCGCCGTGCTTCCTGTTTTCGAATTCGGCCGTACGATCAACGTCGCCCTGCCGCGCCGCAAATAATCTTCCGATGGATTTCACCTCCCGCATGGCGGCGCTGCTCGGGGCATTCCGCCGCGAGCGCAACGGCGCTGTTGCCGATTCGATGCGCTTCTACGGCGCACCCTGCGGCCTGAATTACGGCGTGAGCCTGCCGACGCTCCGCACGCTGGCGCGTGCCGAGGCCGCCGATCACGATTTCGCCAAATACCTCTGGCGGCAGGATGTCCGCTGCCTGCGCCTTGCCGCGCTGCACATCGCCGATCCGGCGCGCCTTACGCCCGGGGAGTTCGCCTTCTGGGGCGACGGGCTTCTCAATTCTGAAATCGCCGCGGAGGCCGCCTTCGCGCTGTTGAGCCGCATCGGGGCGTTCCCCGAACTGTTCGCGGCGTGGATTGCGCCCGATGCCGGGTGGCTGCGGCAGTATGCGGCCCTGATGGCCGCGGCCCGCGTTCCGCATCCTTCTCCGGCGTGGGCCGTTCCGGCTGCGGCCGTCGTGCACGGGGCCGCTGCGGCCAGCATTCCGGAAGCGCACCTGCTGGCCCATGGCGCCGTGGCGCTGTTCACGGCCCTCGGGACGCGAAACGAAGAGAACCGGCAGGCGGTTCTCCGCGCGGCCGGCTCTCTGGGTCAGCTCCCTGCCGAAGCCTGCGTCCACGAGGAGCTGGCCTGGCGACTGGAGGTTTAGGGCTGCATCACCTGTTCGCGCTTTTCGAGTTCGTTCAGCACGTTGATCAGGTGTTCGTACCCCACGCGGCCGCTCTCGCGCCACAATACCTCTCCGCGGCAGAAAAACATCAGCGTCGGGACCGACATGATGTTGTAGCGCCGTATGATTTCACGCATCGAGGGGTCGTCGATGTTCGCTTTGTAGACGTCGACGCGACCGTTCATCCGCTCCCGAAACTTGTCGATGGCCGGCATCATCATCCGGCACGGCCCGCACCAGGTGGCGAAGAAGTCTACGAACGTCAGCGCGTCCCGCCAAATGATCTTGTCAAAGTCCGTCATGGTCATATCTTCCGATCAGTTTATTTCCACCCACGATATTCCCGCATAGTTCTTCTCCGCAAGTTCCTTTTCGACGTAGCTGATCGTGCGCCGCAGGCCTTCGATGAGCGGTGTGCGGGGCGCCCAGTCCAGTTCGCACCGTGTCGCCGAGATGTCGGGCGTGCGGCGGCGTATGTCGTCGATGCGCGCTTCGGCGTGGACGATGTGCGAGCTGCTGCCCGTCAGGGCGATGATCTTCTCGGCCAGCGAGCGGATCGTCACCTCGTGACTGCTGCCGAAATTGGCCGTGCGCGTCGTCTCGGCCGGCGGGGCCTCCATCAGCCGCACCAGTCCGTCGACCACGTCTTCCACCCAGCAGAAGGTCCGCAGCTGCTCGCCGCTGCCGTTGATCGGAATGTCGCGGTTCTGCAACGCCGCCACGATCATCTTCATCACCACGCGCTGGTCCATCAGGTCGGCGCCGCTGCCGTAGGTGTTGAAGATGCGCGCGATGCGTGCGTCGACCCCGAATTCATACTGGTAGGCGCGGTGCAGGGCCTCTCCGGCCCGTTTGCCTTCGGCGAGGGTGCGGTGTGTCGGACAACCGTCCGCCGCCTCGACCGAGGTGTCGCGGTATCCCGTGCCGTAGATGTCTCCGGTGGATGCGTAGAGGATGCGTGCGTGCTCCGAACGGGCCGTGTCGAGGGCGTTTATCGACCCCAGTATGCTGACCTTGAGCGACTCGACGGGCAGCGCCTTGTTGTAGCGCACGCGCGAGGGCGCCGCGAGGTTGTAAATCTCGTCGCAGCGGATGCCGAATGCGTTGACGATGTTGTGGCGGACGTACCGGAATTCCGGGTGCGGCGGCATGTCGCGCAGCAGCGGCGAATCGGCGGTGTCGCGTATGTCCACGCAGAAGACTTCGTGCCCGTCGTTCAACAGACGCAGGCACAGGTGGGAGCCGATGAATCCCACGCCGCCCAGTACGACTATTCTCTTTTGCATTTTCTTCCCTTTTACCGGGGAAAAAGCAAAATCCATTCCATACCGGCGGCAATCCGGCCGGAAGCCCATGCGAGGTCGGAAGATTCGCTCTCCGGAACTTCTGTCGCGTTTTCAGGCGGCAGCTTGCGGTGGTCCGCTCGAAGGGCAGTTACGAGCGGCTCCGCAGGGCGGAGCTGCGGCCTGCCGATTCACCCGAGGCGAATCGAAAATCTTCCGGCCGCGGCTGCCAGAAGCCGCTCCTTTCCTTATCTGTTGTTTTTGATGTCGGCCTATTCTGTGAAAAGCGCCTTCGGGAGCTGGTCGACGCTGTTTATCGGGACTACCTCGATGCCTTTGGGACGCTTGCCGCCTTTGGCCAGATAGCCCGACACGATGATGCGCCTGAATCCGAGCCTTGCGGCCTCGCTGATGCGCTGTTCGGTGCGGGGCGCGGGGCGCACTTCGCCCGACAGGCCTATTTCGCCGGCGCAGCAGACCCCCTCGGCCACGGGACGGTCGTAGTAGGACGAGATCACCGCCGCCACGACCGCGAGGTCCAGCCCCGGGTCCGCGACCTTGAATCCGCCCGCGAAATTCAGGAAAACGTCTTTCTGGAACATCTTCATCCCCACGCGCTTCTCCAGCACGGCCAGCAGCATGTTCATGCGCCGTGCGTCGTATCCGGTCGTCGAACGCTGGGGCGTGCCGTACGCCGCACCGCTCACCAGCGCCTGCACCTCGATCAGGTAGGGCCTCACGCCGTCGGCCGACGCCCCCACGGCGATGCCGCTCAACGGCTCCTCATAGTGCGTCAGCAGGATTTCCGACGGATTGTCGACCCCCCGCAGTCCGGCGTCGAGCATCTCGAAGACCCCGATTTCGAACGTCGCTCCGAACCGGTTCTTGATGCCCCGCAGGATGCGGTAGATGTTGTTGTTGTCGCCTTCGAATTGCAGCACCACGTCGACGATGTGTTCCAGTATCTTGGGGCCGGCTATCGCGCCGTCCTTGGTGATGTGGCCGATGATGAAGATCGACGTTCCGGTCGATTTGGCGTATTTGAGAAGCGTCGCCGCGCATTCGCGGATCTGCGACACGCTTCCCGCCGACGAGTCCAGGAGGTCGGTGTAAATCGTCTGTATCGAGTCGATCACCACCAGGTCGGGACGGTGCTCGGCGATCTGCGCCACGATGTTTTCTAGCAGCGTTTCGGGATAGATCAGGCACTCGTCGTTGCCGATGCCGATGCGCGCGGCGCGCATCTTGATCTGCTCGGCCGACTCCTCGCCCGAGACGTAGAGGGTTTTCAGTCCGTTCGCCGCCAGCGCGATTTGCAGCGAGAGGGTCGATTTGCCGATTCCCGGCTCGCCGCCCACGAGGACCAGCGACCCCGGGACCATCCCGCCGCCCAACACGCGGTTTACCTCGGCGTTTCCCAGATCGAGGCGGACGTGCTCGCTTTCGCGGATGTCCCTCACGCGCTGGGGCTTCGCCGCGGGCAGGGGACCCGCCGCGACCGCCGGGACCGAACCGCTCTCGCGGGCGATGATCTCCTCGGCGAACGTGTTCCATTCGCCGCACGAGGGGCAGCGTCCCAGCCATTTCGGGGCTTCGAACCCGCAGTTTTTGCAGAAAAATGCCTTTTTGACCTTTGCCATACGTCCTCCTATTTTGCGTTTGCCGAGGTGTACTCCCGGCGCACGGCCTTCGTGATTCCGGCCTCGGGGTAGAGAGCTTGGTACTCTTCGGTCAGGTCGACCGTCAGGAGGGTCTTGCTCGTGCCGTCCTCGGCCTTGTAGGCCGAGACGGCGCAGGTGTACTTCATCGCCGGTTCCGGACAGTAGACGAGGATGTCGGTTGCGCCCGGGTCCTTGAAGAAGACGCCCCGCACCCGGTCCGCCTCCGCCGTCTGTCTGATCCGGAGGCGCCCGCCGTTGTATTTGGTGAATTCCAGCACGTAGCTTCCGCCCGCCTTCACGGGAGCCGCCGCTTCGATCTCCTCCCTGATCCGTTCGACCACGGGGTCCGTTTCGTTTTCCCCAGCCTTCGTCTCCGGTTCCGTGGGGTCAGAGGGGTTCGTGGGGTCAGTGGGGTTCGTGGGGTCAGTGGGGTTCGTGGGGTCAGTGGGGTTCGTGGGATCGGTGGGGTCTGTTGGGTCGGTGGGGTCTGTTGGATCGGTGGGACCCGGTTCGGGGTCCGGAAGGGTGATTTCGGCCTCGACGCGCACGACGGGATAAACCGCCGTGTAAAATGCGTCGGAATCGTCTCCGCAGGCGGCTGCCAGCAACAGCAGGCAGGCCGTGCCGTATTTCAGTTGTTTCATCATAATCCGGAATCTTCGTCGATCAGTATTACCAACACCCGTTTGTCGGGCCAGCATCGCAGCATTTCCATCCGGGTGTTGCAGATGCGGTCCTGCGAGTTGCAGTCCGCGCAGACGCCCGTTTTGGCGCAAGGGGTGCGGAATCCGGGGTGTCGCGCGACGTTCTGTGGGGCGGCGATCCGGCGGATGCGCTCCTCGGCCTCGTCGCGGTCGGCCACGATCTTGTTGCGTCCGGCCACGATGATCACCTTCCGGGGGCCGAATGCCACCGGTGCGATGCGGTTGCCCACCTTGTCCAGCCAGTGCAGTGTTCCCTGCTCCGTCACGGCGTTCACGCCCGTGATGAAAAGGTCCGACAACAGCGCGCGGCGGCGGATTTCCAGCCGCTCCTCGTAGGGCTTCGAGGCGTCGAACCCGTCGAGCAGCGTCAGCCGCCCGTTGCTCCGCAGCCACTCGACGATGCCCGTTCCGCGCATCGTCATGGAGTCGCCGAACGACACGAGTTGCGGGTTTTCGGCCTCCACGACGGCCTTCATCAGGGCGAAGGCCGCTTCGGCGTCCTTCACCACCTCGGCCTCGAAACGGTGTCTCCGCAGCGCCGCGGCGCAGGCTTCCGTTTTTTCCGCAGTTCGGTTTGCCATCGGCTCCGCATTTATTTGATAAAGAACCGGTAAATGTCGTTGCCGTTGGCGTAGAGCAGCAGGAACAGAATGATGATCAGTCCGACATACTGCGCCGCTTCGAGCACCTTGTCGCTCACCTTACGGCCCGAGATCATCTCCCAGAAAGTGAAGATCGCGTGCCCGCCGTCGAGTCCCGGGATCGGCAGAATGTTCATCACCGCGAGGATGATCGACAGGAAGGCGGTCTTCATCCAGAAGTCCTGCCAGTCCCACGTGGAGGGGAAGATGCTGCCGATGGAGATGAATCCGCCCAGCTCCTCGTACATCTTGGTTTTGGGCTGCACGATCATCTTCAGCTGGTCCCAGTAGGAGGAGATCACCTTGCCCGTCCTTTGAATACCGGCCGGAATCGCCTCCAGGAACGTATATTTCTGCGTGCGCAGCGCGAGGCCCTTGCGGATGACTCCGAGCGTGCCGTTCTCCGAGACGGGCGCTTTGAATTCAAAGAGCATGTCCCCTTCCCGCAGGACTGTCAGCAGCACCGAATCTCCGGCGTGCGCCTTCAGGTATTGGCCGTAGCCCGCAAAGTCGAGACCCGAAACGTTGTCGATGGCTACGATCTCGTCTCCCTTCCGCAACTGTGCGACGGTCGGGTTTACGACGCTGTCGATCAGAAAGGGGATGCGGGGCAGGAGGAAATTTTCGTATCCCTTCTGCTGGCGCATCGAGATCAGCTCGTCGAGCGGGAGGATCAGTTCCACCTGCCGTCCGTTGCGTTCGACCACGACGCTGCGGTCGCTTTCGGTGATGATCAGCGAGTTTACGACCTTGTTGATGTCGTCCGCCTCTTCGCCGTCGATGCTCACCAGCCGGTCTCCGTCGTGGAATCCGAGTTTGTGCCCGGCCTCGTTGAAGTTGTAGCCCCACTTGGCGTCGGCGTTCGAGAAATAGGTGTCGCCCCACGTGTAGCAGATACCGATGTAGATGGCCACGGCCAGCACGACGTTCATCACCACGCCGGCGATCATCACCAGAAAACGCTGCCAGGCGGGTTTGGCGCGGAACTCGTCCTGTTTGACGGGCTGTTTCATCTGTTCCGTGTCCATCGACTCGTCGATCATGCCGGCGATCTTGACATATCCGCCCAGCGGCAGCCATCCCAGACCGTACTCGGTGTTTCCGCGTTTGAATTTGAACAGCGAGAACCACGGGTCGAAGAAGATGTAGAATTTCTCGACGCGGATTTTGAACACCCGCGCCATGATGAAGTGACCCATCTCGTGAATGCCTATCAGGATGGTGAAACAGAGGAAGAACTGAATGATTTTTACAAGAATGTCCACAAGCTTTAATTTTTAATTTTTTAATTGTAGGAACTCCGCCGCCAGCGCGCGGGCTTCGGCGTTCGCCTCGGCGTAATCGGCCAGGGTGGGCGAGGGGACGAATGCGGCGTGCTCCAGCGCGTAGCGGATGGCGCGCACGATGTCGAGCCATGCGCATTTGCGGGCGAGGAACGCCGCCACGGCCACCTCGTTGGCGCCGTTCATCGTGCAGGCCGCCGTGCCGCCGCGCCGCAGACAGTCGTAGGCGATGTCGAGCGCCGGGTATTTCGCGCGGTCCACTTCGGCGAAGGTCAGCTGCGGATGGTTCAGGAAGTTGAACCGCTCGCCGGGACGGTTCGCCCGGTCGGGGTACAGCAGCGCGAAGCTGATCGGCAGGCGCATGTCGGGCGTTCCGAGCTGGGCCTTGATTGCGCCGTCCTCGAATTCGACCATCGAATGGATGATCGACTGCGGGTGGAGCAACACCGAAATCCGTTCCGCCGGGGTCCCGAACAGCCAGTGGGCCTCGATCACCTCGAAACCCTTGTTCACGAGCGTCGACGAGTCGATCGTGATCTTCGCGCCCATGTCCCACTGGGGGTGGCGCAGGGCCTGCTCCACCGTGACGTTCGCCAGCTCTTCAGCCCGGAAGTCGCGGAATGCGCCGCCGCTGCACGTGACGATCAGCCTTCTGACCGGGGCGCGCTCGCCCACGAGACACTGGAAGATGGCCGAATGTTCCGAGTCGATCGGAATCACCGGGGCTTTCCGCTTCCGGGCCAGCGGTATCACGCAGGCGCCGCCCACCACGAGCGACTCCTTGTTGGCCAGCGCGAGCTTCTTGCCCGCCTCGATGGCCGCCACCGTGGGAGCGAGTCCGGCGTAGCCCACCAGGGCGTTCACCACCACGTCCGTGCCGCCTCCGGCCGCGACCTGCGCCACGGCCTCCTCTCCGGCATATACTTTGGTGTCGGTTCCCGCGAGTGCGTCGCGCAGCTGCGCGTAGTGCTGTTTGTCGGCGATCACCGCCGCGTCGGCGTCGAATTCCCGGGCCTGTCGGGCCAGTCGTTCCCAGTTGCGGTTGGCCGTGAGGACGCGGACCTCGAAGCGGCCGGGGTTTTCGCGGGCGATGTCGAGCGTCTGCACGCCGATCGAGCCGGTCGAACCCAGTATTGCGAGTCTTTGTTTCATGCGTTTGTCAGAAGACGATGTACCCCTCGGGGTCCACGGGTTTGCCGTTGTTCCAGAGTTCGAATTCGAAGAGCCGGACCTCTCCGTCCTGCACTTCGGCGTTGTAGCCGATCAGTTCGCCCGAACGGATGGTCTGGCCGGTCGTCACGAGCGACTGCGAGAGGTTCTTGTAGACCGAGATCAGGTTCCCGGCGTGTTGCAGGACCACGATGTAACCCGTCTCCGGGGTCCAGAGGCTCTGAACCACCGTGCCGTTGTCGATGGCCGTGATGCGGTCGGCGGCGGTCGCGGCGATCTTCACGCCGAAATTTCCCTGCCGGATGTCGAATTTTCCGGTTATGATTCCCTCGACGGGCGTCGCCAGCTCGATGGCCTCGCGCACCTTGCGCCGCGAGCCGCCCTGTCCGGCGATGGCGTATTCGCCGTCGCCCTCCATCTGGGCCCGCAGGAGCGAGTCTTCGTGCGAGGGCATCACCAGCACCTTGCTGATGCGCGACGAGTCCGACGAGGCGAGCACACGCGCCACGGGCGTGCGTCCCTCCATGATCAGGGCTATGTTCTCGTTGTAGGTCAGCATGTCGTTCATCATGCGCTCCATCGAATCGAGCCGGATGATGTTCTGCACGAGGCTTTCGCGCGAACGGTCGGCCTCGGTGCGGTATCCGGGCAGGAATTCCAGGATGGGGGAGTACGCCACCAGCGACAGCGTGAGAATGAAGAGCATCAGCATGAACGCCACCAGTCCCGCGAGGATACTCGCCGGCGAGAGGTGCATGTGCCACTCTTCGGTGTTGTCCGTGGCGTTGAGCATGTTGAACCGGCGTTTGCGGAACAGGCCGCGCCACCATGCCCGTATGGTTTTCAGAAATTTCATCTCTCCGGGTACGATTTCTCTTTGTTAACCCTACAAAGATAGGCAAATTTGCATAAATCCTTTGCGGGGCGCGCTTAATTTTTTACCTTTGTGGATGTTTTGAACCAATGTCATAAACAGATAAAATAACATGGTAAAACCCACATTACTGGTACTCGCCGCGGGCATGGGCTCCCGCTACGGGTCGCTCAAACAGATGGACGGTGTCGGTCCCAACAACGAGGCCATCATCGACTATTCGGTCTACGACGCCATCCGCGCCGGTTTCGGCAAGGTCGTCTTCGTCATCCGCCACTCCTTCGAGAAGGAGTTCCGCGAGGTCTTCTCGGCCGACCGTTTCGGCGGGCGCATCGCCGTGGATTTCGTTTTCCAGGAACTCGACTACCTGCCCGAAGGTCTTGCCGTTCCCGAAGGCCGTGTCAAGCCGTGGGGTACGAACCACGCCGTGATGATGGCAGCCGATGCGGTTCACGAACCCTTCGCCGTGATCAACGCCGACGATTTCTACGGCGCCGAGGCCTATAAGACCATCGGGGACTACCTGGCGCAGCTCGGCGAGAGCCGCAACAGCTACTGCATGGTCGCTTACGACCTGAACAAGACGCTTTCGGAGAACGGTACGGTCTCGCGCGGCGTCTGCGGCGTCGATCCGAAAGGCGACCTCACGTCGATGGTCGAGCGGACGCAGATCGAGCGGATGCCCGACGGACAGATCGTCTTCCACGACAACGGCGCCGACGAGCCTCTCTCCGAGGACACTCCCGTTTCGATGAACCTCTTCGGCTTCACGCCCGACTTCTTCACCTACTCGAAGGAGTACTTCAAAGTCTGGTTCGAGGCCAACAAGGAGAATATCAAGTCGGAGTTCTACATCCCGACGATGGTCAACAAGCTGATCGGCGACGGCACGGCTACGCTCCGCGTGCTGCGTTCGGCCGCCCAGTGGCACGGCGTCACCTACAAGGAGGACAAACCCGCGCTGATGGCCGCCATCGAGAAGATGATTGCCGAGGGTAAATATCCCCGGAATCTCTGGGCGTAGTTTTCGATTTATAAGCGGCAATTTCCGCACATCCCTCGAACGGGACGAATGGGACGTACTCGAGTACTACCCATCCGTCCCGTTCTTCACGATGCCCGGAACTTGCCAGCTCCTATTATCTCTGTCATTATAGGCCTACCTCTGCCTGTTTTTGCCACCGCCTGTATACTTCTGCCCGTCGCTTGCCCGCCGCTCCAGCCTGCCCGCCGTTCTGCCTGTTCTGCCTGTTCTGCCTGTTCTGCCCGTTCTGCCCGTTCTGCCTGTTCTGCCCGTTCTGCCTGCTCTGCCCGTTCTGCCTGCTCTGCCTGCTCTGCCGCTCCAGCCAGTCAGCCTGCCCGCCGCCTGCTCGGCCTGCTCTGCCACCTGCCCGCCGTTCTGCCCGTTCTGCCCGTTCTGCCTGCTCTGCCTGCTGCCCGCCGCCTGCCTGTCACCTGCCTGCTCTGCCGCTCCAGCCCGCCTGCCTGCAAAAAAAAGCGAGACTTTCCAAAGTCTCGCTTTTTTATTATCCGGTTTGGGCCTTCGTCAGCCCCCCCCCGCCTTTCTGCGCGTCAGTCCAGAAAACCTTCCCGGACGAGCTGCTCGCGGATCTTGGCCCAATCGGCCACGGGATGTTTCTCTCCGTCGACGAACCGCAGCGGACATCCCAGATTGCAGTCGTCGATGTAAAGGTCTGCATGAATCTTCGGCGACGAGGTCCAGCGCTTCTGCGACGGGTTTTCGTTCACGGCGTAGAGCGGAATGCCCCGGACGCGGAACCATTCCACCGCGCGGTCCAGCAGTTTTCCGTGCCGCATCGAGTAGAGGATCAGTCGGCAACCGTTGTCCGTCAGCTCTTTCAGTACGGGCGCCGCTCCCGCATCCTCACCGATCTCCGGGTAGGCATGCGTTACGACCGTACCGTCGAAGTCGATGGCTATTGTTGCGTCGTGAATGGCCATCGTTACCGTTTTACTTTATGTGCCAGCGACCGGAAGAAGTGCTTGATGCGTTTGCGGTAGCTTACTTCCTTGTAATCGTCTCCGTAGCCATATCCGTATCCATAACCGTAGCCGTAGCCATACCCGTATCCATATCCGTGACGGCGGGCGCGGGTGCTGTTCAGAACGATGCACATGTTGTGGAGTTTCTTCTCGCGGTAGAGCCGCTCGATGTCGGGCAGCTGGCGCCGGTCGAGCACACCCTCGCGTACGATGTATATACAGAGGTCCGCAAGCCGGTCGGTGATAATTGCGTCGGCCACCGACATGGCGGGCGTACTGTCGAGGAAGACATAATCGTATCTGCCGCGCATTTCGGCGATGAGCTTGTCGAGTTTGTCCGAAAGGAGCATCTCCGCCGGGTTGGGCGGCTGCACTCCTGCGTAAATCACGTCGAGATTCTGGTGGAATCCGGAGTTCTGGATCATGCTCTCCACATCGGAAACCGTTCCTGCGAGATAGCTCGTGATGCCGGTTTTGCTGTTGCTGTGGCCCAGCTGGGACGACAGGGCATGGCGGCGCAGGTCGAGGTCGACCAGCAGCACGCGCTTGCCGGCCATGGCGAGGGTCATGGCCAGATTCGTCGCCACGAAGGTCTTGCCTGCGTGCGGGTCCGACGAGGTGAAGAGAATGGTGCGGATGTCGGTTCCGGCCGAGACGCTCATAAACGTCATGTTCGAGCGCAGAATGCGGAAAGCCTCCGACAGGGCGTCGCGGCCCGTTTCGCGCACCACGATCCCGGCCTTGCCGCCGCCCTCGTGGTAGGGGATGTCGCCCAGGAACGGGGCGTTGACGTTGTCCTCGATGTCCTTGCGACCGCGGATGGTCGTGTCGAGCATGCCGATCAGGTAGAGCAGGCCGAAGGGAATGGCCAGACCCACGATCAGGGCGATGCCCAGAATCATCATCGGTCGGGGCGATACGGGAGCGTTGCTGCCGTAGGCGTAGTCGATCGACCGCGAGTTGCTCTCTGCCACGGCGTAGTTGAGCTGGTTCTCCTCCTGCTTGTTCAGCAGGTAGAGGAACAGTTCTTCCTTGATCTTCTGCTGGCGCGTGATGCCCAGGATGACCTTCTCCTGCGAAGGCATGGTCGAGATGCGGATGTTGGCCTGCGTCTCCTCCTTGCGCATGGCGTCGCGCTGGATTTCGAGCGTCGAGATGTTGGAGTCGAGCGACGAGATGATCGAACGCCGCACGGCGGCCAGCAGGTTGTCGAGGTCCTGAATGACGGGGCTGCGCTCCGAACTGTTCTCCAGCAGTTTCTCGCGGCGCAGGATCGCCGAGTTGTAATCTTCGATTTGCTTGGCAATGGCCGTGTTGGTTCCTGCGGCCGCCATCGCCGGAATCAGTTCACCGACGTTTTTCGGATCGTTCAGGTAGGTGCGGATGTACTCCGCCACGTTGATCTGGTTTTCGAGCGAAAGACCTTCCGTCTTGTAGCGCGAACTTTCCGACACGCTGCGCGCGGCCTCCGAGGTGATGTCCACCATCCGGTTGTCCTTCTTGATGTCCTCGATATTGCGGTCCACGTCGCCCAGCTCGCGTCCGATAACGTCCAGACGGGCCTTGATGAACTTACCCGTAGCGACCGACACGCGGCGCTTGTCCTCGATGGCGTCTTCGTTGTAGGCCTCGATCAGCGTGTTGATCACGTCTTCGGCGCGCCGGGGGACGGTGTTGTTCATCGAGATGGTCACCACCGAAGCCTGCTTGTTGGCCACGTCGCTTTTCACGGCTGCGCGGTAGGCGTTGGTGGTCCGTCCCAGCGAACTCTTGGTCACGCGGATCGGAACCCCGATGTAGTCGGGGGCCATGTAGAGCGACTTCTGCACCACGACCTGGCCCACGGGAGTCGGGATCGTGTCGCCGTAAGCCGCCGTGATGACGCTGCGGCTCTCGTGCTTGGTGACGAACTGGTCTTCGAATCCGCTCAACCGGATTTTGTCGTCGTCGATCGGCGTGATCTCCATTGCGAGCGACTGGTTGTCGTTGTCGTTGATGAACTTCACGTCGATCGGGGCCTGACCGTAGAGGTCGCGCCGGCGGAGCCGTTCGCTCACCGAGTAGTTGACCGTCAGGTTGAGCTGCTTGACCACGTTGGTCATCAGACGCCGCGACTGGAGGATGAATACTTCGTTGTCGACGTTGCGGCGGTTCTGGAATCCCGCCAGATCGCTGAATGCCGTGAGGTCCACGTCTCCGCCCTTGCGGCTGTCCTTGACCAGAATGGTCGCCGTGCGGCTGTAAATCTTCGGGGTGCTGGCCAGATAGTAGTAGGCCGCGCAGAGACAGCATACGGTCGAAAGCACGAACCAATACCAGTTGGCGATCACCATGCGGATGATGTCGTGCAGGGTGATCGTGTTCGTCAGTTCTTCGTTGTTGGTCTGTATCTGTGAATTGATCTGTTGTTCTGCCATGGAGCCTTGCTATTTGGTGAGGGTTACGATGAGTGTCGCCACCGAAATCGCCGTTCCCACCAGCGAAAGGTAGAAATTGCGGTTCTGGCTGATCTCGCCCGTCTGCGCCTTGTACTTGTTGGGTTTCACGTATACCACGTCGTTCTGCTGGAGGTAGAAAGCCGGGGAGTTGAAGATGTCGGTCGATGTGAGGTCGAGGTATTCGATCGTGCGCACGCCGTCCACCTCGCGCGTCACGGCCACCTCCGAACGCACGCCGTATACGGTCATGTCGCCGGCCATCGCCAGAGCGTCGAAAATCGAAACCTTGTCGCGTGTGACATCGTAGAATCCGGGGCGGGCCACTTCGCCGATGACCGAAATCTTCATGTCGGCGAACTGTACGTTGACCGTGGGGTCGTTGATATATCCGCCGTCGATGATCTTCTTGGCGATGGCCTGGGCCAGTTCGCTGCGGGTCTTGCCCTTGCATTCGATCTTGCCGATCACGGGCATTTCGAGCATGCCGTTCTCGTCGACGGTGCGCATCTGGAGCGCCTGCGAGTTTGCCGCGCTGGAGACGTTGGTTCCCGTGAGCGAATTGTAGGAGGTCGCCGAGTTGAACGGCACTGCCAGTTCGGGGTCCTTGCTGTTGACGACGATCGTCAGCCGGTCGAGCGGCTTGATGCGGATCTGTCCGTTTTCGGCGATTTGTTCGGGTGTGAAGGGCTGGGCGTCCTGCAGGTACCATACACGCTTCTGTGCGGAGCACGAAACGAGCAGTATGCCGAGGACCGCTGTCCCGATGAGAAGGCAGAGTTGCTTCATTTTTAATAAGGCGTTGATTGTAATTACGTGCGCAAAGATATAAATTAATTCTGAAAAACAGCCGCTTTTCGAAGGTGATATTTTACAAGTATGTAGGTAATGCGTTGCCGGATACGTGTTTTTTTTGCAAAAAAATCGTATCTTTGGTATCCGAAATTCAAAAAATGATAGACTGCTGCATATTCGATTTGGACGGAGTTGTCGTCGATACGGCCCGCTACCACTATCTGGCGTGGGCCGCGCTGGCTCGTGAACTGGGCTTTGAATTCACGCCCGTGCAGGGCGAAGCGACCAAGGGTGTGAGCCGCATGGCGTCGCTGGAGATCGTCCTGCGCGCCGGAGGACTTGAGGGGCGTTTTTCCGCCGCCGAGAGGGAGCGTCTCGCCGCCGAAAAGAATGCGCGTTACCTGCGTTTCGTTTCGCAAATGACACCCGCCGAGGTGCTTCCGGGCGCGGCGGCGTTTTTGCACGACGTGCGCAGCCGCGGCGTGCGGACGGTGCTCGGTTCGGCGTCGAAGAACGCGGGGACGATCCTCGACCGGTGCGGCCTTCGGCCGCTGTTCGACGCCGTGGTCGACGGCAACGAGGTTTCGCGGGCCAAACCCGATCCCGAGGTTTTCCTGAAGGGTGCCGCCGCCGTGGACGCCGCGCCTTCCGTGTGCGTGGTCTTCGAGGACGCCGCCGCGGGTATCGAGGCTGCTTCGCGTGCGGGCATGCGTTCGGTGGGCGTCGGGGGCGGTGCGTCGCTTTCGGCCGCCACGATGCGGCTGGAAACCTTCGCGGGGTTTACGTTTGAACAATTGGCGATGAAGATCGACCGGGACTGATTGCAACCCCGGCGCAACGCCGCGGAAGGCTGCGGCCGGGGCGGTGAAACGAGCGATAAAGAGTATAGATTATGAACGACGGATATGTAAAAACCGATCCCTGGCGCCTCGTCGAGGATCGCTTCGACCCTTCGCGGGCGCTCTCTTCCGAGTCGCTCTTCGCGCTGGGCAACGGCGTGATGGGCGGCCGGGCCAATTTCGAGGAGCGTTACTCGGGCGAGACGCTTCAGGGCAATTATATCGGCGGGGTCTATTATCCCGACAAGACCCGCGTGGGGTGGTGGAAGAACGGCTACCCGGAGTATTTCGCCAAGGTCCCGAACGCCGCGTTCTGGATCGGGGTCGATGTCGCGGTCGACGGCGAGCCGCTCGACCTGGCGACCGTCGCGGAGGTGAAGAGCTTTTACCGCGAGACGGACATGCGCCGCTCGGTGCTGACGCGCCGCATGAGGGTCGTGCTGAAAAACGGCGTCGAGGTGGCCGTCGAGACGGTTCGTTTCCTCTCGCTGGCGTGCCGCGAACTGGGCGTCGTGAAATACGCCGTCACGCCGCTCAACCGGGCGGCCCGGATCACCTTCTCGCCCCATGTCGACGCTGACGTGCGCAATGCCGACGCCAACTACGACGAAAAGTTCTGGGAGGAGGTCTCGACCGAGGCCGACGCCACGCAGAGCCGTACCAAAAAGAGCGGTTTCGAGGCGGCCTGGGCGCAGGCCGTCGAGCTGGACGGCGCCGAGTGGCATTGCGAAACCCGCCCCGAGAAGGTCCGGGCCACCGCGGCGGTCAGCCGTGAAAAGGGCTGCGCCGCCGTCTTATATAAATATGCGGGCATCTGCTCGTCGCTCAACCACGCTCCGGCGGACCTTATCGCCGCGGCGCGCGCCGCGGCGGCTTCGGGACAGGAGGCGGGCTTCGAGGCCCTGCTCGAAGAGCAGACAGCCGCCTGGGCCGCCCGCTGGCACGGCTGCGACATCGAAATCGGGGGCGACGCCCGGGCGCAGCAGGGCATCCGCTTCTGCATCTTCATGTTGCTGCAAACCTATACCGGGGTGGACACCCGTCTGAATATCGGTCCGAAGGGCTTCACGGGCGAGAAATACGGCGGCGTGACCTACTGGGACACCGAGGCCTACTGCCTGCCGTTCTACCTGGCCACCGCCGGGCGGGCCGTCGCCCGCGAACTGCTCGTCTACCGCTACAATCAGCTCGACAAGGCCATCGAAAACGCCGCGAAACTGGGCTTCCGCGACGGTGCGGCGCTCTACCCGATGGTCACCGTCAACGGCGAGGAGTGCCACAACGAGTGGGAGATCACCTTCGAGGAGATCCACCGCAACGGCGCCGTCGCCTACGCGATTTTCAACTACATCCGCTATACCGGCGACACGGCGTATTTGGCCGACTGCGGGCTGGAGGTGCTGCTGTCCGTGGCGCGCTTTTGGGCGCAGCGCATCACGTGGTCCGGGGCGCGGCAAAAATATGTCATGCTGGGCGTCACGGGTCCCAACGAGTACGAGAACAACGTCGACAACAACTGGTATACCTCCTACATCGCCTGCTGGTCGATGCGCTATGCCGCCGAGTCGGCGGCGTGGGTGCGTGAAAACCGGCCTGCGGACTACGCGCGCATCTGCGCGAAGCGACGTTTCGACGAGACGGCCGAGACGAAGCGGTGGCTCGAAATCGCCGACGGCATGTACTTCGGCGAGGACCGCGAACTGGGCATCTTCCTCCAGCAGGACGGCTATCTGGACAAGGAGCAGACGTTGGCCAAAGACCTTGACCCTGCGGATCGCCCCATCAACCAGCGCTGGTCGTGGGACCGCATCCTGCGCTCGTGCCTGATCAAGCAGGCCGACGTGTTGCAGGGGCTTTATTTCTTCGGCGACGATTTCGACCTCGACACCGTCCGCCGCAATTTCCGCTTCTACGAGGCGCGCACGGTCCACGAATCGTCGCTCTCGCCCTGCGTCCACGCCATCCTCGCCGCGCGTATCGGCGATCTGGACAAGGCCTACGAACTCTACCTGCGCACGGCGCGCCTGGACCTCGACGACTACAACCGCGAGGTCCGCGAGGGCTGCCATGTCACTTCGATGGCGGGTTCGTGGCTCTCGGTGGTCGAGGGTTTCGGGGGCATGCGCGTCCGCGACGGCGTGCTGTCGTTCGACCCGCAGCTGCCGGCCGCGTGGGAGTCCCTCTCGTTCAAGGTCAATTTCCGGGACCGGGTCCTGACGGTCCGGATCACCCGCAATGCGGTCGAGGTGGCGAACGAAGGTGCCCCCGTCGAACTTGAAATCCGCGGCGTGCGCCGGCTGATCGCGGACAAGGTAATTATGAATTGTGAATTATGAATTGTTTTTGGCCGCAGGCTGTCCTGTATGAAATGAACGTGCGCCAGCTCACGCCCGAAGGCACGCTGCGCGCGGCAACTTCAAAACTGCCTTTCCTCAAAGACCTCGGCGTCGACGCCGTGTGGCTCATGCCGGTCTATCCGATCGGGGAGGCCGGGCGCAAAGGCTCGCTCGGCTCCTACTATTCGATCCGCGACTACTGCGCCGTGAACCCCGAGCTGGGCACGATGACTGACTTCGACGCCTTCGTCGCCGAGGCCCACCGCCTCGGCATGCGGGTCCTGCTCGACTGGGTGGCCAACCACACGGCGCGCGACGCGCGGTGGATCGCCGAAAAGCCCGCCTCGTGGTACGAACGCGACGCCGCGGGCCGTCCCGCCGTGCCGTGGGACTGGTCCGACACCGCCAAACTCAACTACGCCGACCGCGACGTGTGGCGCGCGCAGGCCGACGCCATGGAGTTCTGGCTCACGCAGCACGACGTCGACGGATTCCGCTGCGACATGGCGATGCTGGTTCCCATCGAGTTCTGGAACGAGACCTCGCTGCGCCTGCGGCGTGTGAAGCCCGATCTGTTCATGCTGGCCGAGGCCGAGGAGCGGAATCTTTTCGAGGAGGGGGCTTTCGACGCCTGCTACGCCTGGCGGATGCACCACCTGATGAACGACGTGGCCCGGCAGCGCACCCGCGTCACGGCCCTGCGCGACTACATCTACGCCGACCGCGACGACTATCCCGACTCGGCCATGCGGCTGGCGTTCACGTCGAACCATGACGAGAATTCGTGGAACGGCTCCGAATTTTCCAGATTGGGCGATGCGCGCGAGATCATGGCGGTCTTCACGTTCGTCGTGCCGCGCGGCCTGCCGCTGATCTACACCGGGCAGGAGATCGGCTACGACCATTCGTTCGCCTTCTTCGACCGCGATCCGATTCCCCGTTACGAGGCCAACGCTTTCACCGGGTTCTACCGCCGCCTCACGGCGTTGCGCCACGACAACCCGGCCCTGGCGGCGGGGGAGCGGGGCGGCGCGATGACCGAGATCCGCAACAACGCCGAGGACTGCCTGATGACGCTGGTCCGCGAGACGGCTGACAACCGCGTCGTTGCGGTGATGAACCTCTCGCCCTACGCCATCCATGCCGATTACTATACGGGCATCTACGCCGGGATGTACACCGACGCCATGACGGGCGAGCCTTACGAGCTTCGCGGCCGCGTCGAGGAGGATATGGCCCCGTGGAGCTACCGGATATTGTGTAATTAAAAATTGAGAATTAAGAATTAAAAATTATTATTTGCGAATGATTGGCTGTTGTAATGCTCTTTGCAGCCCGACTGTTCGGGCCGTTGTGATGCAGCCTGCGTTATAATTTTGCATTTTTCATTTTTAATTCTTCATTTTCTTTATCTTTGCCGCATGAGAAACATTGCGATCCTTTGCCTGCTGCTCGCCTGTGCGCTGCCCGCCCTTGCGGGAACCTACCGCGCGGACGAGATTCCCAATGTTCAGCGTATGGACCGGCGGCGCTATGTCTCCGATCCCGACGGTATCCTGTCGCCTGCCGCCGTGGCGCATATCGACTCCGTCTGCGCCTCGCTGCGTGAGCGGGGCCTCGCGCAGGTCGCCGTCGTCGCCGTCGACGACATCGCGGGCGGCGATACGTTCTCGTTCGCCGTCGATCTGTTCCGCAGCTGGGGCGTAGGCTCGGCCAAAAGCAATAACGGACTGGGCATCCTGCTGGTGAAGGACCTGCGCGAGATACGCTTCGTCACGGGCGGCGGCCTCGAAGGCATCCTTCCCGACGCGCTCTGCATACGCATTCAGCTCAACTATATGCTTCCGGCCTTCCGCGAGGGGGATTACAGCGCGGGCATGGTCGCCGGGGTGGGGGCTGCGGCCACGATCCTCGAAGGCGGCGAGGTCGATCTGGGCGGCGACGCCGACGAGGACCTTCCGGCATGGATGATCTTCACGATCGTCTTCGGCTTCGTGATCTTCCCGCTGGGCATGGTGCTGGCGAACTACTATTTCTCCCGCCGTTGTCCGAAGTGCCGTAAGCTGACGCTGAAACAGCAGTCGCAGCAGGTGTTGAGCGTCACGCGGAACTACCGGCTGGTCGAATATACGTATGTCTGCCCGAACTGCGGTGCGGTCGTGAAGCGGCGTTCGCGCAACCTGCGCGACGACAATTTCTGCGGCGGGGCCGGGGGCGGCACGATCATCGGCGGCGGCTTCGGACGCGGCATGGGCGGCGGCTTCGGAGGAGGCTCCTTCGGCGGCGGCGGAGCCGGTTCGCGCTGGTAGTTTAAGGTGCAGAGTTCCGGGGCGTTGCATGTTGGGCTGAAAAGCGTCTGCAATTCGGTTGCGTCGCGACAAGCCCTTCCCCTGAAGGAAGGGTTTGGGACGGGGTCTGGCTTGTAAACGGCGCCGGAGGCTGCGACTGCGGCGGTTTGATGCGAAATGAGTTTAAATATATAAATAGCTTCTGTTATGAAAAAATGGATTTGGATCGGCGTAGTCGCCGTGGTGGCGATCTTCTTTTATGCGACCTATAACGGTTTTGTGAACAGGGAGGAGGGGCTTAAAAGCGCCTGGTCCAACGTCGAGACGCAGTACCAGCGGCGTGCGGACCTGATTCCCAATCTGGTCAACACCGTGAAGGGCTACGCGGCCCACGAGACGCAGACCCTGAACGAGGTTACCGAGGCGCGCGCCCGGGCCACGTCGATCAACCTTTCGGCCGACGACCTGACGCCCGAGCGGCTCGCACAGTTCCAGCGGGCGCAGGCCGAAGTGCGCTCCGCGCTGGGCCGCCTGATCGCCGTGTCGGAGAGCTATCCCGACCTGAAGGCCAACCAGAATTTCCTCGAATTGCAGGCCCAGCTCGAAGGGACCGAGAACCGCATCGCCGTCGCCCGCAAGGACTTCAACGCCGCGGCGCAGCAGTACAACGTTTCGGTGCGCCGCTTCCCGGCCAACCTCGTCGCGCGGATGTTCGGCTTCGGCCAGAAGCCCTATTTCGAGTCGGCCGAAGGGGCCGCGGCCGCTCCGCAGGTCACCTTCTAAATGATCTCGGAACATTCCCGCGGTTATGTGCTGGGAGCCATAGCCGCGGCCAGCTACGGACTGAATCCGCTCTTTGCGCTGCCGCTTTACGGCGCGGGCCTGGGAGTGGATTCCGTGCTGTTCTACCGCTATGTGCTGGCTGTGGTGATGCTGGGTGCGCTGATGCTGTTCCGGCGGCAGTCGTTCGCCCTGCGGCGGCGCGACGTCCTGCCGCTTGCGGCTATGGGCGTGCTCTTCTCCGTCTCGTCGCTGCTGCTTTTCGAGAGTTACAACCTCATGGACGCCGGCATCGCCTCGACGATCCTGTTCGTCTATCCGGTGATGGTCGCGGTCATCATGGCCGTGGGTTTCCGCGAGCGGGTCACCGCCGCCACGGTCGTCTCGATCGCCCTGGCGTGCGGGGGCATCTCGCTGCTCTACAAAGGGGGCGACGGCGCGACGCTCAACCTCGCGGGCGTCGTGCTGGTCTTCCTTTCGGCGCTCTCCTATGCGGTCTGGATCGTCGCCGTCAACCGCTCGTCGCTCAAGGACCTTCCGACCGAGAAACTCACCTTCTACTGTCTGGTTTTCGGCTCGCTGGTCTATGTCGTTCGGCTGCGGGGCTGTGCCGATCTGCAACCCGTCCCTTCGCCTCTGATGTGGGTCAACGCCGTTGCGCTGGCGCTTTTCCCGACGATCGTTTCGCTGGTCGCGATGGCCGGGGCCATCCGCCGCATCGGCTCCACGCCCACGGCGATCCTCGGGGCGCTGGAACCCGTCACGGCGTTGTTTTTCGGCGTCGCGGTCTTCGGCGAGCGGTTCACGCTGCGCATCGGAACCGGCGTTTTGCTGATCCTCGTCGCCGTGACGCTCATCATCGCCGGCAAATCGATCCGCATCCCCACCTCCGTCACGCACCTGGCCCGGTGGATGGCCCGTCCGCGCCTGCCGCGCTGG
>OGEP01001759.1_pt1 | contig 21880 bp, 19 predicted proteins | sample 1570721 | NCBI WGS metagenome assembly OGEP01 (sample SAMEA2582131, study PRJEB24529) | metagenome | biome: Human gut stool | place: China | collected 2011 | reverse complement strand
GACCATCGAAACGTTGCAAGGCTAATTTTTCCCAAGAACAGATTTTTTTCCGAGAGGAACTAAAGAAAACGGAAACGTAATAGAATATGTCAAAGGACAGTTTAAAGACGAGGAAGTTAAATATGAAGAGGATATAATAGAGACAATATCAGCTGTAAAAAATATGGAACACGACGACGAAGATGAATTACTTCCAGAAGCAATCGAATTCGTTGTAAATAATGGACAGGCATCTTCTTCAATGCTACAGAGAAAATTCAAAATAGGATTTAACAGAGCAGCGAGAATGATAGATGCAATGGAAGAAAGAGGAATAGTAGGTCAGAATGAAGGCAGTAGACCTAGAAAAGTCCTTATATCTAAAGAGCAGTTAGACGAAATGAAAAAATAATATAAATTATGATTAAGGTGGATATTATTCCACCTTAATTTTAAAATTGAAAGGAGAATAAATGTTAAAAATAGCACTTGAATCCCTAGGATGTTCAAAGAACTTAATGGATGCAGAGATAATGACAGGGATCTTAAAAGAAAAAGGGTATGAATTTGTAGAAGAATTCGACGAAGCAGATATAATAATAGTTAATACCTGTGGATTTATAAGAGATGCAAAACAGGAATCAATAGACACTATAGTTGAACTATCTCAGTTAAAAGAAGTTGGAAAACTTAAATATCTAATAGTTACTGGATGTCTAGCTCAGAGATATGCAGATGAATTATTAGAAGAAATACCAGAAATAGACGCAATAGTTGGAACTGGTAACTTTATGAATATATCTGAAATAATAGATAGATTAGAAAGCGAAAAGAATGTAACAGAAATAGGTAATATAGAATTTGCATTTGATGAAACTTTACCTAGATATGTATCTACTCCAGAACATATGGCTTATTTAAAAATAGGAGAAGGATGCGATAATAAATGTACTTATTGTATAATACCTAAATTAAGAGGGAAATACAGAAGTAGAAAAATAGAAGATATAGTAGAAGAAGCTAAAACTCTTGCTGCAGAAGGAGCAAAAGAGTTAGTTGTAATAGCTCAGGATACTACTAGATACGGTGAAGATTTATACGGAGAAGCTAAACTTGCTGAATTATTAGAAGAATTAGCAGGTATAGAAGGTATAAAATGGATAAGAATAATGTATTCTTACCCAGAATCAATAACTGAAAAATTAATAGATGTAATAGCTGCTCACGATAATATCTGTAGCTACTTCGATATGCCAATACAGCATGCAAGCAACAGAGTATTAAAAAGAATGAACAGAAGAACATCAAAGGAAGATATAAGATCTAAAGTTGAAATGATAAGAAGTAAAATACCAGATGCTGTAATAAGAACTACTGTTATCGTTGGATTCCCAGGAGAAACAGAAGAAGATCTAGAAGAATTAATAGAATTTATGAAAGAAATAAAATTCGATAGATTAGGTGCATTTGCATATTCAAGAGAAGAAGATACTCCTGCAGATAGAATGGATGGACACATGGACGAAGAAATCAAAGAAGAAAGAAGAGATAGAGTCATGATGGTTCAGCAGGCAATATCTGAGGAAATAAATCAGAAAAGAGAAGATAAAGTATTTGAAGTTCTTATAGAAGAAGAGGCTGAAGATGGTGTATATGTTGGTAGAACTCAGGGCGATGCTGAGGAAATAGACAGTGTTGTATACGTTAATTCAGAAGAAGAATTAGAAATAGGTAGCTTTGTAAATGTTTATATAACAGAAGCTATGGAATATGATTTGATAGGAGATGTTGTAGATGAACTTGCCGAATAAATTAACTTTATTCAGAGTATTTCTTATACCAATTCTAGTAATTGTTATGATGATGGATATACCAGCTAAGTTTTTAATAGCTTGTATAATATTTATAGTTGCATCACTTACAGATATGCTAGACGGTAAAATAGCTAGAAAATATAATCTAGTTACTGACTTTGGAAAATTTATGGACCCATTAGCAGATAAATTATTAGTTATATCTACACTAATATGTATGATAGAAACTGATTTAGCCGCTGGTTGGATGGTTATTATAATAGTTGCTAGAGAGTTATCTGTTAGTATTCTTAGAGCAATAGCAGCTGCAGATGGTACTGTTATAGCTGCAGGTAAGAGTGGTAAATGGAAGACAGCTACTCAGATGGTTTCAATAGTTTTATTACTATTTGGAGCACATTTAGAAAATCTTACAATTTTAATGGTTGGAAATATTTTATTAATAATAGCTACACTTCTAACTCTTTACTCAGGATGGGAATATCTATACGGAAATAGACACGTATTTATGAACTCAAAATAATTTTAAATTATTTCAAATCGATTAAAAGAGCTATTGCAAATTTGTAATAGTTCTTTTTTTATAAAAAATTTGTTTGAATTTTAATTGATATGTCAATAAATAAAATAGAAGTAGAATTTATATATTTTGTATCGTTTTAAAAATAAAAATTTTTTAACGAATCTTATTTATTGACGAGTGTGTTTTTATACGATATAATAAGTATATGAAAAAGATAGAACAAATGTTTGATATATAAATTGAGAGGAGAATCGTGATGAGTGTAGATCAGGAAAAATTAAAAGCCCTTAACGAAGCATTGGGTAAAATAGAAAAAGACTTTGGTAAAGGTTCAGTAATGAGATTAGGAGAAGCTACTTCTCTAGAAATAGATACAATATCTACTGGTTCTATAGGACTAGATATAGCAATCGGTATAGGTGGACTTCCAAAAGGAAGAATAGTTGAGATATACGGACCAGAATCTTCTGGTAAAACTACAGTTGCACTTCACTGTGTAGCAGAAGCACAGAAAACAGGAGGAATAGCAGCATTCATAGATGCAGAGCACGCATTAGATCCAGTATACGCTAAAGCATTAGGTGTAGATGTAGAAAATCTTATAATATCTCAGCCAGATACAGGAGAACAGGCTCTAGAAATAGCAGAGGCTCTTATAAGAAGTGGAGCTATAGACATAATAGTAGTCGACTCTGTTGCTGCATTAGTTCCTAAAGCCGAAATAGAAGGTGATATGGGGGATTCTCATGTCGGTCTTCAGGCAAGACTTATGTCTCAGGCTTTAAGAAAATTAACAGGTTCAATAAAAAAATCTAACTGTGTTGCAATATTCATCAACCAGTTAAGAGAAAAAGTTGGTATAATGTTCGGTAACCCAGAAACAACTACTGGTGGACGTGCACTTAAATTCTACTCTTCTGTAAGATTAGATGTTAGAAAAATAGACACTATAAAACAGGGAGATAAAGTTTTAGGAAGTAGAACAAGAGTAAAAGTTGTTAAAAATAAAGTTGCTCCACCATTCAAACAGGCAGAATTTGATATAATGTATGGACAGGGTATATCTAAAATAGGTGATTTATTAGATATAGCAGCTGATATAGATGTAGTTAAAAAATCTGGTTCTTGGTACAACTATCAGGATGTTAAACTAGGTCAGGGTAGAGAAAATGTTAAGAAATTCTTAGAAGACAACATGGATTTAACTAATGAAATAGAAGCAAAGGTAAGACATTACTATCACTTAGATGGTACTTCTCCAGAAGAAGAAACTGTAGAAGAATCAAAAGCTACAAAAGCAGCTAAGGATGATAAAAAAGAAGAGAAAACAGTTTAATTTAAGATAAAGTTCAAAGATATAACGAAAAAAAAGAGAGTTGTAAAACTCTCTTTTTTTATGTTTATGATTATCTAAAAAGATTTCTTATAAAGTTTCTTATACCACCCACAACTTTTCCAATTAAAAAAGAAATAGCTATATTTACAAACTGAATAGCCATAACCCAAGGCATAAAAACAACAGCAACTGTTTCAATACACCATAAAACACTTACAAATGTAACAGCACCAGGTCCAAAAAGCAAACCAGAACCAATTATAGAAGCTGTTATTAAAAATTGAAATTCTAACATAATACACCTCTTAAGTTAAATTTTAATATGAATAATATACAATGATTTTTAATAAAAAGTCAAGAAGTAAAAATAATCAAAATAAAATATTAAAATAATTATTATAAAAAATTTTTTTGAAATAAGAATAAAAAATATAAATAGTGGTATAAATATAAAAAATATGAAAAAATTGTGAATAATATTACTATCATTGTGTTTCCTCAATCTTGACATGATTATGAAAACATTATAAAATTAAAAGAGGGTATTTTATCCAAACTTAACTATATCCAATAAAATAATAAATTCTTTAAAAAGTTGAAGATGCTAAAATACAAGAGTTAATATGAAAGTGGAAAATGAACAAATTAAGGGAGGAATCCTGAAAACTACTGTTTTTTACGGTAGTTCTGAATACTAAAGAGGAGGTGGATGTCATAGATAAGATATTAGTGGCGTTAGGTTGCGCAATAGTCGGAATAATAGTAGGTTATTTTGTTAGAAGAAATATATCTGAAGCTAAAGTAGGTCAGGCCGAAACTAGAGCTAAAGAAATTATAGATAAAGCAAACCATGATTCTGAAACAGTAAGAAAAGAAAAACTATTAGAAGCTAAAGAAGAAATTCACAAATTGCGTACAGAAGCAGAAAAGGAAAACAGAGAAAGAAGAAACGAAGTACAGAAGTACGAAAGAAGAGTTTTACAGAAAGAAGAAAATCTTGACAAAAAAACATCTGAACTTGAATCAAAAGAAGCAAATCTTAGAGACAAAGTGAAAGCATTAGACAAAAAAGAGGAAGAAGTAGAAATTATAAAGCACAAACAGCTTGAAAAACTTGAAAGTATTTCAGGAATAAGCTCAGAAAAAGCTAAAGAAATTATACTTACAAATGCTGAAAGAGATGTTAGACGTGAGATGTCTATAATGATAAAAGAAGTAGAATCTCAGGCAAAAGACGAAGCAGAAAAGAAAGCAAGAGAAATAATAGGATATGCTATACAGAAATGTGCAGCAGATCACGTTGCCGAAACAACTGTTACAGTTGTAAATCTTCCAAATGACGAAATGAAAGGAAGAATAATCGGTAGAGAAGGTAGAAACATAAGAACACTTGAAACATTAACAGGAATAGATCTAATAATAGATGATACTCCTGAAGCAGTTATACTTTCTGGATTTGATCCTATAAGAAGAGAAGTAGCTAGAATAGCTCTTGAAAAACTTATAGCAGATGGTAGAATACATCCAGCAAGAATAGAAGAAATGGTAGAAAAAGCTAGAAAAGAAGTTGATAATATAATAAAAGAATATGGAGAACAGGCAGCATTTGAAACCGGTGTGCATGGACTTCATCCAGAACTTATAAAACTTCTTGGTAGATTAAACTACAGAACTAGTTATGGCCAGAATGTTCTTAAACATTCTATAGAAGTTGCTCATATAGCTGGTATAATGGCATCTGAATTAGGTGTAGACGTTAAATTAGCTAAGAGAGCCGGTCTTCTTCATGACATAGGTAAATCTGTTGACCATGAAATGGAAGGTACTCATGTTGAAATAGGTATGGACTTATTAAGAAGATACAAAGAATCTAAAGAAGTTATACATGCTATGTCAACTCACCACGGAGATTACGAACCACAGACTATAGAAGCTGTATTAGTTACAGCTGCAGATGCTATATCAGCAGCTAGACCTGGTGCTAGACGTGAGACTCTAGAAGCATACATTAAGAGACTTGAAAAACTTGAAGAGATAGCCAATTCTTATGAAGGTGTAGAAAAATCATTTGCAATACAGGCTGGTAGAGAAATAAGAATAATGGTAAAACCAGAAGAAGTTAGCGATGAAGAATTACATCTATTAGCTAGGGATATGACTAAGAAGATAGAAGAAGGACTTGAATATCCAGGCCAGATAAAAGTAAGCATAATAAGAGAAACTAGAGCAATAGAATATGCAAAATAATGAATTAAAAAGCTATCTCGTATGAGATAGCTTTTTATGTATAAAATATAAATTTAATAGCTATAAAAAAAGGGAATAGAGATACATATGTTTAAATATATAATAGAGAATATAAGGGGGGAGATTTAATGAACTATTACGAAAATATAAATTCGCAATTAGAGGCCCTGAAGCTTAAAGAAATAGAAAAAACATTTTATGAAAAGATAAAAAATGAGGGAAAAATAATTCCTAAAGTTATACCTTTTAAAGGTGTAAATACTGACATGCTTTACATAAAAGATAATAAAGTTTTATTTCTTAAGTTTATGAATACTACTGATGAGTTATTCTCTATATTGGATGAAGAACTTTTAGAGATAATGAGCGAAGAATACGACTTATTAAAAATAAAAATGCAGCAAAATCACAATCAGATATCATACGACTATATGTTTGTAATGCCTTATGTAAGCATAGACGATGTATATGAGTACGGTGACTTTGTAAAGAATAATATAATCGACAAAGAAGGATTTGAAGCGCTTATGAACGATGAAAAATCTTTAGATGATTATATGAAGGACGAAAATGATGAGATAATTTTAAACTTATTCCTATTTGATGTTTGCTCTGAATATTACATTTTAGACAGCAAACTTCATCTCAATAAGGATTTTAAAAAGATTTCTTTCTTTAGTAATGAATATGAGTATACAGCAGCTGTTATGGAAAATAGCCAGATTGTAGAAGCTGATTCAATACATTATGGAACAACTCTTTACAATGGTGCGTCAGGGACGGGAAAAACGGCTCTAATGCTTAGTAGGGCTATAAAGCTATCAAAGATATACCCACACCATAAATTCCTTATAATAACGGAAAATAAACAGTCTAGTAGTGATTTAAGAGAGAAACTAGAGGTACTTTGCAATGATGTATCAAATCTAGAAGTTCATACATTTAGCTCATTTGTATTTAAGTTAGCTAGAATGTATAATCTAGTATTTGATTATGGAATGCTAAAAAAAGACTATGAAAAAACATTTGAAAATCTGATAAAGCAGGCTAAAAATGTTATAAAAAATAAAAGAATGTTCAAGGGAATTTTTATAGATGAGGCTGAAAACTTCAGCGAGGATCAGATAAAATTCTTAGAAGAATTCTTATACAAGACAAAACATATTTTCAATATATTTAACTGTAAAGCTACAAATCTTACAAATAATATGAATATATTCAAAAATAAATACGAGAATATACATATAGATAAGATTGTAAATCTAAAGAAAAACTATAGACAGACAGGAAGTCTTGTAGATTTTTCTAATAAGCTTGGGCAGAATGCAGATAAATACTACAAGGAAATAAGATCTGATATAAAAAGAGATGTATTTTTAGAATCAGACCCAGTAAGAGAATCGGGTAAAAATCAGGTAGCGCTTATAAAGGTTAGTGATTTAGATGACCAGATAAGTTCAGTTATTTGGGAAATAGAGTACTTTGTAAATAAAAAAGGTTTGGATTATTCTGATATAGCTATAATATATCCGTTCAATAAAAAGAGACTGAAAAATGGAAAAACAATCTACTTCCAGTATATGATTAAAAAAGCATTAGACGATGCTGGAATAGAGGTTATAGTATCTGATGAAAATCTTACTAGTTTAAGTAGGAAAAATGGTGTAACAATATCAAATATATATACTGTAAAGAGCTTAGAGTTTAAGGCTGTTATAATATGTGAATTAGAAATGCTTTATAATCAGAAGATAGCAGATACCACTCAAGATTATCAGGTAAATGACTTTGCAGGAGATATAAATAAGGTTTATCATGCTGTAAATAGAGCAACTGACTACGTAAGCTTTGTAACTACATTTAGCGAGGATACAAGCGATATTATCAAAGTGATAAATGATACTGTCGAAAGTGAAAAGATAATAAATATGTAAAAGAAAAGGGACTTTATAATGACAATATTATTGTCAAAATAAAAGTCCCTTTATTTTTATGTCTATTTTTATTTAACAAGTCCAAAGTATAGTAGAACGATTATACCAAGAACTATTCTATAGTATCCGAAAGCTTTGAAGTCGTGTTTTTTGATATAATCCATAAAGAATTTTATGACTATAACAGAAACTACAAATGCCACAACAGATCCAACACCTAATACTAACCATTCGAATCCTGAGAATACAAATCCTGCTTTTAATAGTTTTAGTAAACTAGCACCAAGCATTGTAGGTATTGCTAAGAAGAATGAGAATTCTGCAGCAACGTATCTAGATGCACCAAGTAGAGTTGCACCGATTATTGTTGAACCAGATCTAGATGTACCTGGTATAAGTGCTAGACACTGGAATAGACCTATTCCTAGAGCTAACTTAAAAGAAACCTGAGAGAAGTCTGAAACAGCTGGTTTCTTATTTCTATTTTCTATAACTATCATTATAACCCCGTAGATTATAAGAGCTAGTGCAACAGTAGTGGAATTGAAGAATAGACGGTCTATATCTTCTTCAAATAAAATCCCTATTATACCTGATGGTATAACTGCTACGATTACCTTTGCCCATAGGCTTAGAGTTTCTTTCTTTTCAACCTTGCTCTTGCTAGAGTCAAAAGGATTTAATTTTTTGAAGAATATTAGTAAAACTGCTAAAATTGAACCAAACTGTATAACTACAAGGAATGTACTTATAAATGTTGGTGAAAAATTAAGCTTTACAAATTCATCAACAAGTATCATGTGTCCAGTACTACTTACAGGAAGCCATTCAGTTATACCCTGAACAATCCCAAGTAGGACGGCTTTAAGAATTTCTATCAAAATTGTTACCTCCTAAAATTCAAATTTAAGTGTATTTGCAATATAGCCTTTAACAATGCTACACCTAAAATATAATATCATAATGCAAGAAAGTTAACAAGTAAGACGTAATAAATTAAATCTAAAGAAATCATAAAAAAAGAAGGATAATAAATATCCTTCTTTTAAATATATTAAATTTTATTATTTGTTTAATTTAACGTAAGCTTCAAGACCTTCTTTAAGTATTTTAGCTGCTTTTCTTAAATCTTCTTCTTTTAAGATGTAAGCAAGTCTTATTTCGTCTCTTCCTAGTCCTGGAGTAGCGTAGAATCCTTCTGCTGGAGTAGCCATTACTGTTTCATTGTCAACTCTGAATTCAGTAAGCATCCATTTAACGAAATCTTCTGCGTTGTCTACTGGAAGTTTAGCAACTACGTAGAATGCACCAGTTGGTTTTTCACATATAACTCCATCAACTTTCATTAATTCAGAATAAAGAACATCTCTTCTTTTTCTGTATTCATCGTTAACTTCTTTGAAGTAAGATACTGGAGTTTTGTAAAGTTCAACTGCACCTATCTGTTCTAATGTTGGAACACAAAGTCTTCCCTGGCAAAGTTTCATTATCTGAGCTATAAGTTCTTTGTTTTTAGATGCTATAGATCCTATTCTAGCACCACAAGCACTATATCTCTTAGAAACTGAGTCTATTATTATAACTCTGTCTTCAACCTGTTTTAAGTTACCGAAGCTTGTATATTCTAATCCATCATATACGAATTCTCTGTAAACTTCATCAGATATTATCCATAAGTCTTTTTCTATAGCTATTTCAGCTATCATTTCTAATTCTTCTTTGCTGTATATAGCACCAGTTGGGTTACCTGGGTTTGAAAGAAGTATAGCTTTTACTTTATCATCTATTTTAGAAAGTATTTCTTCTTTAGATGGCAAGTGGAATCCGTTTTCAGCTTTAGTTGTTATTGGAGCAACTCCAACGTTTACACACTGTCCAAATCCATTGTAGTTAGTATAGAATGGTTCTGGTATTAAAAGTTTGTCTCCTGGATCGCAAGTAGCCATCATAGCGAATAATAATGCTTCAGATCCACCATTAGTTATAAGAAGTTCGTCTTTGTCAAAGTGCATATCGTAAGTTTTGTAGTAATCCTGAAGAGCTTCTATAAGTTCTGGTATACCCTGAGATACAGCATATTCTAATACTTCGTCGTCGAAGTTTTTAACTGCATCGAAGAATCCTCTTGGAGTTTTTATGTCTGGCTGTCCTATATTAAGGTGATAAACTTTAACACCGTCAGCTTTTGCAGCTGTTGCAAAAGGAACTAGCTTTCTTATTGGTGATGCCTGCATAGCAGTAACTCTGTTTGAAAAATTATTCATTTATAAGTACCCCCTAAAATAATCTCTATGACACATTATTTCAACTTAAAATTAATAATGTGCAATATAATTAAAGATATATTAAATATTGTGTAGCTTTTTAAAAAGCTTTTCCTCTTACATAATAACATATACAATTGAAAAAAACACCCTATTTATTCAAAATTTATTGACAAATATATAATTAACAAAAAATAACTAATTTTCAGAAAATAAAACTTTTTATATGACTTTTTCACATAGAAAAGACAAATTTTTATAAAAATCTGATATAATAAAACTAATAAATTTCACAAAAGAAAAATTGAATTTATAAATTTTATTTTAAAAAAGAATTGTGCTAGGAGGTGCCGACTTGAAGAAAGAACTAAGAGTTGATCCTACAAATAATGATATTATAATATTTGCAAGAGAAAGAGCATCTAGACCTCTAGATAATGTCAAAAAAAACATGCCTATGGATGAGGATGATATAATAAAAGAATATGAAGAAAACTGTCCTTTCTGTAGGGGTAATGAACATCAAACTGATGATTCAACTGAGGAAATATTTATAGATGGAAAATGGGTTGCAAAAGCTATTAAAAATAAATATCCAATAGTTGATATGAATTCAGATGAGGTGTTTGGAGTTCACGAGGTAATAATAGAAAGTTATAGACACAATGCCAACTTTTTCAATATGTCTGAAGAAGAATTTAAAACAATGTTTAAATTATATTTAAGTAGGTATAAATATTTAATGAATCAAAAAGGCATAGAATATGTAAATTTATTTAAAAACTTTTTGAGAAAATCTGGTGCATCCTTAATGCATCCTCATGCCCAGATAACAGCTTTATCAATTATACCTACAGAAATACATAAGGAATTGTTAGTAGCACATGATTATTATGGATGGGAAAATACGAATCTATACGAAGATATTATAAAAGAAGAAAAAGAATATAAAGAAAGACTTGTTTATTCTGGAACAAGATTTATAGCTATAATACCTTCTGCTAGTAAGAACCCAAGTGAAGTTAGAATAATTTTTAACAAAGGTGTGAAATTTGAGGACTTGGATTCTTTAGATATAGATGAATTATCATATGCTTTTAAGGGTATTTTTGCCAATTATAAAAAAATGTTTGGTATAATGCCTTTTAATATATGGGTACACTCACATCCTAATGGAATAGAAACTAAGGAATATTTTAACTTACATATACACATATTCCCTAGAAAATTTAATTATGGTGGCTTTGAATTGAGCACAGGTATGTATGTAAGCTCTTATCCACCAGAAGATATAGCAAAACAAATGAGGATTGAAGAAGAATAAAATTGATTGGAGAGAAGTAATGAAATTTATATCATGGAATGTAAATGGTCTTAGAGCCTGTGTAACAAAAGGATTTATGGACTTTTTTAATGAAGTAGATGCAGATATATTCTGCTTACAGGAAACTAAGCTGCAGGAAGGGCAGATAGATTTAAATCCTGAAGGATATGAGTCTTATTGGAACTATGCAGATAAAAAAGGATATTCTGGTACGGCTATATTTACTAAGAAAAAACCTCTATCAGTAGCATATGGAATAGGAATAGATGAACACGACCACGAAGGGAGAGTAATAACATTAGAGTTTGAAGACTTCTATTTTGTAACAGTGTATACTCCTAATTCTCAGACCGAGTTAAAAAGATTAGAGTATAGAATGAGATGGGAAGATGACTTTAGAGCATATCTAAAAAATCTAGATTCTAAAAAGCCAGTAGTTATGTGTGGTGATTTAAACGTAGCACACAAAGAAATAGACTTAAAAAATCCAAAGACTAATAGAAAAAATGCTGGATTTACAGATGAAGAAAGAAATAAATTTACTGAGTTCTTAGAAAGTGGATTTATAGATACGTTTAGATATTTCTATCCAGATGCTGAAGGAATGTATTCTTGGTGGTCTTACAGATTTAATGCAAGAAAGAACAATGCAGGATGGCGTATTGACTACTTCTGTACATCAGAAAGTATGAAAGATAGATTAGTAAGTGCAAAAATACACAATGAAGTACTAGGATCTGATCATTGTCCAGTAGAATTAGTTATAGAATAAATGTACGTCGTATAACGAACAATAAAACAAAATAAAATAAAAAAGAGATAGGTCTTGATTACCTGTCTCTTTTTTTGTGTCTTTTTAATCTTTTCTTTAAATTACGTCTTCTCAATATCTCTTCATCGCTTATATTGTTTTTTATAAATTGCACCATACTAAGAATTTTCTTCTCATCTTTAGATAGATTTCTATTTAATACTTTGGAAAAATCATCACATTCTTTTAGAAAAATATCCTCATCTAGTGGATCTAAGCCAAAAGATGAGCTATCTGACAAATTTGTATATATGTATATATTAGGTTTGATAGCTTTAGGATTTATAGATGCAAAAACCTTAGCAGTATAATAAGCATCATTTAAAGCGTTGTGGTATGCGACAGTATCCTCAAGATTAAGGGCAATTACAGCATTTTCAAGGCCTATAGACTGAGCAGTTGTGTGATTTATAAAATCAGATGCATAGTACTGCACATCTATGTATGATTTTGGAAGAGATAAATCTGGAAGATTGTGGTATTTTATATTTCTATAAAGCTCTCTTAAATCACTTTTTCCCCATACGCAAAATATTGGATCGTCACTTGATACAAATTCCGTAAATTTTTTAAAGGCCTCTTTAAATGTAGGAGCATTTTCTAAATCCTCCATACTTATTCCAGTAATTTTAGCCACATAAGGATGCATAGATGTATAAAGACAAGGCTTTATAAAAGTATCAAAGGCTGCAATTATATTAAAATTACTATCTAATTTGACAGCACCTAGCTGAATAATTTCAAAGGGACATGCATTATCTGAAAAAGTCTTATTAGTCTTTTTATTAAAGCCCTGATTAAACTCTAGGTCAAATACTATATATTCCATCATAACCTCCATAAAATAATGAAATTAATATAAATAGTATAATACAAAAAACGAAATCAGTAAATCAATAAAATATTTGTATTGGAAATAAAAAAATAGACTATATTTATCGAAAAAAAATATTGTGTGAAAACGTTGAATTGTCAAAAAATATTTGCAGAGAATCTTTATATGGTATATAATAAGAAAATAAAAAACACGAATATTTTTTTTATCAAGATAAAAAAAGTACAGAAAACCATAAAAAACACTTTAAAGAAAAGAGGGCATACTATGGAAAAAGAACTACTATATACAATAGAAAAAGACGAGCATACAAAAGAAGATATCAAAAGAATACTTGAGGAAAATCCTAATATAAAATTTGTATCGTTAATGGGGGTTGACCTAGGTGGAAATGCGACTGATGAAAAAATACCAGTTAAATTTTTACTTGATGATATAGATGATTTCTTAGCTTCAGCAGTACAGACTGATGGTTCAAGTGTTGAGCTTTACAATATAGCTACTTTAAATAATGCAAAAGTCGATCTTATGCCAGACAGAGATTGTAGATGGTATGTAGACTATAATATGGAATTTATAGATGATGAAACTGGATTACCTGTAGGTACATTAAAAATACCGGCATTCTTAATACATGATAATAAAAAAGTATGCTCAAGAGGGATACTTCAGAAAGCAGACAAATATTTTAAAGAATCTTTAATGGATATATTCAGAACTTATCCAAAAGTTCTAGAAAACTTAGGAATAGATTCAGCTGATGATATAGAGGAAGTTGGTCTTACTGCAGCAACAGAGCTTGAATTCTGGGTAAATACACCTGAAGATAAAGCAGACCTTGAAAAACTATATGTATCTCAGAGTTTAAAAGAACAGTACTGGAAAAGAACTCACGGCGTTATAAGAACTTGTCTAGAAGAATCGCTAATAATACTTGGAAAAATGGGAATAGACCCAGAAATGGCTCATAAAGAAGTTGGTGGGATACCAAGTTCTATAAGTATAGAAGGTAAGACTAATCACGCTATGGAACAGCTAGAAATATCATGGAAATTCTCTACACCACTACAGGCAGCTGATAACGAGCTATTAGTTAGAGATGTTGTAGAAGATGTATTTACCGCTCATGGGCTAGAAGTTACATTTAAAGCTAAACCAATAGACGGTGTTGCAGGAAATGGTGGACATACTCATTTTGGTGTTAGTGTATTATTAAAAGATGGAAGTAGAAAAAATGTATTTGCGCCAGTAGATATGAAAAATGATTATTTAAGTATAGCAGGATACGGAGCACTTATGGGTATGCTTTATAATTATGAAGTTATAAATCCATTTGTAACATCATCAATAGATGGATTCAACAGACTAGTGCCTGGATTTGAAGCTCCTATATGTATAGTAACTTCTTTAGGACATACTTATGAACAGCCTTCAAGAAATAGATCAGTTTTAGTAGGTTTAATAAGAGATATGAGAAACCCTAAAACATTAAGGTTTGAGCTTAGATCTCCAAACCCATTATCAAATAAATATCTTGTTATAGCAGCAGGGTATCAGGCGATGATAGAAGGTATAAGAGCTGCGGCAGAAAGTGGATTTGGTCCAAAAGAATTAGAAAAAGAATTATCTAAACAGCCAGGTGAAGAAGGATTCTACCTAGAAAAAGATAGAGCATACAGAGATGAGCACGATATATTTGAATACTATAGTGAAGATGAAAGAAGAAAAAGATTCGGAAATCCTCCAGCTACAGTATTTGAAAATATGAAGAATATAGAAAAATTCTCATATAAATTAAAATGCTTAAAACAGGGAAATGTATTTACAGATGCAGTAATACAGTCATTCAAAGTTGGTGCTATAGATAAATGGCAGAAAAAATTAAAAACAAGATTAATAGAGCAGAATATAACTAGAATAAGAGCTCTTAAAAAACTTCATACACCAGAAAATATGGATGCAATAGATGAAGTTATATGGAAATCAATATCTGATATGAAATATGATTTAATGAAGGATACTCTTACAAAAGAGTCTTTATTTACTAGAGTTAGAAATGCTGTAGATAATAAAGAATATGCAGAAGCATCAAGACTTCAGTTAGAAATGAAAAAGAAAATGAACGATATAGAACAGCTATATCTAAAATATAAAAAGAATATATATTAATATATAAAGGGTTGTTGCAATTTTGTAACAACCCTTTTTACATAAAAAAAGACTGCATGAAACAGTCTCTTTTGTCTATTTATTACCTTTGTATTTTTCTAATAGTTTTTCTAAATAAAGGGCTATATTCTCAGGATATATCGTCTGTCTAAATTGTTCTATATTGTGATTCATAAATGATAGTATAGAATTAGATTTACCAGAGGCTATATTTTTTAACATCTCTCTTAAATCTTTTTCATCGCTGTACATAAGCCCAATGCCTTTATCTATAATGAATTTACCATTTTCTATTTCCTGACCAAGTCTTGGTATTTTTACCATAAGAGGAGTCTTTGTGTATATAGCTTCAAAAAGAGTTGCTCCACCAGGTTTTGTCATCATTAAATCGTGACTTTTTAAAAGTTCATCCATATTATTTACATAACCTAAAACCTTTATATTTTGTAGAGGTTCTTTTTCAGTTAGATTGTCATAAAGCTTTTTATTTGTACCAGTGACTATAGTGACTTCTAAGGATTTTCCCTCATCTGTTGAGATAAATTCGTCAATCCATCTCATAAAATCTTCAGATATATCAAATAATCCACGTCCACCACCAAGTATTATTATTCTATATTTTCCTGGGAAATGTTCTTTATTTTCAACTCTAAACTTACTGCTTATAGGAACACCTACAACTTCAACCTTATCTGGAGAAATGCCTCTCTGCATAAATCTATTTTTTATTTCTATTGATGGAACAAAGTAAAGCTCTGTATTCTCAAAAATCCACTCCATACTATCCACAACATCTGTAATTACTGTGGCAGCAGGTATAAAGTATCCTTCATCAGAATTTCTAAAGTTGTTTACACAAGCAGCCGCAAGAGGAAATGTAGATATTATAAGGTCTGGATTTAAATCCTCTATAAACTTAGATAACTTTGGTGTATAAACTTTATGAGCTATATCGTATTTTGAAGAAAAGGACTTCTTTAAATAATAATAGCAATTATAAAGCTCTGGTGTATACTTTGTGTTATTTTCATAAAATTTTACCATAGGTTTATTTAGCTTCGGAACACTTGCATCTATGAAGTTTCTTATAACTATATTTACATTTTCTTCATCTTTTAAAATAGCATCTTTTATAGCATTAGCAGCACTTACATGTCCAGCACCAAAGCCAGCAGTAAGAATAAGTATTGTTTTACCTGAAAGAATAGACAAGTTATCACTCCTAACCTCAAAAATATTATCTTAATGTTTTATCTCTTTCAAAAACTTTTGCTCCTAGTTTTGTTAAATCCTGTAAATAGTATTCAAACATAACTCCATCATTTCTGCTTATATCAAAATTAGAAGTATATTCGATTGCATTAGTAACAAAATCTACAGCTGTATTTACGGCAAATTCAAAATCAAATCCACCGGTAATCATACCGCTGACTATAGATGCAAAAATATCACCTGTACCACTGTAAGATGATTTTAAATAATCTTTTGAAATAAATGTTTTTTTGTTTGTATCTCTATCGTATACGAAGTTTGTTATTGTTTTTTTATTATCTTCATGAATTCCAGTGATTACAACTTTTGAAGGACCCATTTCAGATATTTGTTTTGCGATATCTTCAATATCATCTCTTGTAAGAGTATCGTACTCATTAGATTTTCCAGTAAGAAGACATGCCTCTGTTATATTAGGTGTAGTTAAATCTGCAAGTTTAACAAGTTCTTTTATCTCATGAATTATTTTTTCTGAGAAAACAGAGTATATCTGTCCTTCATCTCCCATAACAGGATCGACAACAATAAATGCATCCGGATTTTTAGAAATAAATTCTATTACAAGATCTATTTGCTCAATAGATCCTAAAAATCCGCTGTAAATTGTATCAAAAGAAAGATTTAATTTTTTCCATGTATCTGTATAGTTTTTCATTTCAGAAGTGAAGTCCAAAAATGTAAAGTGTGGATATCCTGTCTGAGATGAAAGGATTGCTGTTGGAAGAGGGCAGCATTGTACTCCTAAAGCTGAAATTATAGGTATAGCAACAGTAAGTGAACATTTACCTATACCTGAAAGATCGTTGATTGCTGCAATTTTTTTCTGCATTTTATCCTCCTAAAATATTTTTTACTTAACAAGAATAATTTTATCATACTATAGAAAGCTTTGAAATTAAAATTTAAAGACAAGTGCAAATGTATGGATACAGTAAAAAAAGTTAAATACATTAAAAATCAGAAAATAAATAATATTTGACATAAAAGTACATTATATGTTAATATTAGATATAGGCTTATTTAGTTGATATATATTTGAAATTTATTTTATAATATTGTTAAATGGATATAATTAAATAGCTTAAGTGTTTTAGTTCTAGGAGGATTTACTAATTATGAAAACTGGTGTAGTAAAATGGTTTAACAATGAAAAAGGATTTGGATTTATATCTGTAGAAGGAGAAGATGATGTATTCGTACATTTCTCAGCTATACAGACTGAAGGATACAAATCATTAGAAGAAGGACAGAAAGTTGAATTTGAAGTAGTAGATGGTGCAAAAGGACCTCAGGCTGCTAATGTAGTTAAATTATAATAATAATTTGGATTATGAATAAATTCATATAGATGAGTTCGATATTCTAGAAAAGGGAACTACTTTGTAGTTTCCTTTTTTATTGCAAAAAATTATAATTATATGTTTTTTAAAATATTTTAATAAGTAAAATTAAATGACAATAAATTAATACAAAAATTATAGATAATGTGATAGAATATATATGACTGCATAGACTGAAAAAAACGATTTTAGTTAAGAAAATAAAGTCATACTATAATTTATAAGATTAAAGGTTTAAGTTGGGAAATGATTGGAAGGAGAGGGTATTATGAACGTATTGTTCTTTTTAACTCCAAAAACTGATGTAGCATATGTATCAGAAGATGATTCATTAAGACAAGTAATGGAAAAAATGGATTATTATAAATACTCTGCAGTACCTATATTAGGTGAAGATGGAAAATATAAGGGCACTATAACAGAGGGAGATTTACTTTGGAAGATAAAGCAGGATGGAAAATTTGATATTAAAGAAATGGAAGATATATCTGTTATGAGTATAGACAGAAGGGTAGAGAATATAACTGTAAACATCAATAAAAATATAGAAGAGCTTGTTCTTAAATTGATGGATCAGAACTTTATCCCAGTAGTCGATGATGATGATGTATTTATAGGTATAGTAAAAAGAAGAGATATAATAGAATATTTCTTTAATAGAGATATAAAAAATCATGAATTTGAAGAGATAGAAATATAGATAAATATAAAATAGAGCTTTTAGAGGCTCTATTTTTTATGCAAAATTATAAATGATATAAAAAATTACAAATGATGTAAATAGGATATCTTATTTTGTGGAAATCAGAAAATAAATATAAAATAAACACAAAAAGATACACTAATAGAGTTATTTTATGGAATAAAGTGTGTTATAATAGATAATAAAGTTTTTTAATGGAGGGGGACAAATGAAAAAAATAGACAATATATCTGATAGAGAGCTATATGAAAAAATGGACTATCTAAAGTTGCTTTCAAAGCTTTATCCTAATATATCAAAAGCCAGCACAGAGATTATAAATTTAGAGGCAATATTAAACCTTCCAAAGGGGACAGAACATTTTATAACAGATATACACGGTGAATATGAACCATTTGTACATGTATTAAAAAATGGCTCTGGTGTAATTAAAAGAAAAATTGACGAATTATTTGACGGCGAGCTTATGGAGGATGAAAAGAAAAGACTAGCTACATTAGTATATTATCCTGAGCAAAAGCTTGAGTACTTAGAGAAAAAAGTAGAAAATATAGATGATTTCTATAGAATAAATATGTATAGATTAATAAAATTATGTAAGTATGCATCTAGTAAATATACTAGATCTAAGGTTAGAAAGCTACTTCCAGATGATTTTAAGTATATAATAGAAGAACTACTTCACGAACATATGAACAGTGAACATAAAGAAAAATACTATAAGAGTATAATTGAAACTATAATTGAAACAGATAGAGCTAAAGATTTTATAATAGCTATTTCTGAATTGATACAGAAATTGGTTGTAGATAGACTCCACGTTATAGGTGATATTTTTGACAGAGGACCTAGACCAGATATAATAGTAGATAAACTTATGCAGCATCATTGTGTGGATATCCAGTGGGGTAACCACGATATTTTATGGATGGGTGCAGCTTCAGGAGAAAAGACTTGTGTTGCAAATGCACTTAGAATATCAGCTAGATATGCTAATTTAGACGTTGTAGAAGATATTTATGGAATAAACTTACTTCCACTTGCCACTTTTGCTATAGAAACATATGGAGATGACCCATGTCTACAGTTTATGCCTAAAATAGGTGATGAAGAAGTATCTACTACAGAAAAAACTTTAATGGCTAAAATGCACAAGGCAATAAGTATAATACAGTTCAAACTAGAGGGCGAAGTAATTAGAAGAAGACCTGAATTTGAAATGGAGCACAGATTGCTTCTTAATATGATAAACTATGAAAATGGTACTATAAGAATAAAGGGAAAAAATTACGCACTAAAAGATACTAATTTTCCAACTATAGATCCTAAAAATCCATACAAACTTACTCAAGAGGAAAAAGATGTAATTGAAAAAGTTACAAGATCATTTAGAACAAGTGATAAACTTCAAAGACATGTTGAATTTTTATTCTCAAAAGGAAGTATATTCCTAAAAGCGAATTCAAATCTACTTATACACGCTTGTATTCCACTTAATAAAGATGGAAGCTTTATGTCTATGAAATTAAAAGGAAAAACATATTGTGGTAGAGAGCTTATGATACAGATGGAAAATATAGCGAGAGAAGGATTTATATCTAGAGATTCAGATTTGGATAAACAGTATGGACAGGATATAATGTGGTATATGTGGACTGGAAAATGCTCATCACTATTTGGAAAAGACGACATGACTACATTTGAAAGATATTTTATAGAAGAAAAAGAAACTCATGTAGAAAACAAAAACCCATACTATACACTTAGAGAAGACGAGGATATTTGTAAAAAATTATTTGATGAATTTGAGTTAGATATAAACGATTCTCATATAATAAATGGACATGTTCCTGTAAAATCTAAGAGTGGAGAAAGTCCAATAAAGGCAAATGGTAAAATACTTGTAATCGACGGTGGATTCTCAAAAGCATATCAAGATAAAACTGGTATAGCAGGATATACACTAATATACAACTCTAAAACTATGCAGCTTGTATCTCACCAGCCATTTAGCTCTATGGAAGAAGCTATCTGCGACGAAAACGATATTATATCTACTACAGTTGTAGTGGAACACAAAGCTGAAAGAAAAATGGTAAGAGATACAGATGAAGGTAAAAGAATGCAGAATGAAATTGATGAGTTAAAAATGCTATTGAAAGCATACCAGAAAGGTTTAATAAAACAGAAATACAATATATAGTAAACTTTAAAAATTTATAAATTTTAAAATAGCTGTTGCAAAACTTTGTAACAGCTATTTTTATTTTGTATTTAAATTATTTTTTTATAAAATAATTGATATTGAAATAACAATAGATATAGTAAAAATTAATGGTTTATAATGAAAGCTGAAACTAAATCAAGATATAAAAATAATTAATAGATATATTTATAATTATTTAAAATAATAATAAAAAGTACCCTTTGCAATACCTACCTGATTCAGGATATCAATAATGGTGGTTTTTGAGTACCCTTTTTCTGTAATAAGCGTCTCAGCAGCGTCCAGAATTTCATTTCTCCGTTCGTCAGCTTCCTTAACAATACGTGCCATGGCTTGCCCTCCTATCTTATAGACCGACCGTCGGTCTATAAGATATCATACATGATATGAAGGGCAATGTCAATGGGATTTGAGAGAAAGAGCTGCTCCGGGAAAAAATGTGGAATTGGAAGTACGACTGAAAACCTTATGCTGAAAGGAGTCTTGTTTATTTACTCCGTTACCGGCTGCCAATACGAATTTTAATGGCAGCTGGGTTGCTTCAGTAAATAAACGGCAACAGGGAGGTGTCTGGTGTATCTACAGACTGACCGAGAAAAGCCCGTGGCTGTTACAGCAGATATACAGCACTCCGTGACCAGACCTGGGGAAACGTACCTGGGCTGCCTGTTCCGGATATAGTTTCATCAAAAGCACTCTGTCATAGACGGCATATGCCATGAATGTGATATAGTGCTGCTTTTCCATATCATGTTCCAGAGTGATGTAATAATCGCCCTCCACTGCTTTTGCAGACACGCTGTGGGAAAGGTCCGCGGGCCTTCAGGGCATTCAATTTCCTGCCGCAGCAGGAGATTTCCGCCATGCCTGTGCTGGATATTACATTTCCGCAGACAGGGCATACATAGAATTTGATTCGTTTCATATTTCCTCCATCTTTTTTATTGGGCTCCAAATCGCCCAACAGTATTTTTTCAATATTAACTCCTAAAATATCAGAAAGCTCCCGCAGAAGGGATACGTCGGGGCATCCGGCGCCGCGTTCCCATTTGGAAATAGTCCTGTCGCTGATGTTCATGGCATTGGCCAGGGCCTTCTGGGT
>OGEP01001734.1_pt1 | contig 22158 bp, 17 predicted proteins | sample 1570721 | NCBI WGS metagenome assembly OGEP01 (sample SAMEA2582131, study PRJEB24529) | metagenome | biome: Human gut stool | place: China | collected 2011 | reverse complement strand
ATTCTGATAGTAGTTTCCATTGTTTTCTTTATTCCTATCTGCAGGAAACAGAGAGTTTCTAAAGGTATGGGCGCGGCAATGGTTGCGACTTATGCAGCGTATATGGCATATTTGTTTATCAGATAATAAAAACCAGTCACTTCAAATGAGGTGGCTGGTTTTCTGTTATGCAAGGATTTCTTCCAGACAGTCGAGAAGCCGGTCGTTATCTTCCGGATTCATCAGGCAAAAGCGGATAAATTCGCCTTCCAAACCGACGAAAGAAGAACAGTCGCGAATCATCAGTCCTCTTTGAATGGCGTGGACGAATACGTCGTAGGAAGTCAGATTGTCCTTGCAGATTTTCAGTAAAATAAAATTTGCAGCAGGTTCGTACACCTGTATAAAAGAAAAGGCGCGAAGCCGTTTGCAGATACGCTTTCTTTCAGAAGAAATAAGCGAACGTGATTTTTGGATATAATTTTTGTCAGACAGAAGAAGTTCTCCTGCGTAAGCGCCGATACTGTTTAAACTCCATGGGTTTTTGATGGAATTCAGTTGTGAGAGGAGGCCGTTGTTTCCGGTAACACCGTAGCCAAACCGCAGTCCCGGTGCGGCGAAAAATTTGGAGACGCCCCGAAGTACAATCAGATTGTCAAAGGATTCTGTCAAAGGCATAGCGGTAATTTTATCCATATCCTCCACAAATTCCACGTAAGTTTCATCAATCATAACATAACATCCACAAGTAGATACTATCTCTCTTATCTGGTCCTTAGAAAATGCAAATCCTGTAGGATTGCAAGGGTTACAGATTATAAGAAGTTCGTAGCCACCTTCTTTAACAGTATTTGCCAAATCTTTAGGATCTATTTCAAAATGATTTTCTTTTTTAGAGTAGTATTTTTTGATTTCGCAGCCAATTTTGTTTAATTCTTTTTCGTATTCAGAATAAGCTGGAGATACAAGTACCGCTTTTTTAGGGTTAACTGTGCCGATAAATGAAGATATTAGCTCAGTTGCACCACTTCCAAGTACTATATTTTCACTGTTGCATTTGCAATATATTGATATAGATTTTTTTAGCTCTACGTATTCTGGATCAGGATACATTGAAACCATGTCTATGTTGTCTATTACATACTGTTTAGCCTTTTTTGAAGAGCCAAATGGATTTATATTTGAACTGAAATCCATGAAATCCTCTTTTGAAAATCCGTATTTTGCGGAAAGTTCGTATAAATTTGCGCCATGATTTACGCTCATAACTATCCCTCCAAATTTTATTTATGCTTACTAATTTTCTTCGTCGAAGTTTATTATAAATTCTTCATCACCACTGTTTATTTTAAGTATAGAAAGATTGAAGTTGTCGTCGAATATAGAAACATTGTAAGTGAAAATATCTCCGTTATCTTTTTTAGAGATTAAAAGATATTTTCCATTTTCTTTGTCCTCTATTTCATCACATATATCATTGTAAACTTCTTCGCCAGTGAAAAATCCTGTATATCCTGATGATTTTATTTTTTCTTCTATTGCTTTGTATAATTCCTGCATATTGTCACCTCTTTTAAATTTTATATCGTAAATTTATTATAACATATAAGAGAGAGAATTAAATTAAAGTAAAATAACAGAAAAAATTTTGTGCAATTATAATGGTATAAATTGAATTTGTAAAAACAATACTTGAAATATTCAGAAAATATTGACTATACAGAAAAAAAGTAGTAAGATAAAACCTATAAAAAGTAAAAATAATAAATTTTAAAATTAAATTAAAAAGTAAACTAAATTGAGGGGGATTAAAAAATGATATTAGAATACGATAAAGCACTTGAAATACTTAAAAAATACAATCAGGACGATTTTCATATAAGACATGGGGAAGTTGTTTCTGGTGTTATGAGATATTTTGCTAAAGAATATGATCCGGAGAGAGAAGATTTTTGGGCAACAGTGGGACTACTTCACGATATAGATTTTGAGATGTATCCAGATGAACACTGTATTAAAGCTGAAGAACTTTTAAGAGAAAATGGATATGATGAAGAGTTTATCCATGGGGTTGTTTGCCATGCTTATGGAATATGTGAAGGGCTAGAAAAGAAACCTGAGCATATAATGGAAAAGATTTTATTTGCTACAGATGAGCTTACTGGACTTATAGGTGCAGTTGCGATAATGAGACCTTCTAAGAGCGTTATGGATTTAGAGTTAAAATCTGTTAAGAAGAAATTTAAAACTCCTAAGTTTGCAGCAGGATGTTCAAGAGATACAATCAAAAAAGGTGCTGAAGAATTAGGATGGGAACTAGATGAACTAATGCAGAGAACTATAGATGCAATGAGAAGTTTATCACCTAAAATGGATATATAATCATCGAGTTTATTTTTCAGTAGCAAATTTTACTCACAAACACAATTAATCGCTCTCCTGGCTTCGACGGCTCACCCATAAATGTAACACATTTCAGAGTTGCGAGCCGTTTGCAGATAGTCGGTGCGATTTAATTTGTGTTAGCACGTAAAATTTTGAGCTACTGAAAAATCAACTTTGATGAATTATATACCACAATTTAGGTTTCAAAACTTGATAGTGCAGGTTAAAAGTGTAAATAATATTTGAATTATTTAAGAGAAGTTATTTCTATTGATCTACTATATTTTCATCTAAGACTTGAAACTTTTTTAAACGAATAAATAATTTAATAAACTGAGGACAAGAGATTTAACTGCTCTACGGCGACAATTCCGCAAGCACTCTATACTTTGAAATGTTTCATAAAAACTATGGAGTTCTGAGGACTGGAGCACAGAGTAGTTAAATCTCTTGTCTTTTTTATTGATTTTTTTTGTTTGAAAAACCTTTGTTTTAGAGTATAATATATAATATCTAAAAATTATTTTTGATGAGAAATTCTTTTTTTAAGAATAATTAATAAATTCTAAGTAACCCAGAGAGCTGGTAGGAGGAAATTATGTACAAAGTAACTGGAAAGATGTTCACAGAAGAACAGATAAGAGAAAAGGTAGCAGAATTAGGTAAACAGATAGAAAATGACTACAAAGGTGAAGAGATTTTAGTAGTTGGTATATTAAAAGGTGCAAATGTGTTCACTTGCGACCTTATAAGACAGATAGACTTAGATGTTAAGATAGACTTTATGAGTGTTTCAAGCTATGGTTCAGGAACTGAGTCTTCAGGTACAGTTAGAATATTAAAAGACTTAGATACAGATATAAAAGGAAGAAATGTTCTTATAGTTGAAGATATAATAGACTCAGGTAGAACTCTTAGCAATTTAGTTAAAGAGCTACAGATAAGAGAGCCAAAGAGCTTAAAATTATGTACTCTATTAGACAAACCAAGCAGAAGAGTTGTCGATGTTGATGTTGAATACGTTGGTTTTGAAATAGAAGATAAATTCATAGTAGGATACGGAATAGACTACGCTGAAAAATACAGAAACCTTCCTTACATAGGAATAGTTGAAGATGTAGTTGAATAATTGATTATACAAGGCATACTTTTTAAGTGTGCCTTTAAATTTGTATATGTATAGAAAACAAATATTATATTAGAAAGGACAGATTTAATGAATATAAATTATTTTGAGCATATTCAGGCTCCAATACTTTTGTTTTTTCAGAGTATTAGAAATCCGATTTTAAATATTCTTTTCTTGTTCTTTACAATAAGTACAGAAACACCGGTAGTTGTAATATTTACAGCGATTATGTACTGGTGTATTGATAAGAAAATAGGGCAGAGGATGTTATACGCTCTTACAGGAAATATTGCTTTAAATGGGGCAATTAAGGATTATTTTAAGGTAGAAAGACCTATTGGAAAATTTGGGCTTGAGTCTATGAGAGTTGAAACAGCTACAGGATATTCATTCCCAAGTGGGCACACTCAGACTGCGACTACATTTTGGACTTCTTTAGCAGTTCAGTTAAAGAAGAAATGGGTGTATGTTTTAGCAGTTGTTATGGCTGTAGGCGCTGGTATTTCAAGACTTTATCTAGCTGTTCATTGGCCAATGGACGTTGTTGTAGGGCTTATTCTTGGATTTTTATTTACTATACTTTTAATAAAGATAATGGATAGATCTGAAAAAAGTGGAAAATATTGGGAAATGATACTTATTTTAGTTCCGCTTGCGATAATGGCATTTGTGCTAAAGAGCAGTGATTATACTAAGCTTTTTGCACTTATGTTTGGATTTACTATCGGATATATTTTGGAAAGAGAGTATGTATCTTTTGAAGTCATAGATAGAAAAAATATGAGCAATGGAGAAATTATTAAAAAGAATGGAAAAAGATTCTTAATAGGAATGCTTAGTTTAGGCGTTGTTTATTTAGGGTTAAAGCTTGTATTTTCTTTATTTGGAGCAGCTGATGGAAGTACACTTGATATGGTGCTAGATTTTGTTAGATATTCGGCTGTTGTTATTCAAGGTGTTGCAGGTGCTCCATATTTATTCAAGAAAAAGGGAATATAATTTTTTGATTTAAGTATAAATTTTTAGATAAGAGTTTAAAAAAATTCTTAGGAAGGGAAATATTATGAAGAAGGTTGTTATAATTGGTGCTGGACCTGCAGGTATGACTGCAGCATATTCGGCATCGCAAAATGGTATAGATGTTGTATTGGTAGAGAAAAACGAGAGAGTAGGTAGAAAACTACTGATAACTGGAAAAGGGAGATGTAATATAACTAATAACTGTGAGGTTGAAGAGTTAATTGCAAATGTAAATACAAACGGTAAATTTTTATACAGCGCATTCTACACATTTACAAATGATGCGGTTATGGAAATGTTTGAAAGTTTAGGTGTTAGGTTAAAGACAGAAAGAGGAAATAGAGTTTTCCCTGAGAGTGATAGAGCAATGGATGTCGTTGATGCTATGGCCAGACTTATAAAGAGAAAAAATATTAAGTTAGTTACAGGAAAAACTGTTAAAGATATAAAAGAAAAGAATGGAAAAGTTGAGTCTGTTGTTTTAAGCGACGGAAAAGAGATTAAAGCAGATGCAGTTATAATCGCGACAGGTGGTGCAAGCTATCAGAGAACTGGATCTACAGGAGATGGCTACAGACTTGCTGAAAAATTAGGCCATAAGATAACTCCTCTTAAACCTTCTTTAATCGGCCTTGAAATACAGGAAGATTTTGTGCATAAGTTAAAAGGTCTTAGTCTTAGAAATGTGGCAATAAATGTATATGGAAAGAAAAATAAGAAAATATACGATGATTTTGGTGAGATGGAATTTACTGATTATGGTGTAGATGGGCCGATTATAAAATCTGCAAGCTGCATAATGAGGGATTTATCTAAGGAAAGTTATAAGATTTCTTTGGATTTAAAACCAGCTTTAGACCACGAAAAGCTTGATAAAAGAGTTCAGAGAGATTTCCAGAAATATATAAATAAGAGATTTGAAAACTCATTATCAGATTTACTTCCAAGCAAGATGATACCGGTAGTCGTGGAACTTTCTGGTATAGATCCAGCAACACCAGTAAATTCTATAACTAAGGAAGAAAGAAGAAATCTTGTAAATACAATCAAAAATATTGAGATGCATGTTAAGAGATATAGACCTATGGAGGAAGCAATAGTTACTTCTGGTGGAGTTAAGACATCTGAGATAAATTCTAGTACTATGGAGTCTAAGTTGGTTGAAGGACTTTATTTTGCTGGGGAGGTAATAGATGTTGATGCTTATACGGGAGGATTTAACTTACAAATAGCGTTCTCTACTGGCTATTTAGCAGGGATGAGTATATAAAAAAGAAAGAAGCAGGTTGTCACAATTATTTTCAGTAGAAATTTTGCATCCAATTACAACTAATCGCTCTCCAAGCTTCAGCGCCTCGTCCATTTATGTAACACATTTATAGGTTACGAGGCGCTTGCAGAATTGTCGGTGCGAGTTAATTTGTAATTGTACACAAAATTTTATCTACTGAAAAATTCTTGTGAAACCTGCTTTTCTTATTTTATATATCTTGAGAAGAAAAATTAATCTTTGGTTATTTGATAGACCGATTGCCTTTCTTTGTACCAAGTTTTTATATAGTTGCTTGACGTATTGAAGGAATAATATTTATATTATAGTGTACAGAATTGTCAGCATGATTTTATCTATGCCTGTTGGAGGGATTTTTTATAAAGCGTTTTAGTGATTAAAATTTTTTATTTATATATAAAATGGATTGTGTATTTTTAGCCCTTTATTTTATTTATGCTAAAGTGTTTTTTTGTTTATTTTACTTTTTATTTTTAGTATTACTAAACTCTTGATTTTTCTGAAAATTTTAATTACAATTAAAATAAGGAAAGGATGTGTTTACAATGCTGGTAGAGGAACTTAATTTAGAAACTAGGTGCAAGATTTACACAATTACGAAGAAAGTTTTGAGAAAGTATCAAAAGGGAATCATTTCTGGAAAGCTAACATCTGACAAGTTTGTTCATAATATTTTGGGAGATGTTTCTATTCACGAGGTTCTTCCTGACGAGATTTTGAAAGAAAACGATTTTATAGACTCATATCATCATTATGTGGACAAGCTTATTTGTATTCAGAACGAAAATCTCATAAACAGCAAAAATAGAAATTACAAAAAAGCTAATGAGAAACCAGACGTGTCTAAAGTGATGAAGTTAAAACATCTCCTTAATGATACTGGATATGTTCTGTCTATTCCTTGTCAATATCTTACAATTAGCGATATTGATAGTATATCAAAATATATTACTACAGGAGCAATAGACTTAGGGAATGAAAAGATTTATAATTACGTTTACAAAGAACACTAAAACAAAAGAGGAGTAAGCAGTTTTTGAATTGAAAAATATTTAAAGACTGTTTACTCCTTTTTTATTTTTATCTAAAAATGGTGCAGAATATGTTAGAATATATATTAATTGATAAGTAATTTCTTTAAGAGATTATAATAAAGAAATATTTTGAAATAAGAGATAAATTTATAAAAAAGAAAGGGGTGCATTGCCACTCGTGGCAAAGAAATATGACTGAGGAATATATGAAAAGAATGAAAAACTTGGTTGAGATTTCTAAGTTGGTTACACAATCTCAAGACTTTTTTAAGATAAAAGATATAATAGTGGGCAAGATGCTAGAAGTTGTTCATCCAGCTAAGGCATGTGTAAATATTTTCTACAACGACGATTTTAATTATGCGTATTTGGTTTGTTCTAGCACTTTAAAATATATTCCAACTGTTTTTGACGTTGATAGACCAGAAGGTGCTAGGATCGATTTTGATTTATACCCTGATTATATTAGAGAAGCAGTTGAAAAGAAAAAAATCATATATGTTAAGGATATTTTTCTAGATGATGCAGCTGCAAAAGAAAGAGATTTAGCTCAGAACGAAGGGTACTGTGGAAGAGCTGTTTTTCCATTTATAATAGAGGAAAAAGTTGTCGGATTTATGACAGCATTTACAACAGAAGGAGAGATAATAAGTGATGAGGATATGAATTTTATCGCATCTGTTGCATCGCTTATGGCACTTTCTATAGAAATAACTAGAAAAAATGAGTCAGTACATAAGCTAGTGAACAAGCTTAGACAAGGGGTAACGTCTATAAATGAAGCTACTAGAAAACTTTATGTAGACAAAAATATAGATACATATTTAAAAGATTTAACTAAACAGGCAGTAGAGATTACAGACAGTGAGGAAGCTATAATAATTCTTGATAAGAATGAAAAACATGGAAGGATAGTGAATTGTTACAATAAAAATGAGTGTAGAAGTAATCTGTTTTTAATGTTGGATGCTATTTCTGAGAATTCTAGAGATGGAGATTTTGCAAATGATGTTGATATAGTTCTTGAGAATGGATCTAAGATAAATAGCTATATATATCATAGACTTATGGATGCAGATAGCAATTTAGGCTATATAATCTGCGCAAATGCAAGTAAGTATACAAGAGATGATATAAATATACTTTCAATTCTTTCTAAGCAGATAACTGTCGGTACTCAGCTTTATGAATACAACCAGAATGAGGTTAGACATAGAGTATTACAAAATGAGCTATCTGTTTTAAATAAGCAGCAAAAACTTATGATGAACGATGCGAATATGGTTTGCAATGGAAATAGACAGCTTTATTGTTATCACCAGCCAGCAAAGGTTGTAGGTGGGGATTTCTACGATGCTGTTAGAATAAATGATGATAAGGTTACCTATATAGTTGCCGATGTTATGGGGCATGGTATTGTATCAAACTACATGGTAGCACTTATAAAAGGGGCATTTAAGGTACTTTGCAGACAGTTTGATAATCCGTCAGATATAATGAATAACCTTAATAAGATGCTTTTTGAAGAGTTTGATAAGATGGAAGTTTTCTGTACAGGTATAGTTGCAAGTTTAGATACTAAAGAAAATACACTAACTGTATCTAATGCAGGTCACTATAGTCCGGTTATTATACAAAACGATGGAACTGTTGCAAAATATGTAAACTGCAAAAAAGGAATTCCAATAGGAGTAATTGAGGACCGGGAATATAGAGATAATATGATAAGTCTTGAAAATTATCCGATGGTATGTATGTTTACAGATGGTATTCTTGAGATTAAGAACAAGGACAAGGAAGAGTTTGGTCAGGAAAGATTTGAAAAGCTTCTTTGCGGAAACTATAAATACAGTCCAGAGTTTATAATAGAAAAGGCTAGGGAAGAGTTTTATGCATTCTCTGGAAAGAAAGAATACTCTGATGATATTATGATGGTTATGTTAAAGAATAATAATTAATAAATTGATGGAGATTTGGAAATATGATAAAAGATATTTTAATAATAAATGCCAGTCCAAGAAAGGATAAAAATTGTTTTAATATATCTAGAGATGTTTCGAAAATTTTAGAAAGAGAGGGCGTATCTTGCGCCCTTTTAGATATTTACGAAATGGATATAGATTATTGTAATGCTTGTGGGTACTGCGAGTACAAGAAGGGATGTAGGATAAAAGATGATATGACAGAGCTTTATGATATGTTTGATAAATCTAGAGGAACTGTTGTTGTTAGTCCAGTTTATTTTAATTCTGTCCCTGCAAAGATGAAGACTGTTGTAGATAGGACACAGGCAGTGTATTCTAGTAAGTTTGTGCTTGGAGATTCTATGATAGATAGAAGTAGAAAAAGAGCAGGAATGTATATAGCTGTCGGTGGCTCTAAGGAGTATGAGGATCAGTTTGATGGTGGAGATATTGTGATGGACTTTTTCTTTAAGAGTATAAATTCCAGAAGTGTTAAAAATATAAGAATTCCAGATAGCGACGAGGTTAGCTATGTGGAAAGCGAAGAACTTATAGAAAATATTAAAAAATCTACAGAAGAATATGCAGCTCATATTAAAAATATTATGAGTGAATAATGAGGTGATTTTATGAAATTAATTACTACAGGAAATAATTTGTGCAGAATAATGGTGTCTGATGAGTACACAGAGCTTGCAAAGATTTTGTATGAATTAGTAGAAAGAGATGAAAAATACGATAAGGTTGTTATTGTAACGGATGAAAATGTAGAGGTTAATCTATATGATGATTTTGTAAAATCGATTTTTGCTATAACAAATAGTAAATATTTTTCAAAAATATGCATAAAACCAGGAGAAGAATCTAAGTGTTTAGATACATTTAATGAGATTATATCTAAGTTTATAGATATTGGGATGAGTAGAAAGTCGCTTGTTATCGCATTTGGTGGCGGTGTTGTTGGAGATCTAGCTGGTTTTGCAGCAGCTACATATATGAGAGGAATAGATTATATACAGGTTCCAACTACTATACTATCTCAGGTTGACTCTGCTATAGGTGGGAAAACAGGTATAGATGTTGGAGTTTATAAAAATATGATTGGTGCATTTAAGCAGCCATTATTCACTTATATAAATACAGAAACGTTAAAAACTCTTCCAAGTGATGAGCTAAAAAGTGGATTTGGAGAGGTTATAAAATATGCAGCTATAATGGACGACAATGGAGAATTTGAAAAATTTTTAAATGATAATGCAGTTGAGGTAAAATATCTGGATAATGAAAAAATTATAAAAGCTATTATGAAATGTGCTGAATTTAAGGCTAGAATTGTAAAAGCTGATGAGAGAGAAACTGGTTTAAGAAAGATACTTAATTTTGGACATACTTTTGGTCATGCGATAGAAATGGAATATGGTCTAAAACATGGTGAAGCCGTTGCTGTTGGTATGAAAATAGCATTTAAGGTTGCACTTGCAAAGGGATATATAAAAAAGGATTATTACGACAATTTTGTAGAACTTATAGACAAGTACGATTTTGAATTTGATTTTAGTAAAATTAATATTGAAAAACTTGTCGAAAATATCAAAAAAGACAAGAAAAATAGTTTTGGAGATATTTCAGTTATACTTCCAGATGCAAGTTCGTGTGTTGGAATTTTCAAAATGAGTTCTGATGATATTGAAGAGCTTTTGAAAAAAGAATTTAACTTTATGTAGAATAAAATTAAAATAGCGTGAAAATGTTATCACAACTTCGAAAGAAAAAAAGTTGTGCAAATTTGAAAAAAATACCTATTAAAATGAAAAAATTTTAAAAATAACTAAATAAGTAAATATTTGATTTTAACAATTATATTTTGTATAATGTATGTGAAGTAATTTGTGGTTTAATGAATACAATATAATAAAAGATAGGAGTGATAGGCAATGAAATTACCAATAGCTTTATCAAACAAACACATACACTTATCACAGGAACATATAGACGCTTTATTTGGTAAAGGTCATGAATTAGTTAAATTCAAAGATCTTTCTCAGCCAGGTCAGTATGCTTGTGAAGAAAAAGTAGACTTAGTTGGACCAAAAGGAAAATTAACTGTAAGAGTATTAGGACCAGCTAGACCAGAAACTCAGGTAGAAGTATCTTTAGCTGACTGCTTCCCTCTAGGAGTAAAAGCTCCAATAAGAGAATCAGGAGATATAGAAGGTACTCCAGGACTTAAACTTGTTGGACCAGCAGGTGAAGTTGAATTAGAAAAAGGTGTTATAGTTGCTTCAAGACATATACACATGAGCAACGAAGACGCTGCAAAATTCGGAGTTAAAGACAAAGATATAGTAAAAGTTAGAACTGAAGGACCAAGAGGTCTTATATTTGAAAACGTATTAGTTAGAGCTAAAGATAGCTTCAACTTAGAAATGCATGTTGACATGGAAGAAGGAAATGCAGCAGGCGTTAAAAATGGAGATTTAGTAGAATTAATAACTGAATAATTTTATTTAGTTTTATTAATAAATGGATATTTAATACTTAGTAAAAATAGAGCATATATAATGTTATGTGTTACACTAAAAAATATATTTTTTTGAATTGTGATGAACATTGTATATGATATTAAATATTCTGAAAAAAGGATGGCATTTTTAAAAAAAATGTAGTATGATATAAAAGTAATAAGATTTATACGTTTTTTATACTCTAAATATTTATAGATAGTAAATGCTTAGAGCTTTATAAGTATAAATTAAAAATAGACTTGCCTTTAGATAGACAAGCGAATGAAACTATCAAGGAGGATATTTTAATCATGGCAAAATTTATGAAAACTGTTGATGGGAATACAGCCGCAGCTCATGTTGCTTATGCATTTACAGATGTAGCAGCTATATACCCAATAACACCATCTTCAACTATGGCAGAATTAGTTGATGAATGGGCTTCTCAGGGAAGAAAAAACATATTTGGACAGAAAGTTAATGTTGTAGAAATGCAGTCAGAAGCTGGTGCTGCTGGTGCATTCCACGGTTCTTTACAGGCTGGTGCATTAACATCTACATTTACAGCATCTCAGGGATTATTACTAATGATACCTAATATGTATAAAGTAGCAGGGGAATTACTTCCAGGTGTATTCCACGTTTCTGCAAGAGCTTTAGCATCTCAGGCATTATCAATATTCGGTGACCATCAGGACGTTATGGCAGCTAGACAGACTGGATGTTGCTTATTAGCTTCAGGTTCAGTTCAGGAAGTTGCAGATATAGCTCCAGTTGCTCACTTAGCAGCAATAGAAGGAAGCCTTCCATTCGTTCATTTCTTCGATGGATTCAGAACTTCTCACGAAATACAGAAAGTTGAATTAATGGAAAATGAAGAATACGCTTCATTATTAAACTTCGACGCTGTTCAGAAATTCAGAGACAAAGCTTTATCTCCTAACCACCCAGTTACAAGAGGTACTGCTCAGAACCCTGATATATACTTCCAGACAAGAGAAGTATCAAACACTTACTACAATGATATGGTTGGCATAGTTGAAAAATACATGCACAAAGTAAGTGAATTAACAGGAAGAAAACATGACTTATTCGATTACTACGGAGCAGAAGATGCTAAATATGTAGTAGTTGCTATGGGTTCAGTTACAGAAGCATTAGAAGAAACTATAGATAGATTAAACGCTGAAGGCGCAAAAGTTGGATGTGTTAAAGTTCACTTATACAGACCTTTCTCTACAGAACATTTCTTAAAAGCAATGCCTTCTACAGTAGAAAGAATATGTGTATTAGACAGAACTAAAGAACCAGGTGCAACTGGTGATCCTCTATACTTAGATGTTAGAGATATATACTACGGAAAAGAAAATGCTCCTCTAATAGTAGGAGGAAGATACGGATTAGGATCTAAAGATACTACTCCAGCTCAGTTAAAAGCTGTTTACGACAACTTAGCTGCTGAATGTCCAAGAAATCAGTTCACAATAGGTATAGTTGATGACGTTACTAACACATCATTACCAGAAGCTGAAGACTTCAGAATAGCATCTAAAGGTACTGTAAGATGTAAATTCTGGGGACTTGGATCAGATGGTACTGTTGGTGCAAACAAACAGGCTATAAAAATAATCGGTGATAACACTGACAAATACGCTCAGGCTTACTTCGATTACGACTCTAAAAAATCTGGTGGTATAACTATGTCTCACTTAAGATTTGGTGATACTCCAATCAGATCAACTTACTTAATAGATGAAGCTGACTACATAGCTTGTCACAACCAGTCTTATGTATATCAGTATGATTTATTAAAAGGACTTAAAAAAGGTGGTACATTCGTACTTAATACTATATGGGATCAGGAAGGTATAGAAGCTAACCTACCTGCATCAATGAAACAGTATATAGCTAAAAACGACATACAGTTCTACACAGTTAATGCTGTTGAATTAGGTAAAGAAATAGGATTAGGAAGCAGAATAAACATGATAATGCAGGCTGCTTTCTTCAAACTAGCTGAAATAATACCAGTAGACGAAGCTGTTGAACACTTAAAAGAATCAATAGTTAAAACTTACGGTAAAAAAGGTCAGAAAATATTAGACATGAACTTCAAAGCTGTTGACGCAGGTATAAACGCATTAGTTAAAGTAGAAGTTCCAGAAGCTTGGAAAACTGCTGTTGATGCACCAAAAGAAGAAGCTTGCGAACCAGACTTCATCAAAAATATATTAAGACCTATGACTGCTCAGAAAGGTAATGACCTACCTGTAAGTGCATTCACAGAAGTTCCAGATGGTACATTCCCATGTGGTACAGCTGCTTACGAAAAACGTGGTATAGCAGTAGACGTTCCAGAATGGAAATTAGACAATTGTATACAGTGTAACCAGTGTTCATTTGTATGTCCACACGCTTTTATAAGACCAGTACTTGTTACTGAAGAAGAATTAGCAAATGCTCCAGAAGCATTCAAAGCTAAAAAAGCTATAGGTAAAGGATTCGATGGATTACAGTACAGAATGCAGGTATCTACTCTTGACTGTACAGGATGTGGAAACTGTGCTGACATATGTCCAGCTCCTAACAAAGCATTAGAAATGATGCCTCTAGCTACTCAGGAAGAACAGATAGAAAACTGGAACTTCGCTGTGGATACAACTAAAGTTGCTCCAAAAGGCGATTTAATGAACGTAAATACAGTTAAAGGTTCTCAGTTCAGACAGCCATTAATAGAATTCTCAGGTGCTTGTGCAGGATGTGGAGAAACTCCATACATAAAAGTTATAACTCAGTTATTTGGAGATAGAATGCAGATAGCAAATGCTACAGGATGTTCTTCTATATGGGGAGGATCTGCACCATCAACTCCTTATACTTGCAACCATGAAGGTAAAGGTCCATCTTGGGCAAACTCATTATTCGAAGACAATGCTGAATACGGATTTGGTATGTTCGTAGCAGTTAAACAGATGAGAGCTAAATTAGAAGAAGACATAAAAGTTTTAGCTGAAAAAGCTCATGATGAAAACTCTAAAGCAGTTCTTAACAACTGGTTAGAAACTAAAGAAGACGGTGTTGCTAATAAAGAAGCTTCTGCAAAAGTAGCTGAATTAGTTAACGGATTACATGAATCTTGCATGAATGATCCTGAAATAGCAGCAGCTGTTAAAGATATAAAAGAAAGAGAAGACTACTTAGCTAAGAGATCTCAGTGGATACTTGGTGGAGACGGTTGGGCTTACGACATCGGTTACGGTGGATTAGACCACGTTCTTGCTCAGGGTGAAGATGTTAACGTATTAGTATTCGATACAGAAGTTTACTCTAATACAGGTGGACAGGCTTCTAAAGCTACTCCAGTAGCAGCAATGGCTAAATTCGCAGCAGCTGGTAAGAGATCTAAGAAAAAAGACCTTGGTATGATGGCTATGTCTTACGGAAATGTTTACGTAGCTCAGGTTGCTATAGGTGCTGATAAGAACCAGTTCATGAAAGCTATAACTGAAGCAGAAGCTCATCATGGTCCATCTCTAATCATATGCTACGCTCCATGTATAAACCATGGTTTAAGAGAAGGTATGGGAAGAAGTATAGCTAATGAAAAACAGGCAGTTGACTGTGGATACTGGCATTTATACAGATTCAACCCAGAATTAAAAGCTGAAGGTAAGAATCCATTCTCATTAGACTCTAAAGAACCAACAGAAAGCTTCAGAGACTTCTTAATGAAACAGACAAGATACGCAGCAATAGCTAAACAGTTCCCAGAACAGGCTGAAGAACTATTCACTATGGCTGAAGAAAATGCAAAAGAAAGATACGAATCATACAAAAGATTAGTATAATTTTTAAATAAAAGTGGGATGCCGCAAGAATTTTCTTGTGGCATCTCTTTTTTTGTGCTCGAAATAATATAAACTTTTTCTCCAAGCTCAGATGCAAGTGATTTATTATAGGAGATTCTTGTTTCTTAACCGCATCTTCAATTGTCGTTAAAAGTTTATATTATTTCAATCACAAGGAGATGCAAAAGAAAATATCTTGCGGCATCTTATTTGAAAAATTCAAACTGTTAAAGGAAGGAATTTTATATACTTGAAAATATAGACAAATTCCTCTCTATCCAATCAAGTTGCATTGTCGAGTTTATTTTTTCGATATTCCCAAGTACAAATTGTTTTTTTTTATTAATTTAAGCTAAATAGTAGAATAATACCATCATAGTAAAGAATTATTATATTATAAACTCTTTTTTATGATATAATAAATTATAGTACTAATATATAGGCGATTTAGCGTCTAAAGATTGAGGTGTAGGAATTAAAGGTTAAGGTTTATACCAACTAACTACCTATGCACTCGATAAACGGTAAAAACTCATACTAATATTCTTTATAGATAACGTAGTATGACATTCCAATTATTAAATTGTCTACTCCTGATGAAGTAAAATATATGGTGGGTAGACAATGTTAGATATTTCAATAGATGTATATATTTTTAAGTTTAAAATGTTAGGTTACATTATAAATACTATTACAACTGAATATAGTTCGACAATTATTATATTTGTATATATTGAAATTACAATTCTTTTGATATAACGTATTTGATTAGTACTATAATGGAATGTAAATACGCTAGAATCTCAAATAGCGTTTGATAGATTAGGTAATTTGATTAGTACTATAATGGAATGTAAATGTTACTCTAAAATCTAAACTTTTTAAATTATATTTTAATTTGATTAGTACTATAATGGAATGTAAATTTCACATTCTCTTACAACACAAGAAATCGTTGAAAATTTGATTAGTACTATAATGGAATGTAAATGGTGATGTGAGAGAGGTTTTAAGGTTAAGACAAGAACATTTGATTAGTACTATAATGGAATGTAAATATTATCTTAAATCTTCTAAATATAAACACGATTGCGATTTGATTAGTACTATAATGGAATGTAAATTCTAGTATTAAGAAAGCTACTAAACTTAAAAAAGAAATTTGATTAGTACTATAATGGAATGTAAATCTTACAGATGGTACTAATGGCACAACTATAACAGGTAATTTGATTAGTACTATAATGGAATGTAAATGTATATTTAGCATCTGCATATATAGATACATCTACATTTGATTAGTACTATAATGGAATGTAAATTATTTCCATTCCGCCTATTTCAACTACTTTATCACCATTTGATTAGTACTATAATGGAATGTAAATAACTGTTGTACATAATTACCCGTCAGTAGATAATGAATTTGATTAGTACTATAATGGAATGTAAATGAAGGATTGCTAGAAGAAGCAGGAATGCTTTGTAATTTGATTAGTACTATAATGTAATATTAATAAATTGTTGAAAAAAGAAGGTGAATAATCTTCTTTTTTATATTTAGCATATTAAATAAAAAAGTAAAAAGCCAGCGAAAAACTGTTGGATACAGAAATTCTAGCTTTCACTTCGAATTCATTAAAAAAATATTTTGAAAATAGGATACATTTTTTGATGAAAAAGAAAGATTTATTAAACGTAGATCAATTTGTCAAAAATATTTTATAATTCAGTAAATATATAAGAATGGCTTTGACTCTTCAGTAGCTATTATGTTTTTTCTCAAAGTTAATACTAATAGTAAATTTAAAACCATTATTGATAATGGAAATAGGCAGGTGCTTATTCTTTATTGGCAATCTTTATTATCATCAAGCTCTTAATCTTGTTATTGTAAGAATTACATATCATCAAGAACATATACTATCAATGAATCAATTCCCTATTTTTTGATATCACAAATAATTATTTTCAAGTCTTTCTATTAATATTTCAATGTATTTTTATTATTCATAAATGTCACTAAAACATTGTACTTACTAGGATTCAGGATGTATAATATAATTATACATATATTTTTATTGGAGTAGATTTATGAAAACAACTAGAAAATTAAAATTAACTATTATAGGTGATGAAGAAACTAGAAAAGAACAATATAAAATAATTAGAGAAGAACAATACCAACAATATAAAGCTTTAAATTTATGTATGACCTTATTAAACACACACAATATATTAAACAGTTATAACACAGGTGCAGAGAATAAATTAAATGCACAAATTGATAGTATAGATAAAAAAATAGAGCAGGCAAAAAAAGAATTAGAGAAAAAAGGATTAAAAGAAAGTAAAGTTAGTAAGTTAAAAGAAACAATAGAGTTTTTAGAAAATGATAGGGAAAAGTTAAAAGATGAATACTTAAATTCAAGTAAATTCAGAAGTGATATAGATGAAAAAATGAAAGAAATGTATATTAAAGATATGTATACAGTAGTTCAAAATCAAGTGAATTTTAGGGCTAGAGATATGATGAGTTTAGTAACCCAAAGAGCTAGAAAAGATTTTAAAAATTCTCTCAAAAATGGAATGGCAAAAGGGGAAAGAAGTCTTACTAACTATAAAAGAGATTTTCCATTAATGACAAGGGGCGAAAGATGGCTTAAATTTGAATATGATAAAGATAGTGATGATATACTTATAAATTGGATACATGGGATTAAGTTTAAAGTATTATTAGGATATAAGAAAAATGAAAACTCTATAGAATTAAGACATACTTTACATAAAGTTATAAATAAAGAATATAAAATATGTGATAGTTCTATGCAGTTTGATAGAAATAATAACTTGATTTTAAACTTGACATTAGATATACCCGATAAACAAAATAATAATTATATTGAAAAGAGAACTCTAGGTGTAGATTTGGGAATAAAATATCCTGCGTATGTGTGTTTAAACGATGATACATATATTCGCTCACATATTGGAGAGAGTCTAGAATTATTAAAACAAAGAGAACAGTTTAAAGATAGAAGAAAAAGATTACAACAACAATTAAAAAATGTTAAAGGTGGAAAAGGAAGAAATAAAAAATTATCTGCTTTAAATAAATTATCTGATAACGAAAGAAACTTTGCTAGAACTTATAATCATATGATTAGTAAAAGAATAGTTGAATTCGCTAAAAAACATAGATGTGAATTTATAAACTTAGAAAAATTAACTAAAGATGGGTTTGATAATAATATTCTTAGTAATTGGAGTTATTATGAACTTCAAAATATGATAGAATATAAAGCAAAAAGAGAAGGTATAGAGGTTAGATATATAGATCCTGCGTATACTTCTCAAAAGTGTAGTAGATGTGGTTATATAGATAAGGAAAACAGACAAACACAGGAAAAATTTAAATGCCTAAAATGTGAATTTGAAATTAATGCAGATCATAATGCAGCAATAAATATCGCAAGGGCATTAGATTAAATAATAAATATATATAGGCGATTTAGCGTCTAAAGATTGAGGTGTAGGAACTAACGGTTAAGGTTTATACCAACTAATTACCTATGCACTTGATAAACGGTAAAAACTTATACTAACATCCTTTATAGATAACGTGGTATGACATTCTAATTATTAAATTGTCTCCCCTCAATGAATTAAAATATATGGTGGATAGAAAATACTAGGTAAAATATGTTAACTTTATTTCTTAAATTTTAAATTATAACTATATTATAATTTTTTGTTTAAAAATTGAATATACACAAAAGAAAGATAGGATTTAAAACTTCTATCTTTTTTTATGTTAATGTTAATTCTTATTTTGAGTGAATGCTTTCTATTTGTGTGATATAATATATTCAGTATTATTATAGAAAGAAAGAGAAGGTATTTTTTATGAAGCTTAATCATATATTAGAAGGAATTGAAGTTCTTTCAATAGTTGGAAATGAAGATATAGAAGTTTTAAATGTTGAGTACGATTCAAGAAAGGTTGAGGAAGGTACTTTATTTATTTGTATAAAAGGGTTTGTGTCAGATGGGCATAAATATATAGACTCAGCTTATGAAAAGGGAGCTAGAGTATTTTTAATACAGGACGATGTAGATTTTAAGGAAGATTGTACTTATGTAAAAGTTGAAGATACTAGAAAGACTATGGCAAAGGTTGCAGCTAATTTCTGTGAACATCCAGCAGATAAGTTTGATGTTATAGGTGTTACTGGTACAAATGGAAAGACTAGTATAACTACATTTATTAATGAGATACTTAGAAACTGTAATAAGAAAGTTGGTCTTATAGGGACTATAAAGATATTTGACGGAGATAATGAGGTTCCATCAAATTCAACTACTCCTGAGAGTGTTGATTTACAGAAGATATTCAAGAGAATGGTGGATAATGGATGTAATTGTTGTGCAATGGAGGTTTCATCTCATTCGTTAGAGCTTAGTAGAGTTGATGATACAAACTTCAAGATAGGTATATTTACAAACTTAACTCCAGACCATTTAGATTTCCACAAGACTTTAGAAAACTACAGAAAAGCTAAAGAAAAATTATTCCACAAAACTACTCAGGCTAATATAATCAATGTAGATGATGAGGGTGGAAGAAAGATATATGAAGCGATAAAAGGTTTAGATACTCCATGCTACACATACGGAATAGAGCATGAAGCAGATTTCACTGCTAAAAACATAAAATCTGATGCTTCTGGGGTTGCTTATACATTAGTTACTCCAAATCATACAGAAGAGATATTCATACCGGTTCCAGGTAAGTTTACAGTTTACAACACATTAGCTGTAATTGCAGCATGTGAAATGTTAGGAATAGACAAAGAAGATTACCTAAATTCTTTAAGAAATACAGGTGGGGTTGCAGGTAGATTTGAAACAGTTCCAAATGATAAGGGAATAAGTGTAATAGTAGACTACGCACATACTCCAGATGCGCTTGAAAATGTGTTAAACACTGCTAGAGAATTTGTTGAAGGTGATTTAATAGCTGTGTTTGGATGCGGTGGAGATAGGGACTCTGAAAAAAGACCTCTTATGGGAGGAATAGGACAGAGATTATCTGATAGATGTATAATAACTAACGACAACCCAAGAACAGAAGATCCTGAGCTTATAATAAAAGACATATTAGCTGGATTAGATGAAAGCAATGAAAACTACAAAGTAGTAATGGATAGAAAAGAAGCTATAAAAGAAGCTATAGAATCTGCTAAAAAAGGTGATGTTATCTTAATAGCTGGAAAAGGTCACGAAAACTATCAGATACTAGGAACAGTAAAACATCACTTCGATGATAAAGAAGTCGCTAGAGAAGTATTAGACTCACTAAAATAATGCTTCAGGTGAGATACTTTTTATAAAAACTAAAAATAGGCAAAAATATAGGCTAACACATTTAAAATCGATTAATGTGTTAGCCATTTTTATTGAAAAAATTATCTAATCTTCATCTGGATGAGAAAAATGAGATATTAATAGGTACGCTAGATAAATCAATCCAACACCTAAAAGGCATGCTACAACGCCAAATAATATAGTAAGTGGTGTTACTTTGTCTTCTACAAAATATTTTGCATTTTCAAGAGGTTCAACAATTCTATTTTTGTTCATAACTTATCCTCCGATCCTTTTACTAAATAGCAAACAAGTTGATTTTTTCTGAAAATAATAAATTTTCTTACCTTTAATTACATTATACAACTTTAGAAGATAAAATAATAGTTTTTTTCTATATAAATTAATCATTATTATAGATTAATAAATGAATTCATAAATTTGAAAATATGATAGAAAAAGAAATTCTAATAGATTATAATATAGAAATAAAAGAAACAAGAATAAAAAAGAAATGCTACTGAAAAAAATTAAAAATTGAAAGCGAGATATTTATGAAAAATAATAAAATAAAAATATTAACGGCATTTATCCTAATTGTAGCACTTCTATTAATTTGGGGAACTAATGATATAGTTACAACGAAGTACTTTATCAGCAGTGAAAGAATACCATCCGACTTTGATGGGTACAGAATAGTGCAGGTATCTGACCTTCATAACAAGGAATTTGGGAAAAATCAAAAGAGATTAATTAAAAAAATTAAGGCTGTAAATCCCGATTTAATTGTAATTACAGGAGATATTGTTGATAGAAGAAAATGGGGAACTAAGTATATGGAAGAGTTCTTGGCTGAAGCAAAAGGAATAGCTTCAATATACTATGTGTCTGGAAACCATGAGGTATGGTCTTTTAAATACGATAAAGTTAAAAAGATTTTAGAAAAATACAATGTAAATATTTTGGATGATGATGTAAAAACTATAAAACATAAAAATTCAGAGATTAAAATAGCCGGAATAATAGATACTGGTTTTGAAGATAGAGAGGAATATGTACCAGAGATATTAAGTAATCTGAAAAATAAAATAAAATCTGATGAATACAGTATATTATTATCTCACAGACCAGAGCATATAGATGATTATGCAGAATCTGGATACGATTTAGTGTTTTCAGGACATGCGCATGGAGGACAGATAAGAATTCCTTTTATAGGAGGAATATATGCCCCTCATCAGGGATTTATGCCTAAGTACACAAAAGGTGTAATAAACAAGAAAAAAACTAAAATGGTGGTCAGTAGAGGACTTGGAAATAGTGTAATACCGATAAGAGTTTTGAACAGACCTGAGATAACATTAACTGTTTTAAAAAGTGAAAAATATATGAATTAATATTATCTGTAAATTTGATGAATTTATCTAAGTGTGTTATTATATCTTTATGGCGTTTGAAATGAAAAATAGTATTTAAAAATGAAATTGTTAAAAATAAAAAAAGAAGTTAATTAGAGAAAGAGGTAAACAAAATGGCAGTATTAGTAACGGGTGGCGCTGGTTATATAGGAAGCCACACATCAATAGAATTACTTGAAGAGGGATATGAAGTAATAATAGCTGATAATTTCTGCAATA
>OGEP01001733.1_pt1 | contig 22176 bp, 26 predicted proteins | sample 1570721 | NCBI WGS metagenome assembly OGEP01 (sample SAMEA2582131, study PRJEB24529) | metagenome | biome: Human gut stool | place: China | collected 2011 | reverse complement strand
AAACATAATCGCACAGTGCGCTGTTACAGGTGAGAATGAATCAATAGCAAGAATTCATAATAAGATTAAGGGGATATATGGTGGATTATCTACCGGAAGTGTATTAATAGGCTTTAATAATGATTCGGAGAATTCTTATGGGAATGAACAATCTTATAATAGCAATATTTCTGAAATTGCTATGGAAAAATATACTGAAGCTCTTAATTTTCTTCTAAGCAGTAACAAACATAAAGTAATGTTAGACGAGATGACAATTGTATTTTGGGCAATGAGTGATAAAGATATATATGAGGATTTATTTATGAAATTGTTTCTGGGGCAGCAGGAACTGATGGATGCAGAAAAAACAAATGCTATGCTTAAGGAGTTAATGAGAGATGCATGTGATATTACAATCAGTGAAGAACGACTTCAATCATTAGATATAATTGATCCAAATGTGGATTTTTATATGTTAGGAATAAAGCCTAACTCGTCTAGATTATCTATTAAATTTATTATACGAAGAAAATATACTGAGTTATTATGGAATATAGCTAGATTTCAGAACGATTTGCAGGTGACAGAAAAATTTCATTCAGTGGCATTATGGCAGATTAAAAATGAGATGCTTTCGCCAAAGAGTAAAAATGATAAAGTGAACCCGGCTGTTATATCGAGAATACTTGAATCAGTATTAAATGGTAAACCATATCCTACTTCGCTTTTAGAGATTATTGTTAGGAGAGTTAAAATAGATGAGGGAAATGATAAAATCAATGCAGTGAGGGCAGGTATAATAAAAGCTTGCATTAATAATAAGTCAAAGGAGGAATTAAAAGTGTCACTGGATAAAACTAATCAAAACCCGGCATATTTGTGCGGTAGATTATTTGCTGTTCTAGAAAAATTACAACAAGATGCATCAAATAACTCATTGAATCGAACAATTAAGGATGCATATTTTGCTTCTGCATCAACTAAACCAGCGTTGATATTTCCAAAGTTGATGCGGCTTGCTCAAAATCATTTAAACAAGGTGAAATATCCAGTTTATTATAATAAACTAATTGGAGAAATTATTGATGGCTTAAATGGAGAATTTCCGGAAACACAAAAGTTAATGGATCAGGGAAGATTTGATGTTGGATATTATCATCAGAACCAGGCTTTATGGAAGAAATCAAATAAATTAGAGGAGGAAGAATAACATGGCACTTACCAATAGATATGATTTTGTAATATTGTTTGATGTGGAAAATGGGAATCCAAACGGCGATCCAGATGCAGGAAATGCACCGAGAGTGGATGCCGAATCTGGATATGGGTACATTACTGATGTTTGTCTGAAACGTAAAATCAGAAATTATGTTGAACTTGTGAAAGGAGGACAACCTGGATACAATATTTTAATCAAACCAGATCGATCGCTAAATGCCAAATTTGCAGCTGCTTATGAAGCGGAAGGATTAAAAACTAAAAATAAAGGGAAAGATCTTGATGAAGTAAAGAAAGCAAGAGATTATATGTGTCGTACATATTATGATGTTAGGACTTTTGGTGCAGTAATGTCAACTGGAGATAATCCATGTGGTATTGTAAGAGGCCCAGTACAGATTAATTTTGCAAGAAGCATCTCACCGGTGAATATCCAAGATGTGACGATTACTCGTCAGGCTCGAACTACAGAGGAGAGAAAAGAGACTGGTGATACTGAAATGGGCAGAAAAAGTGTAATACCATATGCTCTTTATCGTGCAGAGGGATATGTGTCTGCAGCACTTGCAAATAAATCAACAGATTTATCAGAAGATGATGTAGAACTCTTGTGGATGGCAATTATCAATATGTTCGAAAATGATCATAGTGCAGCGAGGGGTAAAATGTGCATGAGAAAGTTATATGTTTTTAAACATGATAGTGTACTTGGGAATTGTCCTTCACATATTTTATTTGACAAGATTGATGTAAAAGAGATAGGAGATGTAATTCCTAGAGCTTTTAAGAATTATGAAGTTACTGTAGATAAAAATATTCCGAATGGTATAGAGTTAATAGAAAAACTATGATAAACGACGATATAACTATACGAGCTATACAGCACTATTTATATTGTCCTCACAGATGGGGGGTTAATGGAAATTGATAGGGCATGGAGCGAAAATTATTTTGTTACAAAAGCTAATATCATACATAAAAGAGTTCATACGCCCAATAATGGGCGTATGATAAGAAACAAGAAAATTTATACATCGGTTCCTGTTTATAATGATATGCCGCAATATCGTTTATACGGAGTTTTAGATAGTATAGAAATTAATGAAAACGATAATGTAAGCAAGAAAAGAAGAGTTTGTATTGTTGAATATAAACCTACAATGCCAAAAGGTAAACTATTTCGAGAGGATGACCTTATGCAGGTATTTGCACAGAAAATCTGTGCGGATTATGTATTTGAGTGTGATTGTATAGGGGAAATATATTATGCTGATGCAAAAAAAAGAATAAAACTTCCTTTAACTGAAAATTATTCTGAATACGATTCTCAACTAAAAAAGATTCTTGAAGAAATGAGAGGATATCTACGAAAAGGAGAAGATCCGAAAATAAATGCCAATCAAAAATGCGGAGGATGTTCTATGCGTGATTTATGCATGCCTAAGGTAGTTAAGAAAAGTAGTGTGCGCTTAGAAATAGAAACCATTGAAAGGATGGAAAATGAGAAAACTTCTGAATACTGTATATGTGACAAATGAGATGGCTTATTTAACGCTTGATGGCGAAAATTTAGTATGCAAAGTAGATAGAGAAATTAAATTACGTATACCATTTGACAATATAGAGAATATCGTATGTATGAATTATTTGGGATGCTCACCAGCATTAATGGGTAAATGTGTATCAAAACTTATTCCAATTAATTTTATTTCGCCACAAGGTAGATTCTTAGCGAAAGTTTGTGGTGAAACTAAAGGAAATGTTTTTTTGAGAGTAGCACAAATAGAAAAATTTCGCGACAATGGAATAAAGTTAGCTCAAAATACAATTGCGGCAAAATTAAGTAACACAAAGCAGTTAATAAGAAGAACGTTACATGATAATTCCGAACTCAGAACAGATGAAGATATATATAATGTAATGAATATATTATCTGATGGTATCAACAAAGTATATTCTACACAAAGAGTTGAAGAACTATTAGGCATAGAAGGATATTGTGCACAAAATTACTTTTCTATTTTTAACAAATTAATAACTAATAAAGATGGTACTTTTAATTTTAAAAATAGAACTAAAAGACCTCCATTAGATGCTGTTAATGCGACTTTGTCATTTATATATACATTGTTGATGAGCGAATGTGCAGCTGCTTTAGAAACAGTAGGATTAGACAGTTACATAGGGTATTATCATACTTTGAGAAGTGGACGTATTTCGTTAGCCTGCGATATGGCAGAAGAGATGCGATGCTTGGTAGAAAGATTTGTGATTACGCTTATCAATTTACGCATTTTGAATGAAAAGGATTTTGAAAACCAGATTTCAGGAACAGTGTTGTTAAATGAAAACGGTAGGAAAAAAGTGCTTAAGCATTGGCAAGAAAAGAAAAGAACAGATATGTTACATCCGTATTTAAAACAAAAAATTCAAAGAGGATTATTGCCATATATTCAAAGTAATTTACTAGCAAAATATGTGCGCGGAGAAATTGAAGAATATCCTTCTTATCTTTTAAAGTAGGTGATGAGAATGATGGTAATCATAAGTTATGATGTGAATACAACTGATGAAACGGGCAAAAAAAGATTAAGAAAAGTTGCTAAGGAATGCCAAAATCATGCTCAAAGAGTTCAAAATTCTGTTTTTGAAGCAAACTTGGATTATTCAACATTTTTGAAACTAAAGGATAGACTATTGACATTGATAGATGTCGAACATGATAGTTTGCGATTTTATTATTTAGGGAACAATTGGAAACGAAAAATTGAGCATATAGGTGCAAAAAAAACTTATGATTCAGAAGGAGTAATTATAGTCTAATTTACTAATGGCGGACATCTTTTGATTTTAAAAATATAGAAGGTTCGCCTAAAAAAAGCATAATTTTTAAGAAAACAAAAATAAAAATATATATATTAAAATATGTCCGCCCCTATATATTGCGTTGGTGTAACAATAATATAACAACATGTTGCTGTTGCGCCCCGCGAGGGGCGTGTGAGTAGAAATATTGATGGTCTTGTATATGAAGCAAAAGAGCAAGGTTGCGCCCCGCGAGGGGCGTGTGGGTGGAAATTAGTGTTTGTTGACATTCTAGCAATTACCATTGCCATTTTCTGCCATGATCTGGTCAATGACTTCTTTTTCCAAGTTCAGTCCTTCTAAAAATTCTCTTTTCATTTTGTTTCCTTTCTTCTCACCTACGATTTTTTACGCCTATCTCTTGGCCTGGTGTGCTGCACTCGTACGCCTGCAGCATAGCTAATTTTTTGTATAACAAAAGACCAGCCATTTGGGCTGGTCTTAGTGTTAACTATTATTAGTGATGCTTTTTATAATAAGCAATTAGAATACCGATAGTAAATATAACTGCAATGCCAGTTGCCACCAACTTAAGCATTATCCATATATTTAATAAATCCATGTTTTACCTCATTTATTGCATAAAAAGACCGCCCACTTACATAAATGAACGGTATACTATATAACAGCTTTTAATGCTTTCTCATATTCAGTTCTTAATCGATTTTTAAAATCTTCAATCTCTTCCAGTGACATCCCCGGCTCTCCAGATGCGCATATCTGGAGTTTCTTCATTAAGTATCTCTGTAGCCTTTGGCTGTTCGGAATACATCTCATCATAATGTATCACTAATAAGCCCTCCAAGTCACAAGAAAAGTCATAGATATCTTCTGGAGTATTATCCAAAAAATCTTTAATATAATTCATTATTTTTTCAAACATTTTGCCATATCTCCTTAGGTTTTTTACGTCTCACAACAGAAATTATATCTTCTGTACTTTTATTCTGAACGACCACTAACTGAAGTTCTGAGTCGAAATATATCCACTTGCCATCGCCTTCAGTAAACTGAGGTTTGCCGCGAACAATCTCAATCAATTTTTTCTCGGTAACTTCTGGAAGACCTGGTTGATTCAGTCTAGGCAACCGACTCAAAGCATGAACAGACATATATATCCCTTCGTCTGCAAACCTATCATATGCTTCTTTTGATTTTTGTTTAAATTCGGCCGACCATGTCTTTTTGTTAATCTCTGAATAAGTATCGACCTTTTTCTTTAAAACCGTAAACTTTTCAGGATTATTGTACTTCATCTGTCGAAAATCTGCAAGGCTTCCAAAACTGTCACCCACAATGTTCTTATATCTGTCATATTGTTTAGAATCCCTTGTGGCATTCCTTATCATTTTAGGTGTATATCGGCTAAATGTATCTTTACTAAGTGCGGTTCTTCCAAGACCGTCAATATAAACTCTCTCCATCTGTGGAGTTAAATCCATGCCCTTACAGAATGATTTATACTCCTGCAGCTGTGCTTGATATTTTGCTTTGGCGATGACTACATCGTCTGGATCTGTACCACCTTGTTGAAGCATTTTAACTTTTCCTTGGGGTGCACATAGCAGTTTCCATTTGACGCTGCTTTTGATGTTACGACTATCTAGATAAGTTTTTGAGCAGTACAGAGTATCTACAGTAGGCGATAGCAGAGTATGTCCTATATGCCGTGATTTATCCGGGCAAGTATTCAATATCAAAGACAGACAACCGGGAGTTAACTTCCCACCACTTCACCCATGGTGTAGATGTACCTTTACCATTGAAGTTGAAGATTGGGATGCTTGGATGGATGAGTACGAAAGGAAGCACGGTGGCAACATACAACAGGCAGAAGATATAAAAACTGATAATCCACAGTACATAGTAATCAATGCAAAATTACCTATAAATCAAATAATAACGCATTTAGAAAGGCAGGTATTAAAATGAGTGAATTGCAGAATAAACAAAGAATATATGATTTAACAAGTGAATTAGAGGCTTTAAAACCTAAAGCCGATGCCTACAAAAAGATAGTTACAGATATTGCAGATACTGTTGCAGGTTATGTAGAAACAAGTAATGACCCAAAAGAAGCTTATGAAGTATTACGGGCAGTAGTAAATATTATTTTTGATGATTTGGTTATTAACATCGATGAGTGGCTTAGAGGCGGCTTAGATTTTTCCTTATATAGAATGATAGGTATAGCATTTATGAATATGAATATTACTTTATCTAATAAGGGAACAAAGTTTATGAGTTCTGAAGATAAATATTCAATATATGAAGCAGAGGATAGTCTATATGATTATGAAGATGAGGACTATTCAGTTTTCACGACAGAGGTAGGTGATATTTGTGAGATATAAGAAAGCTACTAAGAAACAGGTAAACAAAATCAAAGATTTAGCCGAGAAAAATCAGTTGAGCATTGATAATATAAATAAATTAAGTCAAACCGCAGCCAGTCAGCTAATAAGGAACTTAGAAAGAGGAGAGTTAGATGCAGGAGGTAAAGAAGTATGTTAGGTATAAGAGATAAAATATATGAAGCTTCAGAGATGGAGTTATTACAAATCAGTTTGCCTTTTTTGAATAACTACATAAAATCTCTAAGTGAGGATTCAGTAGAGTATTTAAATTGTATTATTTTGCTCGAAGAGATAAAGAGAAGAGATAAACAGGTAAGAGAGTCTTGAAAGAGGCTTTCTGTTCCAATATGATTGATAGCGATTTTCAATTTTTGCAGTAAAATCATTAGTTAAATAATGAACGACCAAGTCTTGTAGGTGCAACAGCTTACAAGGCTTTTTTTGTTGCATTTTTATTGAGATAAGTGTGTGAGGTGCTGTTTGTTTTTGTGTAGTTACAGGTGACTTTAGAAAATTTCCTCATTCTTCAGGGGTAGTAATAGCTTTAGCCTTTGTAATTGTATATTTTGGGTGAGATGGAGGAGTAAGTTTGATATTCAATAAGTTTTATATAAAGATGAATATTATAAATTCTCTCTGAGTTGTTATTTCTCTCAAGTGGGGAGTTAGCTCATTTGTGTGAAAACATATATTTTTCTTTTGATATAATAACTTGATTGAAGAAATTTACAAAGTTTTCAAATGAGCAAGTAACTTAGAAGAAAAAATTTATCAATCTTTCAACTGACTTAAGATTACAGAAGCAAAAAATTATATATTTTTCAATTATGATGTTTCACCACTAGCAAAAAATCTCAAATTATTCTATTTATCAAACAAATCGTTTGAAAAAATTATTAAATTATTTCGGCAAAAGTCAAAAGTCAAGGAGGTATTATTATGGCAGAGAAGTTATACACACAGAGAGAGTTTTCAGACCTTGCAGGTATTTCAACAGCAACTACAGTTAAGTTACTTAAAGAGGGAACACTTAAAAGAGATGTATCTGGTAAGATTCCATCATCTGAACTTCGCAGATTTTATATCGATTTTATAAAGAGATATTCTGCAAAAGGCACATTTATTATTTGTATAGATGATACAGATGAGGTTGTGGCTGACATTAAAACCAAGTTTGAAAATCTATGGAACTTACAGACAGGTTCAGTTCCTAATTATATAACTTCAGTAGATGATTTAGTGTCTGGTGCTTTACAGGATGTAACTGGTTTAGATAGTGCATTTTATAATGAACTTCAGCAGGAGAAGTACAATAGAAGAGTTCTGACACAATTTATCACTCGATATAAAGGGGTAGTAGCGGATTGTCTAGTTAATCTTCTAAGCGAGGGAAAATATGATAATTTATTATCTTTACCTTGTAATGTTTTATGGGAATATTTTCTTTGTGATAAACTTCCAGATAATATTACAGAAGATATGCAATCTATTTTAAGTTTAAATGAAGAGAAGTTAAGTATGACTAAGCTTGGTTTAAATAATAGATTTACTGAATTAATGAATGAACTGTCTATAAAAAATATGGAGACAGGAGTATTGTTATTTAGTAGGTCTGATTTGACTTTAGATTTCTTTAATAAAGAAGGTTCATTATATAATAGCTTTTTCTTTGATTCTAATGGTAAGAAAAATCCAGTGCATTTAGGTGGCTGTTCAAAACTTACAGCCGAACTTGCAAATGCTACAGCAGGTAAGCGTTTTAAAAGTAATATAGATAAAATGTTAAGCAATGGTTTTTATTCTGTAGTAAATATTAAATACACTTTAAATGAGGTAGGTAAACAGCTTTGTAGTTCTGTATTAGGAGAAGATGAGTTTAATAAGTGTATCAATAATAAAGATGCATCCTTATTTAGTTACGATAAAACTTTAATTACAACTATTTCAACTATTGTAAATAGTGGTATTTTTTCATCAGTCTTAATTAATTGCTCAAGTGATGATATGCAAACAAAGTTACCGAAAGAATTATTAATGTCATTGAATATTGCTTTAAGTAATAACACTATAACTCTTGGAAATATAGTAGGTTAGGAGGGGTAGTGCTTAAAACTTCAAGTTACCTTAAGATTTTATAGTTGATATTTTTGATATTCTTAACTGTAATATTGTGGAGTTTGATTTGGAAAAAGCAAGTTTGCAGGAAGTAGCCATGTAATATTTCCTTACAATGCAATAAGTTTTATGAGAAGAAGCATCCAGTTTGGGTGCTTTTTCTTTTGTTCTCTTATAATCAAACATCTTTGTAACTCAACATTTTGTTGTAGTTATCTTTTATTTTCCATATGAAAACTGATATTGATGTCAGTGATAACCTGTGTAGTCACTGGTATTTTCATAATGCTGAAAATCACAGATTGTATCAGGGGTAGTTCAATACTTTATGAGTTTATCTTTAGATGTCTTAATTCAGCTTTCTAATATGTGACGCAAGCCACTCAAGACGAAATTATATTCCTTGTAACAAAAACAAACTGACGCACGAAAGTGATGCGGTTTGAAAACTGTGCCACAGAAAACCTTGAAAAGTAGGGTTTTTAAATTTTACCCAAAATAAAAAACAAATTTTCTGATGCAAGGAAAGGAGAGATTTTTATGGAAAAAGGTCAGAAGCCAGCTTGTAGCAATCCATCAGGGGTAGCTAATAAGCCATCAAGCAATAATAACCTATTTACTTTTATTTCTAATTTTAATCGTTGTTATGATTTGTTAGATGAAACTAAGACTGTAAAGTGCATGAATGAGAAAGGAGAAATTTATGAGAAAGAACTTACAGATGAGGAAGTGATTTCTATTAAATCAGTTGCTGATGAATTTATGTCTGAGTTTAAAGAGTATTTGTTAAATGGTTCTTATGGTCAGTCGGAGAAAGAAGCACAGTTGATTAAAATGAAGCTGAATAATTGTAACTCTGAAGAAATTATGAAACATTTGAATTACACAAATCAATCATCAGTTAGGTCATCTATAGCAAGATTGACCAACAAAGTTTATCGTCATGTTTTTAATAAAGAGACAATTCTTAAAGGTCTTGATGAATTATCGAGTGTAGAAACGCTACGAAAAGGTATTATGTGTATTCGTACCGCACGATTTAAGTTTGATATGTCAGATGCTTTTCCTTTGGAATTTAGAGAGCAAATCAGGGGTAGGAGTGAGAGAACAAGGGTAAGAGCAAACAGTTTTGATAAAAATGAGGTGTTAAAAGTTATTAGATTTTTAGCAACTTATTCATCGGATGTTTTCACTGCAAATTTGAATGACTTAGATAAAAATGCTTTGACCTATGTCTTGAGAGCGTTAAATCAGCCGAAAGATGCACCTAATACTCAGCCTAACTATATGTATCATCTTTTGATAAGTAATCCAGCTTGGTTATTAGATTACTCAGAAGAGAAACTTGAAGGTCTGATGAAAGATGGAGCTTCAGATTTTAATTCTGTTCGTAAAAATATGAAGGATTAAGGAAGAGGGTGATTAACATGAAGAAGAAAATTATAAGTATCTTATCAGTTTTCACAGCTTTAGTAGTGACAGTTACACCAGTCCATGCTATCACAGGAGGAGGTGACGATAGTAGTATTTTTCAGTCAGAGCTTACAACTTTTTTAGGTCATGAGGCTTCAGAGAAAGAGGTGCATGATTATAGTCTTATGATTTCCACTTTAAAAGCAGGAGACTTATCTACGAATGCTATAGCAGGTATTATAGGTAATGTAAGTCATGAGTCAGGTGGAAATATCTTTGCTCTTGAGGGGTACGGAGGCAAGAAGACTACAGATGAAGCAACATATTCCAGTTTTGAAGATGGTAAGTCATATGACTATGGAAATACAAAACCCAGCACCTATAAGTATAAAGATGGTGGAGAAATTGGAGGGGTAGGACATCGTATTTTTCAGTGGTCTTTTGAACGAGCTAATGCCTTGAGTTCTTTTGCTGAGTCACATCCAGAGTTTGGACAAGTTGTTGTAAAGCATTGGAAAATATCAAAGACAACTAGTTGGGAGCAAGAAACATGTCATATACCTAATATGGCAGGGCAGGGAGCTTTTATGGCATCAGAGTTGGCAGATGGTTATAAAAATGTAAGGGATAAAATGAAAGGAGCCAGTACAGCTAGTGAAGCAGCAGAGATATTCATGAAAGATTATGAAAAGCCAGCAACTTCTACAGCTACTGAACGTCAGCAGGCAGCCGAAAATGCAGTTAAAATGATAGAGGCTTGTACAGGGGTAGTTGGAGATGCCCCAGCAGGAGGCACAACTTCAGATGGTGATACAGATTTAAATGATTCAACAGCTATTGCAATTGTAATGTCGAGTTATTGGTCTGAAGAAGAGTTATCTGCTTATATGAAATTAGCAGAGATTAATATACAACAAGAGTATCTTGATAAAGCTACTAGAGACAAACTAAGTCAAAATGATTTAGAAAATTTATCTTCTTGGGAAAATAATGTTACAAACAGTAAGATGGAAGATAACTTCATCACTCGAATGAGAATAATAGTTATGTGGTTAGGTATTTTCTTCATAATTTACATATTTTTAATTTATCTTGCTTATTGGTTTGATAAAGTAAATAGCATTATAGATATAGATGTTTTAAGTATACTTACTTTTGGTAGACTTCATGTGGCAGTAGACGATAAAGAAGCTACTTATAGTTTGGGTAAAAAGCAAGACCATGTAACTGTAAATCATAAGGATATATGCTTTATCTGTATTACAGGTCTTATATTTGGAGTATTACTCATAACTGGTAAGTTCTATAAATTGGTAGCAGGTTTGGTTAATTTTATTTTGAGAAAATTAGGATGATTTAGAAAGGCAGGTATTTGTTATGAAGGTCTTGAATTATTTAGTGTTTGTTTCGGTGCTTATATTTATTCTTTTCTTATCAGGGGTAGTTTTTGCTACTATAGGTTTGATTAAGCATCGTGAGGATAAGAAACTATATATGTCTAATGTAATAAGTTCAGCATCTATTTCAACAATTGCATTGGTTGTTTGTGTGATTTGTATTTCATTTTTAAAGTCAATGTAATAAACTGATTTTTTCAGGGGTAGTTCTTCGGAGCTACTCCTTTTTTTATACTCAGAAAAAACGTGTTTCTTCCTATTATATATGTATATATCTTGGCACTTGTCTTTTTTCTATATGATTCTTTTGCTATGAAGCACAACTAACAAATACCCTGCTACATTTTTGTACAGATTAGCGGCTGGAATAGCTTTTCTTTCAGAGTTATAGTAACACACGCAAAGAGGTCGTATAACGGTTAAATTTTGTCGGAATTTTGTATAAGGCTCACACAGGGCTTGTATTTCTCAGTGGAGAGTAGTTCCAAGCAGTGCAGAAAAAGCCCACACGAGGCAATATACGAGGTCGGTTTCAAGGTCTTAAAATATGTATTAATCGACCTTTGCGATAAATGCGGTGTTTGTGCAATCGTACCTTTATCAGGGGTAGTTAATCCGCACTCCTATGCGTGTTTATACGACTTCAGCAAATCATAAGAAGAAAGGAGTTGCCTGTTATGAACAAGAGATGTGTTGCTCTTACAGATGAGCAGTATCGTGAGAGTATCAGCTTATTGCGTTCAGGATTTATTCTTGATGAAAGACTTATCAAACCCAATGAGAGGATTGCAGCAGTTGAGGTTCTCCAAGCTACCTTAGGTTTACGACTTGGAGATACTTTGAAACTTAAAATGTGTTCCTTTATCAAGGATGGTTCTCGCTACCGCTTAGATATCAAAGAGCAGAAGACTGGAAAAATGCGTACATTTACAGTTCCTATTGAGGTGTACAGCTTTATTCAGGATTATGCTATTTCCAACAACATAGGAGCTGATGCCAAGCTCTTTGATATTTCTGAGAGACAGGTGGAACGTCATATGAATAAGGTATTTACCAAGATGGGACTGCCTTTAAGACAATATGGTACGCATAGTGCAAGAAAATTATTTGCCACTAAGGTCTATGTAGAAAATGATTACAACATAGAGCTGGTGAGAGTATTGCTCCAGCATTCCAGTGTGGTTACGACACAAAGATATATTGGTATCCAGCAGAAACAGGTTGAGGATGCCCTTGCTGGTACAGTTGTAAATTTAGTTTAGGAGGTGCAGTAATGACAGTAGAGGAAGCTATTAGAAGCTATGTAGATGAAAATGAGCAATATGAAATATATGAAAATTATTCAGGCAGAGATATGTTTGGAAGAAGTTGTCTAGGGGTAGTTGTAAAGCAAGGCTATTCTTTCATGGAGTTCATTATTAAGCTCACAAAGTATCTGGGTGACAATGATGTTGATGATGTAGATTTCAAGCTGGAGGGAGCTACATACGATAATCTTGGATTGGATACTGTAGTTTACTTTCCCAATATAGGAGGTGATTGTGTATGACTAAGTTAGCAAAATGGCATGTTGAAGAAATGTTAGAAAATTTTGTGTTGGGAGGATTTCCTGTAAAGGATGATGATAGGTTTTTAGCTTGCTCATCTATTCTTACATCTATGATTGATACTGTTGAGGTCGATGAGCCTAGCAAGGCTTTCATTTTCCATACAATGTCGGGCAGTGAATACCTTTGTCCATTCGAGGATATTAGATGGACTTCTAGGTTTGCTGAATTTTCCAAAGATAATTTGGAGCGTTTGAAGGTTTCACGAGCTTTTGTAGATGAAGCAATAAAATTAGCCCATGAAAAAGAGAGTTCTTTTGTTACTTGGTTAGAGAAGGAAATCTTTAATGGAGATTTATTCATAGAACTAGGGGCTGGTGGTATTTTAAATGTTCATTTTAAATATGAAGATAAAGTTTACCGCATAAGTAGCCAGATACACATGGGTATGTTTTCAGACTCATATTTATACCGCTTGTCAGGGGTAGTCGACTTCAGGCATTATGCGTTTGTGGGTGGTTCAGTAAACACATATCATATGAGTGATTCAATCAAGAGATTGGTTGTAAACAATATAGGCAGCAGACCTGTAACCATAGACAATGTAGTTTATAAGCATGGAATAAATGTTACTCTTGTAACTGAAGAAAACCATCCAGAGGGCTTGTTTTCTCCTGATGTATTTAATGGAAAAGGTTTGTTTAGTAATTTTATAAAGGAAGGTGATTCTAATGTTTAAAGTTATTCTTTATCATCCGGGACAATATGGTGTATTTAGTGATGATACATACCATGTATGTGAAGATGTGTATGCTAGATTTGAAATGCTTGTGGGAAAGGAAGAATTTCCTTTTCGTGATGAGGCATCTATAGCTTTTCTTAAGAAGAGAAATTGCAGTTTCATAGAAGGCGATAGATATGCGATTCGTGATGGAAATGATATTAATAGAGTTTTTCCTATCACATATATCAATAGGTGTGAGCAGGAAGGTCTTATTTTAATTAGCAATTCACAAAGGGGTATCTATACGCATACAAAGCATCTTGACCGCTTAGTTATTAATGCATTAAAGAAATTAGATATTGATATCCTACTCGCAATATGTGTAGATGAGGATGATATGTACAATCTTTTATTTGCAATAAAGGATTTTGAACCAGTTAATTTTGACTACGGCAAGGATTTATTTAATTATTGTAGGAAGTTTGAATATGACTGGAGACGAGATCTGCCAGATATAGCTCGATTAATAGACATGAAATATCCAGAGGGGTGTGAAATTATCTTAACTTACAGAGAGTGGTTTGAGTCTGGTGTAATTTGTGATAAGAAAATATTTGCAAAAACACTTTTAAAAGAAAAGCTGAGAAGTAGAAGACTTGCTATTATGTTGATTGACTTTATGAAAGACGAGTCAGTCAGGTTGTCAAAAATCAATTCAACAAAGAACCCAGATACTAGACTTCTCTTTGATGACCTGCCATCTGTTGCAGATGATGTAAAGAGGACATTTTATCTAATTATTGATATTGATGAAACTATCCGCAGTGAAAGAGATATAGTTGATTATTGTATCTATGGTGGTTGGATAAATAAAGAGTTTGTCGAGGTATTGGGTAAGGAAGAAGTCTTACCTATATTTGAGGATTTAATTCCAGATATTCTGCAAAGAAAGATGGTGATGATATGTGGTTAAGCTACCATATTCCTTGTTTCTACTTAAACAGGGGTAGTGTTTGTGCCTGTTTCAACAAAGATTTCAAGGCAGAGCTTTTAAAAGGCTTAGAAAAAGAGGGAGTTACCTATATTAAGCTGGAAACAGTCAAAGTAAAAATGGGTGATGATTTTGTTGATGAGGAGATTTTAAGTTTTTATACAGATGATAAAAATACACATGAAAAACTACAGACTTTCCTCGATATTTTTGATGATGCTGTTAATAAATATGAGTCAGATTTAAAACAGGATTGTTATTTCTTCGAGTTTGATGGTTGTATGCTATATGTGCATTGCTCAGGGGTAGTTACAAGAAGTCGTAGTCGTATTTCACCAGTAATTAGAAAACTTGAAGAAGTATGGAGAGAGCATCCAGATCTGCGTTTGGGACAGCTTTTGATTGATTGTGCAAGTGACAAGGATTTATTTAACTTGGAAGATGATGAGCTGTTGGAGGCAATGGAAAGGTTTGGTGATGAAAATGACTTTGAGCGAGTCTTATAGTATTCTTGAGAGATACTATCTATTATTGGACGATACTTTTCAAGATAGTAATGTGGAAAGCTTTGATGTTGATTCAGCTTATACAAAGATTGAGCTTGAGAAGGTATTAAGTGAGCAACCATCACTATCTATCAGGGGTAATTCTTTTCTTCGAGAGCTTTTATCTGATGATATAGGTGAGTCAGTTGCAGAAGCAATAAAGATAATATTAGAGGGTGGTGATAATCTGTGAATTTATATATCAGTGATTTACATTTTGGACATAAGGCTGTTGTTGACTTTGACCATCGACCATTTTCAGGGGTAGAAGAAATGGATGCTGTACTAATCCAGTTATGGAATAGCAGAGTTACTAAGAATGACCAAGTCTATATTTTGGGTGATTTTGCATTTCATAATGAAAAGCCATATAGTTGGTATCTAAAGCAGTTAAAGGGACAAAAGCATTTAGTTATTGGCAATCATGACAAGAAGTTACTGAAAGATGCTGAGGCTATGAGCTATTTTGTTTCAGTTGATAGTTACTTAGAAATAACAGACTGTCAGAGCAGAATTATTCTGTCACATTATCCTATTGCTGAATGGAACAACTTTCATCATGGCTCATATCTCATCTATGGTCATATTCATAACAGAACTGATGAAGCGTATCAATATATGAAGCAATTTGATAGAGCGTTGAATGCAGGAGCCTGCATAAACAATTATACACCCAGCTCTTTGAATGAGTTAATCAGAAATAATAAAATCTTTAGAGAAAATAATTGAAAGTTGCGTATTAAAACAAAAAGCTACCTTTTATCTATTGCAGATATATAGGTAGCTTATATAAATACATAGTTTTTGGGAGTGATTTTTATGATATCAGAAGAGTTAAAAGAAAAATTTATTGAGTATATGCTAGACAATAGACAAGTTGAAAGAAAAGTAGAGTATCTTGGCAAACATCCGAAGAGTAGAAATGGAGTTTTCAATTTAATAAAGGAGTTAGCTGATTGCGATGCTATAGAAAAGGGAGTGATATTAGGTATTAAAGCAAATTCAGACAATCTCAGGGGTAGGCTAAGCTTTTTTGAGATGCAGCAGGGTGACTTAACTTATGTCACCGACTCTAGGGGTAGGAGATTTGTTATGTTATTTACTTCAAAGAAGAAGTTTGAATTGTGTCCAGATATACAAGGCTATGTCTGTTTTATTAAGGAACTGTTTGAGGCTTTAGCAGTAAAGGAGGCTGTAGATGGTATTGCTTTCAATATCAATTCTGATGAGATACTGTTAGATAAGTTTGTTATACGAATAGTTCTTGAATTTATTAATAGAGCTGGTGAGTAATCACTGGCTTTTTTCTTTGACATTTTTCATGAGTTACTTTTTGCGTCTAAAATTTGTATTGGGTTTGAGTATTAGACTGAGCTGAAAAATTAGAAGTGTCTTATTTCAAAAGACAAATTATATTTTTCAGGAGGTATTATTATGTTATATCAAGTTCCAGAGTTTCAGGAGGGGAATGTGCCAGTTACAATCGCAGCCAGTATAATGGGAAAAGACCAGCAATTTCTTCGGGAGGCTATGAAACGAGGGTTAGTTGATTTAGGAATGTGTTATCAGAAAGAGGGTAGTAAGCAATATGACTTTTATATCAGTCCTTTTAAACTTTGGCAATTGACGGGGTATGTATATAAAGGTCTTGAGGAAGAAACAAGACTTATGGAGGAAAGAAAAAGATTGACGAAAAATAGAAGATAGTTTATAATGAAGACAGTAGAGTTAGTTCTGCTGTTTTTCTTTTGTTTTATGTGTAGCTTAAGTTCGGTCTTATCCTCGCAGTTTTCTACTTGCATCTAAGTTGACATCGTGGTAATCTTAGTTGCGTAGGCTTCGGATTTGACTTATTAGATTTGTTGTGGTTCGTTTTGGTAAGTTGTGTACTTGTTATCTACTTGTTAGAATTACTACACAAACCCCGAATTTATGGGCTTTACAAGCTTCTGTTCAGCAGGCTGCTGATGAAGGCAAGTTTTAATTAAAAGATAGTAAATAAGCGGTTTTGAGGACTTTTAGATATTTTCTAAGAGTCCTCTTTTTAGTTTGAAAAATCAATGTGGACTTATAATAGCACCATCAAGTCCACGTCACGTCGACAGAAATTTTTCTTATAGACTTCGGATTGTTGTATAATTAAAAAGAAACTGCAAAAGGGGTGTTATTTTATCACGCAAACAACGCAAAAACAAAAAAACAAAAATAAAAATTTTAGTTGATATGATTATTATCGTGTACTATAATACATACTTAGTGATTGGTAAATAATAAATTTTCTTTTTTATATGTTATAGAAAGAATAAAAAACAAAGTTAAGTGTATTTTGTTAATCATGATATCAATATATAAGGGAATACATAGTGGGAATTGTATTAGAATATAGATTGATTTAGGAATGTATGATTATGGAGTATAGAACAAAAAAACATTCTGGTAACAGGTGGCGTATATTACCATTAGTAGTGTTAATATGTGGTATAATAATATTACATGCCATTGTTGCGGAAATTAACAGAATGGAATATGAGAAGACAAGAACTAAAGCAAGTCTGAATGCTGTTACATATGCTGACCGCATGATACACAATCTTAATTTAGGAGCGGGAATAGCATCTTCTATTGAACAGCTCCTTATAAGTGAGAATGGCGTGGTCAATAAGTTCAGTACAATCGCTAGTGGTATGATGTCAGATTATGTACAAAGTATTCAGTTAGCACCAGATGGTGTTGTTAATGAAATATATCCAGAAGAGGGAAACGAAGCTGGTAAGATAGACCTTGTTAATGATGAAAAAAGAGGAGCGATTGTCAGGTATGGAATAGAAAACGATATTGTTGTTATGCATGGGCCTTTCACTCTTAATCAGGGAGGTGTTGGGATTGCTATACGTAAACCGGTTTATCTTTATAATGAAGATGGAGAACGCTATTTCTGGGGGTTGGCGATAGTTATAATCAAGGCTCCGGAGATTTTTAATGATTCGGTGAATGCACTGGAGAGTTTTGGCTATGATTATATTCTATCTAAAACAGAGTCGCCTTTATCGTCAGATTATAAAGTGATAGCTGGTTCAAAACAGGAATTAGATAATCCGGTTTCATACAAATTTGGGCTTGGTGGCTGCAAGTGGCAGCTTGATGTTTCACCAGTGAATGGATGGAAAAACGATAAAAATAGCAGTCCTGTTATAATTGGAAGTGTTATCATAATAGTATTGCTGGAGGTTCTGGTATTTGTATTCATGAATATGGAAAAACAAAGAAAAAAGTTCAGGCAGATGTCTTTGACAGACGGACTTACGGGACTATTTAACAGAATCGGATTTAATGAGCAGGTTGAGAAGTATTTAAATAATAATGAATCAAAGAAGTGCATCGCAATGTTACTTGATGTGGATAATTTTAAGTTTATTAATGATGTACATGGCCATGAGGTAGGAGATCAGGTGCTTATTCAACTGGCAACCTCCATGAAAAAAGAGTTTCCAGAAAATGCTGTCATTGGAAGAAATGGTGGCGATGAGTTCTGTGTGCTTATAAAGGATTGTAATGAGGATGAGGCAAAGAATCTGATAGAAAGATTTACAATGAAAAAGCGTACATTCCTGCATAAAGGGAAAGAATATAAGTATAGCATCTCGTTAGGTTATGTGGAGTATCCTACATATGCACACAAGGGTTCTGAATTGTTAAGGTATGCAGATATAGCATTATATGAAGTTAAGCTGCGTGGAAAGCATGGATGCCTTCCATATAGGGCAAGTTATCGTGTATCAGATTCTAAGCGTTCACAGCTTGGTTTTAAGCTTAATGATATTTCAAACAATCTTCCGGGGGCATTTTTCATATATAAGGCTGATAAAAGTGATGAACAGATTTTATATGCTAACAATGAAATGCTAAGACTTGTAGGATGTGATGATTTAGATGATTTCTTTGATTTTTCAGGAAAGCATTTTAATGGTCTTGTTCATCCTGATGATTTTAAGGGTGTTGAAAAGCGTATATGGGAACAGATATCGATTAATGACAATAAAGTAAATGATTATGTCAGATACAGGATGGCTACTAAAAGTGGTGAATATAAGAATGTCCTTGATTATGGCAGATTAGTACATAGCGAGAATTATGGTTTGGTATTCTACGTATTGATTGTTGATTTCGATTTTATCAATACATCAGATAACTTTGAAGTCTAGTTTATTTAATGTTGACAGTCTTATTAAACATGCATAATGTTGAATGAAATTAAGTAAAATTAAAAATAAAGCCGATTTAAAGTATCATAGAATATAGATTTTAAGGATAATAGAATAATGCCTTCAGAGAGGATTATATATGAAGAACGTTGAAATGGTTAACAGAATTATGTATTTCTTTTTTCTATTTGGCTTTTTGTTTTATCTTTTTTCGGGTTTTATATTTAGCAAAGTAGATATTAAGACACCAGCGGATGACAAGATAAAGGTGGTGATAGAACCAGATAAAAAAGAATACATAGGAGACGGAACAGTCGAATATAGTCTGAAGTTAAGTACTGCATCAAGTGATAACATGGCTATATATTTTATCAGCAGGCACCAGGAGATAGAAGTATATGCTAACGATAATCTTATATATTATGTAAAAGCACATAAGTCGGTATATGGTACAACAACAGGAACTAATTATTCGATTGTTAACATACCATCATATACAACCGATGTGAAAGTAAAACTTACTAATGTGTATGAAGGTGTTAAACAAAAAGAAACAACATTTGAATATGGTGATGAAGCACGTATATTAAAAGAATTAATTTCTGAGGCTTTTTTACCAGCGGTGTTAAGTGCACTAATTATACTTGTTGGTATAGCTATGATTATGTTGTGGATTATATGTAATAAGAGGATTTCACAGACACAGGCACTGCTTTATTTTGGTATATTTGCGATGCTGATAGGTGCATGGTCTCTCAATGAAACAAGTATTGCCATGCTTTTTATAGCAGACAGAAAGCTGGCTTCACTTATGGGTTATGTGCTGCTTATGATGCTTCCGATGCCTTTTGTGCAGGCTGAAAAGAATTTCTTTCATATACATACAACAACAGTGAGCAATGCATTATGTACTATATTTTCATTAATGGATATAGTGCTCATTATACTACATATTACAGGAATAGCAGAGTTTAAAAGAACAGTTTTGTTTATACATATAATGCTTATTATCGCTTTGTTATATTTTTGTGGGGTTGTTGTTGACAGGATTATAAAAAATGGCTTTGACAGAAAAGTAAAGTCGAATATTATAGCTGTAGTTGCATTGAGTAGTTCTATGCTTGTGGATTTATATGCGTACTATAGGCATGTGCAGGAAATAGATGTGATAGGTAAGTTTGGTATACTTATATTTATAGTTCTTCTTGGATATGAAATTGTATCTGAGGTACTTGAAATGATAAGGGATGGACAGAAAGCAGCGTTTTATAAAGAAATGGCTGAAAAAGATGCCATGACAGGTCTTTATAACAGGTCAGCGTTTGAACAATGGGAGCAGAATACGAAAGATTATAACGGATATGCTATTGTTACGTTTGATCTTAATAATCTAAAATACTGTAATGATAATATTGGACATGCAGCAGGTGATGCTTATATTGAAGCATCTGCAAAGCTTATCAGGGAGATATTTGGAAAGTACGGAAAATGTTACCGTATAGGAGGAGATGAATTCTGTGCGATAATCAGGAAAAATAAGCGGTTTAATATAGAAAAATATAAAAAACGTCTTAGATGGCGTGAAAAGCAGATAACTGAGAAGCTTGGAATAGTTGGTCTTAATGTACATATAGCCTGTGGATATGCAGAATATGACAACGAGAAGGATGAAGATTTCGAATCAACCAGAAGCAGGGCTGATAAGAAAATGTATGAAAGTAAGAAAATTGTGGGGAATCATGCAATAATATATTCTGATTTGCCACAGGCAAGGCAGACGCCACTGTAGAAGAATTATCATTTCTTTAAAGAACAATAATTTTGCTATCACAGTTAAAAAGTTCAGAGTAAAAGTATGAGAAATACTTCTGTTCTCGGTGGAATGTAGCAGCACAGAATTAGGCTACAGACAGAACACATCGTATCGGGCAAAAAATGTAGTGTATGTCCTCAAATTGGTTGCCAGAGACACGATAGAAGAAAAAATTATTCATTTGCAGGAAAAGAAGGCAAAACTGGCAGAGGATATTATAGAAGGCAAGGAGACAGCAGAACATTATTTAATCCGAGAGGAAATCATAGATTTGTTATCAGAAAAAGACAAATAATGGAAATATACTGTAAGTTCGCAATAAGTAATACTATCAAAGAACCTGCTGTGCAAAGAGTCAATATATTTCAGTAATAGGACAGCAATTTTCATATATCCCCTCTTTGAATTAGTGCTATAATAAAATAAATATGACTATTCAGAAATAATTCATGGAATCGCATTTGCGATGCTTATTTTTTGCTTTGAATAGCCGCAGTTTATATAACATAACACAACCGTGGGACAACACGGGGGTAGCTCGCTTATGCTTAGCACAACGGTGCTATCGAACGAGAACCGACCTCTATAGGTGGGGAGGATGTCACCATAACCAGAAAACCAAAGTATACATATTGGGAAAGGGGTAGAAAGACATGATAGATAACAAGAGACAGGAGCTGATTCACAGCCAGGTAATGGAGATTCTCAAAGAGAACCAGTTAGCATTTTCTAATGTTGCACGTCCAAAGCCAACAAAAGCTTCTACAGCAACTTCAGCATCCTGGTCAAAAGACATGGCTCCGAAAGCTTCCGCAGCAACACAGGGAGCATGGGACAGCACAAATACACCGGGCGGTGTTTCTTCTTTAGCAAAGGAGAAATGGAATGTACAGGAAATCGCAGCACTTGTAACAAAGGCATTAGAGTCTAATAATGTAAAGGTTGCATTCTCTAATAAACCAATTCCGGCGCCAACAACAATCTCAAGTTCTACACAGCCAGCATGG
>OGEP01001714.1_pt1 | contig 22410 bp, 10 predicted proteins | sample 1570721 | NCBI WGS metagenome assembly OGEP01 (sample SAMEA2582131, study PRJEB24529) | metagenome | biome: Human gut stool | place: China | collected 2011 | reverse complement strand
TATTCCAGTTATTGCTAAGATTGAGAATGCCGAAGGTATTGCTAATATAGATGAAATCATCAGAGTTGCTGATGGTATCATGGTAGCCCGTGGAGATATGGGTGTTGAGATTCCTGCTGAGGAAGTTCCACACGTTCAGAAGGAAATCATCAAGAAGTGTAATGCTAAGTATAAGCCAGTTATCACAGCTACACAGATGCTTGATTCTATGATTAGAAATCCAAGACCTACAAGAGCTGAGGTTACTGATGTTGCTAATGCTATCTACGACGGAACAGATGTTGTTATGCTTAGTGGTGAGACTGCTAATGGAAAGTACCCATTAGAGGCTGTTAAGATGATGGTTAAGATTGCAGAAAGAACAGAGCAGGAGATTAAGGGACATTCAGTAGAATATTCTAATCTTCACAGTAAGAGAAGCATTTCAAGCGCTGTATGTAATGCTGCAGTTCAGACAGCAGATAACCTTGGAGCTAAGGCTATTATCTGTCCTACAATTTCAGGATTTACAGCAAGACTTACATCTAAGTTAAAGCCAGAAGCTGAGATTATCGGATGCTCTCCATACGATAATGTTCTTAGAAAGATGCAGATATACTGGGGCGTAAGACCTCTTAAGACAGCAACAGAAGCTTCTACAGATAAGATTATTGAGCATGCATTAGTAGTTTCTGAACATGCTGGTTTCGTAGAAGAAGGAGATACAGTAATTGTTTCTGCTGGTATTGCTACATCTTCTGATCCTTCATCTAAGAGAGGACTTACTAACACAATGAGAGTAGTTACAATCTAGTACATTTGATACATTTGTTTCGGAATGAGGCTTGATTTTAATATTCTATTATGTTATAAGTAATACACAATTAATATTACAAAGCGTTGATGGAAACAAGTAGGTTATTACTGAACTTACAGAAAGCAGCCGGTTGATGAGAGGCGCAAGGGTAAGAGTAACTGAATACATTCCGGAGCGGCGAACTGAAAGCATATGCAAGTAGGGGCAGCCGGAGTAGCACACGTTATAGTGCATAAGTCCATGTTGGTGGACTTAATGAGGTGGCAGATGTGAGTCTGTCATGAATAAAGGTGGTAACACGTAAGTTCAGGCTTTCGTCCTTTTAAAGAAGGGCGGAAGCCTTTTTTGTAAGCAATGAGCCATGCAAGACAGAATGTGCTTGCACAGATTCTGGCTTATATGGCGAATGCCCATAATGAACAACGGAGGTCGCAGACTGGGAGTTGTGAATTATCAAGGCTCGGGAGCAGCAAAGCTGCGAGCGCAAGCAGTAATGAGAAAAATGAAAAGAGAGGAAACAAAAATGACACTTTATGACGAATTGGTTGCAAGAGGTCTTATTGCACAGGTAACAGATGAAGAAGAAATTAAATTAATAGACCCTGAAATTTCATTTAACCATCCTTATATATCTTATAGAGTCATTTCTAGAAAACCAAATAATGAATATAAGCCAATAGTTAGGGAAGAAATTATAGAACATGATGAACATAATGAACAAAGATTTGGTACTATTAGAGGTATCGGTTTTGATTGTATTGTACAATTTAATGTCTTTGCAAGTGAAAATAAGGTCGCAAATAAAGTAATGGAAACATTTGAAGAGCTAATGCTATCTTATGCTGGTTACTTTATGGAACAAGGAGTTAGACAAGTTTACTTTAAAGAACAAATAACAGATACTGATTATAATAACTTCCGTGATGTTCTATCTATAAGAAATCTACGTTATTATGTAGAGATAGAGAAATTAATGGTAATATTCAATAGAAGAATCTCCGATTCATTGTTATACGGAGACATAATTGAAGATAAAACAACTAAAAAATAACCCAATTGAGGAGGAATGCTATAATGGCAAGCACAGGAATATTCGATAATGATTTAATCCTTCCTGGTGTTATAACTGAAATAATACCAGATTACGCACAAGATTATGATACTAGTTCATTTGGAACTACAGAATCAGTTACAATAATAGGTACTGCATTTAATGGACCAGTAGGAAGAGTAACACCTATATTCTCTCCTGAACATGCAAAATACATATTCGGTGATTCATTTGACCCTACTACAAGAAGAGAAGCTTCTCTAGTTGCAGAAGTTTACGATGCTTGGGAAAGAGGATGTAGAACTATATACGGTATAAGAGTTTCAGGTAAAGAAATATATAAAGATTACTCTTTTGCTACAGAAACAAAATTAAAATTAAGAGTTAGTGGTATATTCCCATCTAACGACAATAAAGAAGTTTATATGAACTTCGCTACTACTCAAGCTGAAAATGGAGAAGTTGGTAGTATAAAAATATATAAACCAGCTGATAGAAGTAACATGAAAGAAAAGATGCAAGGTTTAGTATTAAACCAAAATCAAATGTTAGTTACTGAAGTTAAATTATCTGGTTATGGAATAACTAAAGATTCAAGATTAGTAGATGTTATAAACATAGTTAATGGAGCTGAAAACAACAATGTATTAAGATTAGCTATAGTTAATGAAGATGGTGCTGATGTTACTACTTCTTCTAAAGAAGCTCAATCATTATCTGTTGGAGTTATGTTCCCAGGTTTATACACTATAGGTAGAGATAAAGCTGCTGCTGAAGTTACTGTTAAAACTGAAGTAGGATATATTTTATCAAGTGTAGCTAAACCTCATGGTAACTATCAAGAAGCTATATGGAAAGAGCTTGTAATAAATACTGATGTATCTGCTTCTTATCCTATATATGCTAAGTCTAACGGAGATTTAAATACTTTATTAGGAGCTGTTACTACAGATGCTGCTGGTGAGTGGTTAAAAGCTGTTGGAGTTATAGATAAAATAGCTGAAAAAGACAAAGTAGATTACGAAGAAGCTGAATTAGATGAATTTGATTTATATCAAAGACTAGGTTCAGGTTTCGCTCAAACTGCTAAAATAATAGAAGTTAAAAACAATGATGGACATAATAAAGGATACAAAGTTACTGTACCAGATTCTAATGATGAAAACAGAGTTATATCTATACCAGATGGAATATACTCTATGTTAGAAAACCACTCTACAAACTACACAGTAATGTCTAATGCTAATGCTGAGACAAAAGTTTCTGGTAAGCTTCCTAGAAAAGATGCTTTCAAAAAGAGAAAAGCAGGAGTTATAAACTTAAAAGATAACGGAACTAACGTTATAGAGTTAACAGCTAAAATAGATGAAAGAGATTTCTCTGATGCTATTAAATATAATGTAGAAGTTATATCTGTTGAAGAAGGTTTAGACCAAGCAGAAGTATTATCTAAATTAGCTACAGATGTTAAGTATGAAAGAATAACTACAGTAACTAAAGATGAAGCTAACAATGTTAAATTCGCTGAAGGTACTATGGTTATGGTAATAGAAGAAACTTTAGTTGACGTATTATTAGTAGATAGAGCTATGGCTGATGTTACTTTTAACTTAAAGACTATGCAAAATGGTGTACTAGTAGAAGCTCCTCAATCAGGAAACTTCATAGTAGAAGTTGAAGATAAATTATACGCTGTTGAATACGAAAAAGAGTCAGCTAAGTTCAAAATCAAATCTGTACAAGAAGATTCTTATGTAATAGGTACTTGTGGAGAAGTTGCTAACGTATATAAAGTTTTAGCTGACAATGAGTTAGAACCAGTTGCAGTTCTTGGACAAATAGCTAACAGAGAATTAGAAGAAGATTATACAATATGCTTCGTTGAAATATTAGCTAATAAAGCTACTATAAAAATATTCTCTACAGAAGCTCAATGGATGAACTATGATGAGTTAGTAGAAAAGTTAAATGAAGATTCAGTATTTAGTGAATTATTCACTGCTGTTGCTTTCACTCCAGACGTAGAAGTTGCTGCTAAATTAACTGGAGAAGGTGTAGATAAAGGAGATACATTCTACGATACTACAATGTATATACCTTATACTACTTCTGATAACTTTGCTAGACACTTAGCTCAACACTGTACTTATACATCTTTAAAGACTTACCCAACTCACGGTATAATAGGATGCTCTAAGTTAAACGGTGTAAACTTAGCAACAGTTGCAGATAGAGTTAATGAAATATTAGCTTTAGACTTAGACTTATATGCTAAGAGACCTAACGGAAATAACATGTTAAATAATAATAACGTGCCACATCCAATAGGAAGATGTATATCTGTACCATTCATGCAATATACAGTAACAACAGGTAATGGATACAACTATGTATCAAATGGTGCTGCTGGATACGCTGGTATGGTTTCTACATTAGCAGCTGATAGAAGTTCAACTAACCAACCAATAAATATACCAAACTTAGCTTTCGAGTTATCTAACTACCAATTATCTAAATTAACTGGTAAAGGTGTTGTAACTTGTAAGAGAACTACTCAAGGATTAGTTATAACAGATGGTATAACAATGGCTCCAGTTGATTCTGCTTATAGAAGACTTTCAACTACTAAAGTTATAAATGTTGTTGATAGAGAGTTAAGAAAAGTTATAGAACCATTCATAGGTTTACAAGATAACTTAGCTACAATAAACTCTTTAAATACTGCTATAACTTCAGTATTAAATAAATTAAAAGAAAACTTAATAAGCTACTATGAATTTAAAATAGTAACTGACCAAGCTTCTTCTAGATTAGGTATCGTTAAGATACAATACGTTATAGTACCAACTAACGAAATCAGAGAAGTTAGAAATACAGTTTCTGTTCAAGAATCTAAGTAATAGTGTGAGAGGTTTAACACCTCTCCCTATATTAACCTAATAAATTAAAGGAGGAATGTTCTTATGGCTAACAATATGTCAAGTGAACAATATACTAAAACGTATACTACTTTTGGTGGTAGTGATATCGTTGCAACTTTCAATGGTAAAGTTATAGGAGAATTACAAGCTATAACTTATTCTATAACAAGAGAAAAAGTACCTGTTTATACAATGGGGTCTGCTGAGCCTCGTTCATTCTCAAGAGGTAAAAGAGGTATAGCTGGTAACTTAGTATTCGTTACTTTCAACAGAGATGCTTTATTAGAAGAATTATCTGATGGACCACAAATACAAAAATATCAAGCAAATGAATACAGCAGAACAAATGGTGATTCAGGAGCTATGCAATTTACTTCTATAGAAGAATGGGATGCTCATATGAGTTCTTTAGCTTCAGGAAGTTCTTCTTCTAACGGAACTACTGGTAAAACTCCATCTGATTTAGTTAATAAGTATAAGCCAAGATATGCTGATGAAATATTACCATTCGATATAACAATAACTTTCGCTAATGAATATGGTAACATGGCTTCTACTGTTTTATACGGAGTTGAGCTATTAAATGAAGGTACTGGATACTCTATAGATGCTCCAACTTCAGAAAGAGCTTATACATTCGTATGTCGTTCAGTTGAAACAATGAAACCAATAGACGAAACAAATAGAGGATTTATAAGTACTACTTGGTAGTAATAATAGAGGGAGAGCAATCTCTCTCTTTTTTATTGCTCATATATTATAACTATTAACTTATACAAAGGAGGATAATATGGCTAATTTTGAAATTAAAGGTTATGATAGTTATTCAGGTTGCGATATCGTAGTTACTGCTAGATTATCTACACTTAATAACTCAACTAAAAAATTAGAAGAAAAGATATATACACTTGGCTCTTTACAAACTTTATCTGTTTCTACTCATCAAGATAAAAAACCTGTAAGAGTTATAGGAAGCATGAATGCTTTAGATTACACTATGGGGCAACGTACTATAGCTGGGTCTTTAGTATTTGCTGTTTTTGATAAACACTTTGCAACAGAAATGTTTAATGATTTAGAAGCCGCTACAGGTAAAACATTCTTTTTACCAGATGAACTACCTGCTATGGATATAACTATTACATTCGCTAATGAATATGGTAGAACTTCTAGAATGGCTATATACGGATTAAGAATTATAAACGAAGGACAAGTAATGTCTATTAATGATTTATATACAGAAAATACATATCAATTCGTAGCTACTGCTATGGAACCATTAAAGAAATACAATGGAGGTGGTTCTTCATCTAGTAGACAAAATGAGGCTCAAATTGCTTCTGTATTTAATTTAGATGATATTCCAGTAGCTTATACTGGAGAAGATATATGGACACAAGGATGTATTAATGAAAATGAAAACCTTAAAAGAGTGCTATTAACAGCAGAAATAGACCAACCTATTTATGAAGGTCAAGAAGGTATAGTTAAATTTACTTTATCACCTAATCAATCTTCTGGTGTGATTTATATATATCATCAAATTCAAAATAAAATATACTCAGAATTACATGTAGATGGTAAAGCTCTATACACTTCTTATTTGGATGCAGGTTTATATTCTGCTTGGTATGAAGACAAAGGACAAACTTTATCTAATGCTGTTACATTCTCTGTAGATAATTTAGGAGAACATAATTCAAATTATGATGATTCACCTAATATTGATAACATAACTGATTCTACAATAAAAATAACTTGTAATAATCCTACACATACAATAGGTGTTTGTATAAACTCTTTAGATGGTTCTACTATAGAATTAGAACTAACAAATAGAAATTGCACTTTTAGAAACTTGATTAATAACACAAGTTACGTAGTTTATACTAGAGACAATAATGCTACATCTAAAACTATTGTTACAAAAACATTGGCACCAGAAGAAAGTTTTGTATCTGGTTTTAAAAGCTATGTAAGATTTAATAACTCTTTATTGTTTACAGATTTAGATGCTTATGAGAGTATACTTGATGAAATAAAAGAATCAGATGATTTAATATATTCATTAGAACGTAATCAAGATATAAAAGCTAAAGAGTTAATGTATATGGCTGTTAAATATAAAAATGAATTTACTACAGCTATTAATAGTCATAAGATAGAATCAATGCCACAAAAGAATCTTAGTAATATATATGGTAATTCATTTAAATTTGATACAGGTGTTACTAAAGCTAATATATTCTTACTTAAAAATAAGAAAGAGTATTATGAGTATTCAGAACAGTATCCAAATGAAATGACTTATACAGGAAAGTCTAATAGAAGTTATAATGTCGTAGCTATTACTAATGACTTTGCTAAATCACCTAAATATTTATTTTATTCTTTCAGCGATAATGATAAGTCTAGAATAGATACTTTATATGGAGACGCTAATATTCTTAATAATATAGATTTAACAGAATATATGGACCCATCTAAAAAATATTCAAATATAGCTTTAAAATGTTTAGCTGTAAAGAATAATAAAAATATAGATGTTAAATTACTACAAGCTCCTAATGTTATTTTAGATGAAGAATTAAATATAACAGTAGATGTTAATAATAGTGATTTAATAGGAAAGAAAGATAATGAATATTATCTAGTTATATCTAATCTAGAGCAAAGTTTAGATAAGACGCCTTTTAGAAAAATAAAGATAACAGACAAAGATGAAATTGTGTTTGCTAATAAGTATTTAACAGCTATTAATCATAAAGACACATATGCTATATGGATAGAAGACCAAAACTTTAATATAGTTTCAGAAATAGCATTTGTATCAAAAAATGAAGAAGTAATTGATTTTAATTCATCTCAATTAGAAGATGCAATACAAAAGATTGTATCTAAAGTTGAATTTAATTTAGGTAAAACTAATTCTATAGCAGATGTACATTCTTCTGTATTAAATAAAGATACTTCTATAAAAAATATTCATTATGATATGATTCAGTCTATAGTGGATTTAAAATTAAATAATACTTTAGCAATATTAGAAATCTTAAAAATAAAGTTCAATGATTTGTATATAAATCAAGATAAATATAGAACAGTAACATACGATGGAGTCAAAGTTACATTTGATAATTTTAATAATGCTCAATTAGTACATATAGGCTTTAAGAAAGATTCAGATTATATAATAGAGGTTATAGACGAAGACTCAATGATAGTAGATAATAATTATTTATATAATCTATATTATGTAATAGATAATAATCCTGTTATCAAATCAGGCTTTGTTTTAATAGCTAATGAAAAAGCAACATCTCATTTAATAAGATTGGAGGAGATATAATGGCAAAGAAACCGTACTTCACTTACGGGGTCAATATGAATGCATCTGATAGAGATTTAGTAACAAGTACTACTATGTATAATGGTCAGTTAAAGAGATATTTCTCTAGTTTAGATGCAGAGGTGTTTATAGGAGGAGAAAGGATATTAGATATAGTAAGATTAGATTTTTCTTATGAAGAAAAGAAAATGCCTTTCTATGGATTTAATAGCTTTTGGCCATCTAGAATATTTGTAGGTCAAAAAATAATACAAGGTACTTTTGCTATTAATTTTACGGAACCAGGTTATATTGCAAAGTTATTGCAAAAGATAGATGGTTCTAAAGCTCAAGACTCTGCATCACTAGTTGGTCAATCTTGTAGTTTAGAAAACTCACCTCTATTTGGTAAAGCATTTGATATACTTGTTGGATATGGTGGATTTAATGTAGAGAATGAAGCATCATTTAAAAATACACATCAAATATTAGAAGGTGTAATGGTAAATGGTTACAGTCAAATATTAGATACATCAGGTGAACCAGTAATGGAAGTATATAGCTTTATAGCAAAAAATCTAAAGTATGGAGGTTATAAATTTGATAGAAATAGTTACAACGACGACATTGGTAGCAATAATAGTAATATTGGTTCGTCTGGTCCAACAACTTTAGGTGGAATGGAGATTGTAGAAAAAAGATTTTCTGGAGAAGTTGCAGATTTAAGAAATAGATGTTCAAAAGATAATACTTTCTTAGGAGTAATAGTTGATGTTACTAATGCACTACATAAAGATAATAAATCTCATATTTATATAGACTTTGCATTTTTAAATGATAATAATACTTATGTTAAAGATAATGTGAATTTAACTATACATGATAATGAATTACATATATCAGAAACATATACTTTAGTAAAGAAGAAAGATAATACTTTTGGATACATACTGGATGAACAAAAAACTGCAAAAGTTAAAGACAAGTTAACTGGTAAAAAAGGTTCTCAAAAATTAATAAGTTGTTCTATATCAGGAGCATTTATGCATAATGGCAAGCGTGAACCATTTAATAAGAAAGTATGTATGCGTCCAGGTACAAATTATTAACATATAATAAAAACATAAAATAAAAAATAATGGAGGAATTTAATATGAAAAAAGATACAGTTAAAAAGACTACTTCTACTAAGAAAAAAGCAATAGAAGAAAAAACAACTGAGGTTGTTGAAGAAGTAATAGAATCAACTCCAGCAGAAATAGCTGCTGAAAAATTAAAAGAAATACATGGTGATGTATTCATAACTACTGTAGCAGGAGTACAAGTAGTATGGAGAAAATTAAAAAGAAGTGAATATAAAGAAGCTATGTCAATAAAGTTTGATGAAAATGAAGATATAAATTATTTTGAAAGACAAGACTTTATGGCTAAGAAAGTTATATTATATCCAGAGAATGTAGATTCATTATTAGAAGATTATGCAGGAATATCTGATATTATAGCTACAGAAACAATGGTTAAAACAGGTTTCGGTATAGCAAATACAAAGGCTGTTAAATAGATGAAAATAAGTTCTCAGAATCAAAAACAATCTGTTAAAGATTTTGATGATTTGATTAAAAGCTTTTTAGATAAATACGGCAATATATTCTTTTCTGAAATAGATGGACAAATATTTATATATAAGCCTTTAGGAAGAAAGGCATATAAAGATATAGTTAATAATCAGAATATAAGTGATTTAGATAAAGAAGATTTAATATGTGAGGAAACAATAATATGGCCAGAAGGTTACAATGCAGATGATTATGATGCAGGTATACCTTCTAAGCTATATGAAGAAATATTAGTTAACTCTTTCTTATCTAGTACTGAAGATATGGTTCATTTATTAGAAGCATGTAGAGAAGAGACAGAACAATTAGATGTTCAAATGAGCTGTATAATAAGTGAAGCTTTCCCTGCATACGATATGGATGAAATAGAATCATGGGATATGATTAAGTTTTGTAGAATGTTTTCTAAAGCTGAATGGAAACTAAAGAATATGAGAAGCCTTGAAATGAATGAAGATGTTGTAGGTTTCTTAAAACAAGCTATGGGTGTGGAACCTGAAGAGAGTAATAATACTACTAAGAGTGCTCCACAACAATCTCAAAATAATAATAGTAATAATGGAAAAATAAAAGTAGGAAATAGAGAAATGACTAAAGAAGAGTATCAACAATATCTAGATTTCCAAAGAGCTAATCCTCAAATAGATTGGGGAGCAGATGCTATGTTTACTGGATATGAAACTCAAACTGTTTCTACTGTACCTACTCCATTAAGACCAAGAAGATAATAATATAAAGAGGTGAATATATTTGTCTAAAAAAAGAAGAGATAAAGAACATGACTCTTCTACCGTAGGCAAAGTCGCTAAAGTTGGAGCAGCTGCATTAGCCGTAGGGGTGGGTGCAGCTGCTTTTAACAATATAGGATTAACTCGTAAATTAACTTCTGAAGTTCTTCCTGCTTTAGGTTCTACTACAAAACAAGTATCTAAAGATTTAAGAGGTTATAAATCTAAGCGACAAGGTCTAGATAGAAGATTACAAGCCAAAGATATTAAAAACATTTACAATAATCATTTAAAAGCTAATAAGACTTTTAAAAATGAATTAGCTCTTAGAACTAAAAAAGAAGCTCTTAGAATTAATACAGACAACAAAAGACTTAGCTTAGCTGGACAACTCAAAAATATTAAACAAGTTATAAATAACGATTTAGGTCATAAACTTAAGTCAGGTTTAGAATCAGATTTACAACAAAGATTCATAGAAGAGCTTGCTTTAAAATATAAAGATAAAGCATCGTTTGAAGATATTAAAACATTAGCTAGTTCTGCATATAAAGATATAAATACTAATTTCGTTAAAGGTAAAGACGGTAAAAACTCTTATTCTGATTTCTTAGATAAAAGATTTAAAGCAGCAGGTCTTTCTGATGATAAACAAGAATTCTTAGACCTAGTATTTAAAAGCAAAAATGAAATAGAAGAACGTGTAGCAAGAGCCTCTACTATACAACCAGTTAGAGATAAGATAGCCAATAAATTAATGGATACCTTAAACGAAAATAAAAAAAGAGGACAAGGTATCTTTGGTAAAATAGATAAAGTTTTAAATATAGATTCAGAAATGGCTTTTAAAGGTTATAGAACAGCTACTCTTGATGAAGTATTAGAAGCTTATAGTAAAGATGAAAATCTATTTGCAAAACAAGATATACATAAAAGAATTAAAAATAACTTTAATAAGACAAGTAGATATGAAGAAATAAATTTAATGGAAGAGCTATCTAGACTTAAAGATAAACATGATTTAGGAAATGTATTATTTGATAAGTCTATAAAGATAGACAAAGATGGAAACTTATTCAGTACTGTAGAATTTGATATGGCTGTTAAGAAGCAAGTTGATAAATTTTCTTCTACTTTACCTGGTAAATTATTTGCTGGTGTAGATATAAGACTACAATCTGAAGTTCCTATTATGGAGATTTTTAAAGCAGGGTCTACAGGAAAAGAAGCAGCTTATGAAATGGGTAATAACGGTACAATGCTTCGTAACTCTAAGGTTGCTATTGGAAATGCAAATACAGGTCAAGCTAAATTATATAGTTTATTTGTAGATGCAGATGGTAATTTACAACTTAATGATGAAGTATTAGCAGAAGGTCATATAAGAAATAACTCACATGGTAAATCTGCTAGACTTAATAAAGAAATGGTTGGTACTAATATCAATCCATTAGAAAGAGATACAAGTTTTATTGCAGAAGCATTAGATATAATGCAAGATGGTCAGCCTACATATGAAACAAGATTAAAGGCTTGGTTAAATAGAAAAAATAATGATGACTGGAAAAAGAATATTTTAAAAAGCAATAAAAGATTGTATACTAGCGATGCATCTATGTCAAAGAAGATAGATGTCTTAACAGCTGAATATTTAATCAAAAATGGTGGAGATGAATTAGAAGCAAAAGCAGCAGTTGTTTCTAAAATATTAGAAGACCAAAAAGAAATATCAGCAATGCTTAATGACTTAACAGCATCTAAACAAATTAATAATCAAACTATATCAAACTTAATAGAGTCTGGACATATCACAGACGAAGGCTCTTTAAAGATATTAAATCTATTAAATAATAAAGAGTATCTTAACACTTCTGAATTAATAGAATCATTAAGTATAGACCATGAAGGTCAAGTTACTAAATTCTTTAATAAAGACTTAGAGAATATAGTTAATAGAGGATATGTAAATGCGGACCATATTTCTAATATGCAAAATATATCTCAAACTAGAACTCAAACATTCTTAGGTAAGAATTTAGAATATACAAATGTATTAGATGTAGAAGATGTTCTTAGAAGAGAAGCTGTTAAAGAAGTTATGTTAAGAGAAGCTAGTGAGTATAGTCAAGGTATTTATGATTCTTATATGCCTACTAAAAAAGGTATGACTAAAATAGAACAGATACTTCAAAACAGTAATTTAGATGGAATTGAGAAAAAGAATTTATCATATGTTACTGATTGGGGATTATTACAGTCTATAACTAAGTTAGCTAATGATACAGATGATGCATTAAATCTAGATAAGATGATAGGACCTAATGGCTCTTTAACTTATTTTGATTCTCTTATGAAGACTAATGACCATTTTAAATTCAGATATACATCTATGTTAGATGATTTAGCATCAAGACATTCAGTGTATGATTCTGAAATAATAGGTAACATTAACGAAATATATTTCAATGAATATAACAATTATACATTCATGAAAAATAGTGTAATTAAAGATTTTAACTTTAATAGCTTAGAAGGTATCAATGAATCTATTAAACAGTTAGGTAAAGAATTAACTGCTGGTAGACATGATATGAAAAACTATACTACTTTAACTCAAATACCTCAATTTATGAATGCAAGACTTATGTGGGGTATTGATGCAGTAGGTTTAGGATTTTCTAGTGATAGTACAGGCTCTACACAAGATTTAATTAAGAATATAATGATGAAGAGAGTGCTTCCTGTAGCAGGAGCATTTGCGTTATATGATTATTTAGATTATGAATCTGAGAACATTACTGGTATTTCTATGACTGGAGCTATGGCTAATTCTATAGCAAATATAGATATGGCTACTAGAAGATTAGCTTATGCTACTGGGGCAGGACAAGCTATTGATTGGCTTAAAGAGTCATCAGTATGGGGAGAATACTGGACAGGTTCTACTGATTTTCAAACTGCTGAAGAAAGAGCCGATTGGTATGAAAATGGTTATAGTGCAGTAAGAGGAGGACGTTTCTGGGGATTTGGTTCTACTTCAGAATTTAGAGGTTCTGCTATTCAGTATTATCAACCTAACTATTTAAAGAGAGCTCACAGTAACTGGAAAGAAATTGGTATATATGGTTCAGCTGAAGAGAAATTTAAACATTCTTGGTTACCGTCTCTTAGACATCCACTTTCTCCTATAAGAGCTTTAATGGACCCTTATTGGTTAGAGAAAAAGAATATGGATGAAAGACCGTATCCTTTAACAGGTAAACTATTTAGTGAAGGAACTCCATGGGGAGCAGTATTAAATCCTACAATAGGAGAAATGATAAAGCCTGTTAGAATGTTACCTGAAATTAAAAAAAGATTAGGTAAAGACGGTAGAGATATTAGAACAGTAGTACAAGGAATAAATGAACGTATTAAAGGTAGAGCTAATAAAAATGATGATATGCTTATCCTTAGAGGAACAGATATAAGAACAGCTACTTATACTCCATATGCTAATACAGGCGATGGTTATATGAATATCCAATTTAATAATGGTCAAGTAATGGCTCCTGGTATAGGATTTATGGATGGAATAAGTAAACTTAATAATGCTGGTATTGTAGCTACAGGACAAGTACAAGGTCAAATAGATTTACCTACATTAGACCCAAATGGTGAGTTAATACAAGAAATAGCTTCAGTATCATATGATGCTAATCAAGCTGTTAATGGAATAGTAAGTGCTATTAATAACAACATTAAAAAATTAGCCGCTAGATTTGGAGGATATCAAGAAACTAATCCAGCATATACAATGGGAACTATGCCAGATAGAACTCAAGGTACATATGTATATACTAACTTGGTTAATAAACGTAATCAATTTAATAGCGAATATTATGCTTCTATTAGTAATCCAGGTATGATAGACAAGAGTTTAATTAATGACTATATAAAAGATGCTACATATTCTATGGGACAACTTAGTGGTATATATGGATTCTTAAATGATTTTGCTTTTGGTGAAACATCTTATAGCTTTAGATATGAAAATGCAGGTCAAATGACTTCATTCTCTAGACACTTCTGGGATGCACAAGTCGGAGGCGTAGGTGGAGGATTCATGGAAATCGCTAGACGTTTCTTTGCATCGGAAGATAAATCTAGAATTAATTATAACCCATTAAGAAACTCTATGCCTGAATGGTTACCTGAAAGATTTTTAACTGGAGATGCATATGCTTCATTACCTAAAGGGGAAATGAGGATGCCAGGTAAAGGGTATGAATCTATACATGATTTACATCCAGACCAATTTGGTGAATATGGTGCATTTGATAGAATGAAGATATTAGGAGATATAGCTCCTACTTCTGAAGAATATAAGTTATGGAGAAATATTGCTAGAAATACAGTAACTGATTCTAACTTAATAAAACAAATGGATGAAGTAGAAGAGCGTGCTACTAAGATGTCAGGTAAACATGAGTTTTATGATTATAGATATTTCAATAACAATACAGTTCAAAAACATGGTGTTGTTAAAAGCTTTGATGGAAACATAGTAACACTTGTTTCTGGAGAACAATTAAGATTAGGAGGTATAACTCTTAATGAAGAAGCAGATTTATCTATGTTCTTACAAACTGGACAAAAGATACATTATCGTACATCAGCAGATGCTATTAAAAGACTAGAAGACGGTATTGTAACAAATGCTGTAATTTATAAGAAAGAAGGCGGATTTGGTACTAATATCAATAAAGAGCTTATATCTTCTGGTATGGCAGAAAGAGATAAAACAGATAGAACAGCTATAGGATATTTAGCTAACTCTTCTGCAATGCAACAAACATTAGGTGCAGCACAAGAACTTATAGGACATACTAATATACCATTCTTGCATAACAAGTATATGAAAATAGAAACTGCAAGAGAGTCATTTGTAAATGAGCATGTTTATGGGACATCATTTGCTACTTGGGATAATCCTATAAAAGGTTTTGTTAATCCAGCTTTAAATCAAACATTTGGTCAAAGTTTCGGTAGACATTTAGCAGCAGTAGGTTCATCTGCTTTATACTTTGGTCTTAAGCATGTAGATAATTTAAGTCCTGTTATGAGATATGGAGCAGGAGCATTAATGGCTGGTCTTAATCCAACAGCTTTATTAGGTATGGGTATTGAATTTGGTGCTCAGCTTAGTTTAAAAGCTATTGGTGGAGGAAGCAATATGCTTAATGTAGAAAGAGGTGCCGCTATAGGTTCTGTAGTAGGAACTGTAGGATGGGGATTAGCTAATGCTGAAAATCCATTTAAAGCAGCAGCTTCATTTGCAGTAGCTGGAGAAAGTATAGCTAGATATTTAAAGGTAGAAGACGTATTTGATAATTGGGGAAGTGGAAAAGGAGCCTTAATAGGTGCAGGTATAGGTTTAGCTATATCAGCTATTAAAAATCCTAATTTCTCTAAAGATATGTTTAGGTTTAAATGGATTCCTGAAGAAACAAAAAAGAAATGGGAATTAGATGAGTACTTTGATAGACTTGAATACATTAAGTATAAAGGACTATATGAGCAAGCAGCTACTAGAGCTTTCTTGTTTGAAGGAAATATAAATTTAGATAGGATATTTAGAAAAATAGATAAAAATAAAGAGAAAATAGCAAAGCTTACAAGAAAAGCGGAAAAGTTGAGTAATAAACATACAGCAGGTGGTTATAAATACGAGCAAAAAATGAACGAGATTAATAATAAAATAGAGGCTCTACAAAACCAACAAACTGCTTTCCGTGGTGGTAAGTATACAAAGGCAGCTGTATCTTATCGTAAAGCTATGGAATCTACTATCTATGGATTATCCGAAAGTGCTACACCCGATGAAATATTAGCATCTGTTCCTGTACAATATAGAGACCATTATATGGCTTTTATGAATGAAAGCTCAGCAAAGGAACGTAAAAAGATACTAAAACAACTTCCTGAATATCTTAGAAAACCATTACAAGTTGCATGGGGAGAAAAGCCAGATAAACTAGATAGTAATCTTAAGTTTTTCAAGAATCATGCTATGCCAGGTATGGCGTGGAGAGGATGGAAACCTAACGTTAATTTAAAACACGTTAAAATGAAAACCATTCAGAATGAAGGTATGTTGTTATCAGATTTCGGATATTATGAATCCGAAAAGTCAAAGATGGAGTATCATATGGCTTCTGGTATAGAAAACTTCGACAAAGGACAAGGTGCAATAAGTTATATATCTAATATGACAGGGGCACTATCTGGCTTAGGAATGTCAGTACAAAATATATCAGTAGAACCAACATCTGCTCCAGGATTATGGATTGCAGCCGACATAAAACAGACAGCTAATGACGTAAGCAAAATAGGAAGTTATGCGGTGAATTCGGGCATACAATCTTTAACTTCACTATTATTCTAAAATATAAGGGGATGATTACAATGACGCAAGCAATTACTCTTGATGCTACTATCGTTGTGGCAATAATATCTTTATTTGGGGTTATATATACTTCAAAAATGAGTATGCTTACAGAAATGAATAAGCAACTTATGATAGAAATGAAAGAGTTAAAAGCACAGCATACTGCTGAAACAGAAAGACTTGAAAATAAGATTTCTATTCTAACAGAGGAAAACATAGAACTTAAGAATCAAATATTTGAATTAAAATTAGTTCTTAAGACTAATGAAATTAAAGAAGAATCAAAATAATACTTCTTTTTAGACCGTCTATATAGGCGGTCCTTTTTTGTAATAATATAATAATATTATAATAACGCATAGAAAGGATGAAAAGATGGCTAGAAACAATAAGAATACTTATATATATAAAACACAACAAGATAGTATAAGACGTGCTAATGAAAGACGTAAATCAATAGATAAATATGATAATGATAAAATTAATTTAGTTAAAGAAGATATAGCTAACATATTCCAAGAAATGTTTAAAGGGAAAGAAGTTATAATAAACTCTAATGTAAGTACTATCAATAATCCTTCTAACAATTTTAAAGGAAAACAAGTTAATAAAGATTATGAATATAGTCAAATTACAGAAGCTATTAAAAAACTATACGATAATAATTTTTATGATGTTGTATCTGGTAAAATAAGTACAGCTGAACAATTGATGATGAAGTCTATAGAAAATAACGTAAAACTTCAAATGATTAATCAAGCAGGTAAATCAAATGAAAGTTTACATTCATTTAATGAAAAAATGAAATATATGAAAGAATTAAAAAAAGAAAATGGTACATTCATAGCGTATGACTTAGAAACACTTGGAGGCAAAGATGCTCATGGCGTTTGGAGACCTACTCATATAACTGAATTCTCTATGCATCAATATGACTCTAAAGGAAATAAGATAGACGGTAAGAAGGTAGATATCCTTATGGGTTGGAGAGATAAAGATGAAGCGGAACATTTATTTAAAAGAATTAAGACAGCTATTAAAGATGGGACTATAGATTATGACGAGGAGCTTAGAGTTGCTGCTCATAGATTAAGTTTATATGGTCATGATAAAGTTACTTCTGTATTTGATAATAAATTAGGAGTATATAAAACTAATAGTTTTATAGATAGTAAATATGGAGACCATAAAGATTTAGATAGAATAAGAAAAGGTATAGATTTCTTTTTAGATATAGGTAAGAAAACTGGTGTAGATGAACATGGTGTTCCTTTAGATGTTAAACTTATGATGCAAACAATAGCAGATGCTAATAATTTATTAAATGATAAAAATAAATAGGCTATGCTTGTTGACTATAACGGTAGTATGTTTGATAAGCCTATAATAGATTCATTTGGAAATAAATTTATAGCACAACATCCTTCATTAAAAAATTTATTTGATAATGGAGAATTTTCATTGAATGCTCCTGGATATAAACATATGGATGCTCAAGGTGCTTTGCAACATTTTAGAAATAATTTTTCTACTAAAGCATTATTAGGAGATAAAGTACATGAAATAGATGAGGCTAGACTTAATAGACAAGAACATTATGTTAAAGCATTATATTCTAAACAATTTAAAGATTTAGGATTAAAACCACATGAAGCGTCTTCAGACGTTACTGCTTTATCATTCTTCTTTACTCAAGATGCAGAAGGATTAGGTATGCCTCTTATAGATTATATAGCAGAAAAGTTAAATCCAATAGCTAACTCTAAAAAAGTACATAACTTAGAAGCAGGTCAACATATCTTAAAAGCTAAAGGATATTACAATGGAACTTATGGTGGAAAGAACATGTTAAACTTTGCAGTAGATAATAGAACTAATAATATATTTACTGCTGATAACCATATGATAAGAAATGGTCAAATATTAAAACAAGATTTTAATGTGGGTGTTGGTTTAAATCAAGGAGCTTATTATCAATTAAATGGTGTTAGACAAATTAAAGCTGGAGACCCTTATCTAAAAACAATGAGCGATATATTTCCTCAATATTCTTCTAGTGATATGTATGCAGTTACATTAAACATGATGACAACAGAAGAGTTTAAAGATACTAGATTAGGTTCATTATCACAAGTTGTTTTATTTAATAGCGAAACAGAGTTACAATCTTTCATGTCTAATACTTTTGATGTTGTTGCAGAAAAAGTAGATGGAGAATTTAAAATATTAAATAGAGATGCTTTTGATATAAGAGAATATGATATGATAAATGGCAAACCTGTATTCAAAGATGTTAATAAAAACTATGCTAAATCAGATAAACAATTAATAAGTGATGCTATAAATCATTCTAATAAAAAGATAACTACATCAAGAGCTGAAAATGCTATTAATGGAGAGAATGCTTACAATAATATAAAAAGAGCATTAGAAATACAAAATATAGCTAAAGACCATTTAGGTAGATATATAAATGATAGAGAAATGAATGGTATAATGTCTCGTAATATATCTGAAGGTAAAATGGCTCTTTCTATACAAGAAGAATTAGCTAATAAAATAACTAAAGTATTAGAACATAAAAACGGTGTTTATGATTCTACAATAGACAACATGTCTACTTACATGAATACTATAAAAGATAGTAGTAATTATTATGCAAAGTTATTAGATGTATTACATAGCAATGAAAAGTTCTCTAGTCAAAAATCTATAACAGTTCAAAAAGAAATGTTTAAAAGAGTAGATAGACATTTAAGAGAAACTTTAGCTACAAACATATATGAAGATTTTTCTCGTCAAAAGAAAAGCGTATTAGGAGATGAAGCTTTACAAGCACCTATTGAAAGATTTAAATCAATGTTTGAAATAGACTTAGCAGGGATACCTGGAGCTAAAAAGCAACAATATTTTGATTTAGTTAAAGCTAAAGAAAGTGGTTTATTAAGATTAGATTTAGATAAGAACAATGTAGAATATAGTTTAGTATCAGCTGTTAATACAATGCTTCAAGATGATAAAAAAATAAGACCTCAAGATGAATTCGAATTAACTAATAAAAACTTTAGAAAATTTGTAGACTATATGTTACAAGATAAAACATTTAAGAAAAACATAAGTGAAGATTCTCGTTCTAAAAAAATTAAAATTGCTAATAACGATATGCAATTTAATCATATAGATGTAGCAGGTAGAATGATATCTGAATTTCGTAACATAAAGAAAGCAGACCCATTTGCAGGGATAAAATCTAAGGATTTATATATGAAAGACTTAACTTCTACTTCTGGTTTTATTAATGCTTTAAATGGAGATAAGTTCTTGAATTCAATGGATGACTTAATCAATTCTCATATCAATGATATGGATATAAGACTTATCAATGGAAATAGAAATGCGGCAGAATCTTTTGTTAAAGATAACTTATTAGATTTCTATGTTCCAAAGAATCCTACTAATATAGTTCAAACTAAAGCAAGAGAAGAAATGTCTAATTATTTAACTGACTTAGTTTATTCAGCTGATAAAATAGGGGCCAATATATCTGTAAATAATTATGGAGATATAACTCTTAATAGCAGTGGTAAAATAACTACTTTAAATTTACCTAAAATAAAAGCTGATGGAGATTCTGATGTTTGGTACATTCAAACTGGAAATATGAAAAATAAACTTATAGGAAAGCTTAACATAAATCCGATTCTAGGTGGTAAAAGTGTAGATATGAATGTATCAACTAACTTCGGTGCTGCAATTGGTTCTTATCCTATGAGTAAAACATTAGAGAAGTTTTATGAAGATAATATTTCTGGAAAAGCTACTAAAGAGTCGATGGATTACTTGGAAACAGTAGTTAATACAAGTAAAAAGAAAATAATTAAAAACTCTACTATAAATGGGTTTAACGGAAATGATTTAAATTCTAATAGATTAATAGATGTTTCTAGTATATCTAATGTTTTACAAGAGTTATTTGGTAAAAACGGTAATATGAATTATCTAGTTAAAAACAAGAATTTCTTAGATTCTAATTTACAAGAAGTCTTAGGTAAAGATGTTTCTAGATATATACAATCAGGTAAACCAATAGAAGAGCTTGATGCAAATATGACTAAAGATTTAATAAAGAATATGCCACACTTACTTGAGATACTTGGAGTAAGGGCTAATGTACAAGGTACAGAAGTTGAAGAAGTTTTAAAGCAAATATCTTTTACAGGTAATGTAAAACAATCTTCTAGTATGATAGGTGTACTAGGTGATATGTCTTTATTCTCTCCTCATGCCGCTTTAAGTAATTTACAAAGACCTCCTATATTAGCAGCAGGTAATGCAATACCATTAAGAATGGATGCAGTTAAAAAGTTAGAAGGGTCAGGAGTTTTAGCTGGTAACATAGTAAGTACTGCATCAACTGATAAAGCTACTATGAGATATGTAACAGGAGTTGGAGAAACAACTACAGATGTTATGATGAATATAGCTTATGTTTCTACAGATGCATTAGATGTTATTAGAACTAATAATATAGATAAAGTACTTGCATCAAAATCTAATGTAGATAATAACTATAAAGAGCGTATGAATAGTATGTTTGCTAAGTTAAATACTTATGAACAAGAAAGACATATGGATGGTAGAATTGCTGAAAAATTATATGGATTAATGCCTTCTAAAGTTCAGAACATATCAGCATCAAAAGATATAGCATCTGCTATAGAACTTATGACTGAACAAGAAGCTAAAGACCAAGCTGATTTATTAATAGGATTAAGAGGTTCTATAAAGATAGATAAAAGTGGTCAATTATCTTATAAAAGTGCTACTGGTAAATATGTTAAAAGAGGAGACACTATAGTTCAAACATTAGGATTCGGTGATAAATTAGAAGCAATATCTCCTAAAGTGCAACAAGGTGTATTTACTCATAAGTTCATGAAAAGCAATGGTATGTCTTTAACGGATGAAGAAATCACTAAAATCATTAATCAAAATAAATCTATATTTATAGAAAATGGTAAGCTTGTAAGTAATACTAATGCTACAACTAAACTTAGTGATTTATTAGAAAGCAAGTATGAAGCTACAGGTTTATATAGAATACAAGACATATCAGCAGCAGGATTTATAAAGCCAACTACATCATCTGCTGAAAAAGGTATGACTAACTTAAACTATATAAAAACAGGTACTTTAGATAAGAATGTAAATAACTTTTTTAAATCTATAGGTATGCAAGATGTATCTAGGCAATCTGTTTTATATGATGAAAGTATAGACGCTATATTAGGTCATGTAGGAAAGAATAAAGTAAAAGCTGGCTTAAAAGCTAGTGGATTTAATACAGTTGATGCATTAAAACAAGCTATTAATGTAGAACGTAATAAGTTTAATGAATTCTTAATGGATGATTTATTTGGTGGAAAAGCTCATATGTTTGTTAACGATGGTGTGTTTAAACATGGTGGAGCTGGACAAGTACAATTCGGTATTCTTAATAAAGCTATAGATAATTACATCAAAGCTAATAACGGTAATGT
>OGEP01001705.1_pt1 | contig 22578 bp, 23 predicted proteins | sample 1570721 | NCBI WGS metagenome assembly OGEP01 (sample SAMEA2582131, study PRJEB24529) | metagenome | biome: Human gut stool | place: China | collected 2011 | reverse complement strand
ACGCACGCTGAAGCCTGGAGAGGAGTTTGTCTATATCTCATATGCTTCGCATAGTGACAAAGTTTTTGGTAAATTTTGATTTATCCACTCTTATATATAGTAAATTTATAAAAGATTATAATAAGAAAAGGACTGCTGCAATTTATGCAACAGTCCCTCTATTTCCATTAGTTTAAAGGTATTAATATTTTTATCATAAATTTATCATCGTCATAGTCTATTACAACATCTCCATCATAAGCTTTTGCAGATGTTTCAATGCTTCTAATTCCTATTCCATGTACAAAATCGTCCTTTTTCTCTGTGATAAATCTACTTCCTGCTCTTTTTATCTTGTTTATTTTACTATTTTCACAGTATATTACATAGTACCGCTTTATTTTATACGCTTCAAGTTTGATATATTTCTCCCTATTTTCAATCTTTTGGCAAGCTTCAATCGCATTATTTAGCACATTTGAGAAAATATTAGATATATCTGCGTTCTTCATGAAGCTCAAATCCTTAGAGTTTACATTGGTTTCAAAATTTATACCTTCTTTGATACAAACTTTTTTCTTTTCGTTCAAAATTATATCTACTATAGCATTTCCGGTACTTTTTACATCGTTGCTGTTATTTAATTGATCCTTCAACTCGTCTATATACTGCCTTGATTCTTCGCTATTTTGATTGAGATTACTTATATTTTCAAGGTGATTTTTCATATCGTGGTACAATTTTCTCACCTGCATCTGAGACTCTTCAAGGCTAGAATAGTATTCTTCTTGAAGTTTTATTTTGCTATTCATCAAATCTTTCTTTGCTCTTTCATCATTTTCCTTTTTAATCATAATAACTAGGTATATTGTCATTATTAGATTTAAGAAAATTAAATCCGGAAGTACCTGTATTTGTAGTAGATACCTTTCTGATGTTAATAAATCCCTATATATAAAGCCTATTTTACCTATAGAAATTACATTTAAAAACTCTAAAACAAATAATATTATTACGTTCATCAGTAGTATATTTATTCCATATACATATACTCTGTTATTGTTTACCAATTTTTTTATAATCTTTACAATTCCAAGCATTAGTAGAAATACAAGAAAAGCTATTAATATAACAGAAAAATCAAACCAGTTCCATTCTTGCAAGCTCAATTTTGTAACCATGTCTGAAGAAATAGAGTCCTTTTTCCACATTATAAATAGTATTCTTGGAATTATAATATCACATATTAGTGAAAGGTATTTTGTAGTCATTACGAATAAGAAGGCTGATTTTATGCAACTTATATTGTATTCTTTCTTATATACTTTAACTAAAAGTATTAAAAATGGTATGTTGAACATCCACCTTACTACCATATACCCCCTAATTTCACCCATTGAAAGAAATCTTACTAAGAAATCTCTAAATACCATTTCCCTCTCTGGTAAAAATCCACTTCCTATATATATTTCCCATATTCCAATTTCTCTTACCAGTACATACGCAACAAGTATCATAAAAAGCTGCACCATTATATTTCTTTTTTTAGATATTTGTGCATCTCTTTTGTACTCGACCACAGTGTTAAATACAAAAAATACATTGATTACACTAAAGATGTATATAAATTCTCTAAATATTTTTTCCACTAATTACCACCGCCTAAGCGCCAGAAGAATTTTTCTTTGAGATCTTTATATTTAGTTCTTCCAATTGGTATGTCTTCACCGTTGTCTAAAACAGCCGTATAACCTTTGATTTTGTTTATATAATCGAGATTTACAATGAAGCTCTTTTGACATTGGTAGAACATATCCAACTCTAGGCTGCTTTTTATCTCAGATAATGTCTGTCTTGTTTCGCTATTGCCCTTTTCTGAATGTATGATTACTTTTCTGTTTAAAACTTCAATATAAAGTATATCTCGCTGATATATTTTCTTAATCCCATCATCAGATTTTACAACCAAATACTTCCCTTTACTATCCTCAACATCTTTGATACACGATTTTAAATGTTTTGCCACTACATTATCGTCAACTGGCTTTAGTAGATACCTATACGCTCTCACCTCGTAGCCATCAGATATGTAATCCACCAAAGATGTGATAAAAATTATCTCCATATTTTTATCGTTTTCTCTAATTTTTCTAGCGGTATCCATTCCATTTATATCGCCCATAAGTATATCCAAAAACAGTATATCTATCTCACCGACATTCTCCTGTAGTAACTCTTCCCCAGAAGAAAATTTCTTTACTCTGTAATCCCTGTCGTCGTCAAACATAGTCTTTTCGACGACATTTTTTATTTTTTCCCTTATTTCTTTTTCGTCATCGCAAATTCCTATCGTAAGCATAAAATCCTCCTTTCGATTTAAAGAATTCTATTATTACATTAACAGAAATTTTTCTATTTGCAAAGGTATCTTCTTTTTCCTACACTTTTCTTTCCATATTCAATAGCTTCAACAGGACAATTGCAGATACAAGCCATACAATGTGTGCAATTACTTCCCCAAACTGGCTTATTATCCACTAATTTTATATTGTTTAGCATACAAAGTTCCTCGCATTTTCCACAACCTATGCAACTATCTTTTGCGTAGAATTTATCTGCCTTTACAAATTTTTTATAGAATATATTGTTTACAAATCCACTCTTTACCTTGTCAAATACTCTTAATTTTCTTTCTTCAAATTTCTTACATCCTTTTATCTCATCTGCTGCTTTTTCTATAATAGGATCAGCTTTTTGTATTATTGCTTTTGATTCTTCTTCGCTTGGAACTGGGAACATTGCTATGTAGTTTTCAGGCATTATAATTTCTTTGATACCCATAAATTCAAAACCTTTTTCTTTACATAATATTGATATTGTTTCTTCTGCATTTCCTATATCGCTTCCACAGTTCATAACAAAGTATGCTTTTTTACTTCCTTCAAAGTTTGATTTTCTTATAAATTCATCAAATACTCTAGGAATTCTCCAACCATAAGTTGGACAGACAAATACAAATGGTTTTTCTGAGTTAAGAGTTGGATTTTCGTTGTTTTTTATGTATTTTGTAGAATCTATTATTCCATCTTCTGTTATTTTTGCTATTTTTTCTGCTATGTATTTGCTATTTCCAGTACCTGTAAAGTATACTATCATTTCTGTTCCCCCTTTAGTTATAAATATGGTGCTGCCAAAGAATGTGTAAAACACTCTTAAAACAGCACCACTTTTTTATTTCATATTAAATTTTTTCGTTTATTCTTTATAAGATTTTTTATTTATCTTCGTAAGCTATTCTTCCGTTGCATATAGTGTATTTTACTTTACCTGTCATTTCCATTCCTGTAAATGGAGTGTTTTCTGCTTTTGAAGCATAGTCACCTGCTATCCATTTTTCATTAGGATCAAAGATTACTATATCTGCTGGTTTTCCTTCTGCTATGTTTGCAGTATCTAAGTTGTATAATTCTGCTGGTTTTACAGACATTTTTTCCATTAACTGAAGGTATGTAAGATGTCCTGCATTTACTAAAGACATTATTCCTAGTGCTAAAGAAGTTTCTAATCCTATTATTCCACTTGGGCAATTCTGGAATTCGCCAGTTTTTTCCTCAGTTGTGTGAGGTGCGTGGTCTGTCGCTATTATTTCTATTGTGTTGTCTTTTAAACCTTCTATTATTTTATCTCTATCCCAAGCTGTTCTTAGAGGTGGGTTCATTTTTGCAAATGTTTTGTGCTCTCTAACAGCGTCTTCTGTCAATGTGAAGTGGTGTGGAGATGCTTCTGCGTACACTCTTGCACCATGCTGTTTTGCAAATCTAACCATATCTACAGAATTTCCTGAGCTTATATGCTGTATATCAACTTTAGCTCCTGTTTTCATAGCCATCATACAATCTCTAGCAACCATTACGTCTTCTGCTACGTTTGGAGCACCTACAAGTCCCAATTCTTTTGCAACTTCTCCTGCGTTTACACCAGGGGTTCCTATTAATGAAGGATCCTCTTCGTGGAAGCTTAGTGGCACGTCTAATTCCTTAGCCATTTCCATAGCTTTCATTACAAGAGCTGTGTCGTTTATTGGAAGTCCATCATCTGTAAATCCTAGTGCTCCAGCTTCTTTAAGAGTTTTCATATCTACTAATTCTTTTCCTAAGAATCCTTTTGTTATTGCAGCAGCTTGAACTATATTTATCGGAACTAATTCCGCTTTATTCTGCACATAGTTTAATACTTCTACACTATCTACAACAGGTTTAGTATTTGCCATGCATACAACTGTAGTAAATCCACCTTTTGCCGCTGATGCAGAACCTGTTAATAAGTCTTCTTTATGCTCAAATCCTGGATCTCTAAAGTGAACGTGAACATCTATAAGTCCTGGAGCAACTATTTTTCCAGTTGCATCTATTACTTTTTCAAATCCATTCTCTTCAATTCCTTTTCCTACTTTTAATATTTTTCCATTTTCTATTGCGACATCCATTACTTCATCTGTGTTTGTCGCTGGGTTTACAAGTCTACCATTTTTTATAAGTATCATCAAACCAATCCTTTCTGATTTAAAATTATCGCCAATATTATACAATTTTTATTTCAACTTCTACTTTTATTTTAAGTGTCCATTGTTAATTACAATTATACACTATTTTCGTTGACTTTATAGTAAAAATAAGATAAACTTATATTTAGCTTTTGAAAGTTTTTTCAAAGGCTTTTTTAATGTGATTTATATTTATTTTATTAATATCTTAGGAGGGATTATTTTTGAGTAATAACACAAATGAAAAATCCATAACAGCTGCTGGATTTTTTAAATTTTTCATTCCGTCGCTATTTGGTATGATTCTTTTCATAATACCACTGCCATACGGAAGCATGTTCCCTATTGAAGGTCTTTCATCGGTAAATATAGGGATAGGATTTTTAGCTGAACTTATAAAAATTTTACTTGCCGATTATATGAACTACATCGCACTTGTAGTAATTATAGCGTCTGCAATATTCTCAATTATGAGTAAATTTGTAAAAATCAAGAATGATTTTTTAAGAACTGTTCTTGAAGTTTCACCATTCTGGTTAACATTTAGAATACTTGGTGCAATATTTATATTTATGACTATATTTAAGGTAGGTCCAGAATTTATTCATTCTGATGTAACAGGGGGCACTATGATAGGTGTGCTTCCAAGCTTACTTGCTATATTCTTAGTATCAGGTTTCCTACTTCCTTTAGTTGTAGACTTTGGGTTAATGGATTTATTTGGTACTTTAATATCTAAGTTTATGTATAAGCTATTCAAAGTTCCTGGAAGATCTGCAATAGATGCAATATCTTCTTGGCTTGGAGATGGTACACTTGGAATTATGATAACTGATACTCAATATAAACAGGGATTCTATACTGCTAAGGAAGCGTCAATAATAGCGGTTTGTTTCTCACTAGTTTCACTTCCATTCTCTACAGTAATAGCTGACCAGCTTGGATTTATGGATATATTTGTTCCATTCTACGGTACTGTTTGTTTAGCTTCATTAGCTTGTGCACTTATAATGCCTAGAATATATCCTCTTAGCAAGTTTGAAGATACTACTTATATGGGTGTTGAACATCTTAAAGAAGAAGTTATTCCTAAGGGAGAAAATATATTTGCATTTGGTCTTAAAAAAGCTGTTGAAAGAGCTGAGACTTCTCCTTCTTTTGGAGATATAATATTAAACGGATGCAAAACTGTTATAGATATGTACTTTGGATTACTTCCACTTGTTATGGCTTGGGGTACTCTAGCGCTTATCGTCGCTGAATACACTCCATTCTTTACAATAATATCTTATCCAATAGTATTTATACTTAAATTATTAGCTATACCAAATGCAGTAGAAGCTGCTCCAGCAGTTTTAGTAGGATTTACAGACATGTTCCTACCTTCTATAATGGTATCAGTTGATGGAATAGCTGAGGTTACTAAGTTTATAATCGGTGTTTTATCAATATCTCAGTTAATATATTTAACAGAAACAGGTGCAGTTGTTCTTAAATCAGATATACCATTAAATCTAAAAGATTTACTTGTAGTATTCTTAGTTAGAACAGCGATAAGTTTACCTATAATAACATTAGTAGCGAAATTTGTAATCTTCGCATAAATAAATAGGACAAGAGTATAACTCTTGTCCTAAGTTTTTTTATTTGTTATCACATGAATTTCTGTTAAATCACTAAATTCATAATCAATTATATTAAAAAAGAGGTGATTGCAAATTATTACAATCACCCCAATATATTTATATATTATTTTTTTGCTCCATACTGTTTGTAGTATTCGTCTATAGCAGCTTTTATTTCGTCATTTATTACTATTTCACCGTTGCATGGTTTGTTGTATAAGTATTCTACAACTTCTGCCATTGTTACTATAGCATTTGTATCGAATCCGTATAATTCTTTTACTTCATCTAAAGCGCATTTTACTCCGCCTTTTCCTATTTCCATACGGTCTAAAGATACCATAAGTCCTACTATTTCAACGTTTGCTGCACCTCTTACTTTTGGAACTGTTTCTTCCATAGATTTTCCAGATGTAGTTACGTCTTCTATCATTATTACTCTATCGCCATCCTGAAGTTCACTTCCAAGGAATCCACCTTTGTCAGCACCATGATCTTTAACTTCTTTTCTATCTGAGCAATAACGTACTTCTTTTCCGTATAATTCACTATATGCAATTGATGTTACTACACCTAGTGGTATACCTTTGTAAGCTGGTCCGAACAGCACATCGAAATCATCTCCATATTTATCATGTATAGCTTTAGCATAGTATTCTCCAAGTCTTTTTAACTGAGAACCTGTTACATAAGCACCAGCATTCATGAAGAATGGTGATTTTCTTCCACTCTTTAATGTAAATTCTCCAAATTTTAATACTTTGCTTTCAACCATAAAGTCTATAAATTGTTCTTTATATGCTTCCATATTTACAACCTCCGTATCTGTAGCTTTTTAAATCTTTTTAATTTTACCACAGATTTGCGATTATTTCAATTGTCTAACTTTGGCTGTTAATGGACCCTTTCTTTTTTCATTCCTTTAAACTGTCCTCTATCTACTTCAAAATAAAATCCTAACTGTTCATATATCTCATTTAACTCGTATAAAGTAACTTCTCCGTGTTCTAAATTTGAAAAAGTTATTTCTCTTAATGTTCTTTCTCTTTCCATGATAAAATCCTCTCCTCAAAAAAAATTTTATGTATGTTAATATTCCCAATTTAATATATTTGCAAACATTTTTTAGTAAAATTGTTCTGTTCTTTTATAGAACATCTGTTCCTTTTGTTAATTCTATTATACCATACATATGTTCGATTTCAAGATTTTTGTTCGATTTTTTGATAAGAATTTTATTAAATTTGTATAAATTTTTTCTGCTTAACTTTTCAACAATTTCCTATAAATATACTTGATATATTTTTGAATAAGTTATAAAGTATTTTATAATACTAAAAAATATTTGGAGGTTTCCGATGGACAAAGATAACAAAAATTCGAAAACAATAGACTTCAATTCTATAGATAGAGAAAAAAGAGATAAAAAACTAAACGAATCCATGACTATAAACATATACGAAGGCAAGAAAAAAACTACGAACGACGGAAAAATAATAGAATTCGAACAAGCTAAAAAAGAACAAAAAACAAAAGCTCGCAAACAAAAAATAAAAAACGCCGCTCCCAAAGGAAGAAGCGGATACATAAAAATATTCTATGCTGTACTACTTATACTTATAATCTTTGTAGTATTCTCAAAACTAATCTAACTTTGCAATAACCAAACAAAACTACAAAATTTTATGTCTTGTACTTAAAGATATACTTATGCCTATAACTATAAATATAAATACAAGTAGGACTATTTATGATTAAAATAAATTAAAATAAAAAAAGAGTGGTTTAAATTTGTATGATGTAAGTAAACCACTCTTTTTATTTAATTATTTAACCATAAATAGTCCTACTGTAGATAATATCATAGTTATAGTCATAAGTATTCTTGCTTTTCCAAAATCCTTATCCTTCATAACAAACGCTATTACACCTGGAACAAATAATGCTGCTGAAACTAGCTTAAACACTATATTTGAACTAGGCACTACTGAGAATAAAAGTACACATAGAACAAACATATATAGCCCTATTGCATTAAAAACAAGCTTATTTGATCCAAGATTTTTCAATAAGAACATAATTCCTATTGATAAAACATCCAACCCTAAAAATACATACATAATAGTTGTTAAATTTTCCATTTTAAAATTCCACCTTCCCAATTAAAACTACTCAAAATGAGCTAAAAACATTTTATAAGATTTTTCGATAAATTCATCTGCTTTACCGTTATTTACTCCGCCACCCTGTGCTGAGTATCTATTTCCGCCACCTTTTCCTTCTATAATGAAGATATTACTTCTTAATATATCTGACATACTAGGTCCGTCTATATCTTCAGTGTACGCAAATACAACATTTATCCTATTTCCGACTTCATTTAAAAACATAACAGCCATTTTTTCATTTTCTGTAATTTTCTTAACCATTTTATTTAAATATCTACTGTCTTTATCTTTAAATACAGCTTTTATAAGTTTTATATCAGCTATTATTTCAGCTTTTTCAACTAATTCCTTAATTCTATAATCTAATAGCTCATCTTCTAGCATATTTTTCTGATGTATAATTTCATCGCATTTTTCTTCAATATTTTTAACGCATTTTTCTATATTTTCTTCATTGCAACTAAGATGTTTACAAAGACTTGTCATAACGGCATCTCTTTTTAATACATAGTCAACTGCTCTTTTTCCAGCTAAAAACTCTACTCTTGTAGCATTTCTACATTTTTCTGTTCTTTTTATTTTTAAAATTCTTAGCTCTCCTGTGTACTCTGGATGGCATCCACAGCAAGCATTAGTATCTAAGTCCCCTATTCTGACAATTCTAATCTCCTCGGCTGTATCTGGAAGCTTTCTTCTAGTCCATGTATCCTCTAATTCGTCTTTTGAAGGAACAAATATATCTACATGTATGTTTTGGCGAATTACATCGTTTGCCATTTTTTCAACTTCTAAAAGCATCTCATCCGTAAACTCACCCTCTATATCAACTGTGCTTATATCCTCACCCAAATGGAATCCACAAGTGTTTCTATTGTATTTTGTAAAGAAGCATCCAGAAAGTACATGCTGCCCAAAATGCTGGTGCATTCCATCTTCTCTTCTATCCCAGTCTATCGCACCTTTTACCTGATTTTCAGATAAATTTTCTTCTATTATATGATACACTTTTCCATTTTCTTCAAGCATATCCACAACTTCCATTCCGTTTAACGTACCTCTATCACAAAACTGTCCTCCACCACCTGGGAAAAATGCAGTCTGATCTAATTCTACTAGGTATTTTCCATCTCTTTCTATTACATTGACTACATTTGCATTGAATTCAGTTTTGTATCTATCTGTGTAGTATAATTTTTCCATTTTTTCATCTCTTTCTTTTGCAATTTCTAATTTTATATTATTTTAAAAAAGTTTATTCTTTTTTCATAGTTTTCTGTAATTTCAATAATAATATTATATCATTTATTAAAAATAAAAACATCTATATTTAAAGAAGATAAATTTTAAACAATTTCTATATTTTTATGTTTAAAAACATTTTCATTGGGAATATATCTTATATAAGATAATTTTAAAGTTTTCAAGATAAATTACAATTTAATTTATCTAATATTAATTAAGATTACAAAGGATGTGTAAATATATGATAAAAAAAGCTACATTTGCAGGAGGATGTTTTTGGTGTATGGTAAAACCATTCTCTAAATACGATGGAATACTTGAGGTTGTTTCTGGATACACTGGTGGTGAAACAGAAAACCCTACATACAAAGAAGTGTGCAGCGGAACTACAGGACATTATGAAGCTATTGAAATAACTTATGATGATTCTCTAATAGATTACGCCGATATATTAGATGTGTTCTGGAAGCAGATAGATCCAACGGACTCTAATGGGCAGTTTGTAGATAGAGGTCCTCAGTACAGACCAGCTATATTTGTTCACGATGAAGAACAGAGAAAAATAGCTGAACAGTCTAAAAAAGAATTAGATGAGAGCAAAAGATTTGATAGACCTATATCAGTTGAAATAATTGATGCTACTACATTTTACAATGCAGAACCAGAGCATCAGAATTACTATAAAAAACAGCCTAAACATTATAATATGTACTACAAAAATTCTGGAAGATACAATTTTGTTAAGGCGTTTTGGGATGGAAGCAGACCTGATAGAGATGAATTAAAAGAAAAACTTACTGATATTCAGTTTGAAGTTACTCAGAATGATATGACTGAGTGTCCATTTGAAAATGACTACTTCAACAACTTTGAAGAAGGAATATATGTAGATGTCGTTGGTGGAGAAGTATTATTCTCTTCTAAAGACAAATTTGAAAGCGGTTGTGGTTGGCCAGCATTCTCTAAACCTGTAGAAAACAATTCTCTATCAGAAAGAACTGACTTCTCTATGGGAATGCTTAGAACTGAGGTAAGAAGTAGAGTATCAAACTCTCACTTAGGACACGTATTTGATGACGGTCCAGAAGAACTTGGCGGACTTAGATACTGCATAAACTCTGCATCACTTAAATTCATACATAAAGAAGATATGGAAAAAGAAGGATACGGAGAATATTTAAAAATATTTGAATAAAATTCAAAACTTAAACTTGTTAGTAGGTATTCTCACATACTTAACTATAAAACCAATTAATTATATCCCTAAAGAAAGGGACTGTTACGTATCTTGTAGCAGTCCCTTTCTTGTTTAAGCTTTTATAAATTTATTATCTGTTAAGAGAGTATAAATCAAAATTACAGATCTATTCAAAAATAAAGTGTGATTACTTTATTCTAATATTTCAATAAGTTTACAAACTGTAAGATTTTGAAAAAAGTTTGGAAACTGTTAGTATAATATTGCAATAAGTTTCTTTTGTTAGTAATAATCTTTTATAAATTTACTAACTTAAAAAGTGGATAAAATCAAAATTTGCTAAAATTATTGATAGTATGTAGCATATGAGTTATATAGACAAAACTCTCTCGACAATCTGCAAGCGTGTATTTTATTCACAACAATACATATTACTTACACGCACGCTGAAGCCTGGAGAGGAGTTTGTCTATATCTCATATGCTTCGCATAGTGACAAAGTTTTTGGTAAATTTTGATTTATCCACTATTATATAGGTAGTAAATTCATAAAAGATTATTATAATAAAAAGACTGTTGCAATTTATGCAACAGTCCCCAAATTTTTATTTCTTTCCTATTAAATCACTTTTATAAATACTTCTAAATATTAGTACTCCTATCACATACAGTACAACAGTTACGAAATACGGTGCATTGTATGAGATATGCTCCATTATGAATCCGCCGGCAGTTATTCCCACTGCTCTACTAAGGTTTTGAACAACTGCAGCCAAGCTACTTAAGTTTGTTCTTTCATCCTCTTCAATAAGGTCCATCTCAAGATTTTGCATAACAGGTGTAGCCATATTCATAAGACCATTTCTCATAAAGAAAGCTATTGTAAGCATTATAAGCCCTTGAGGGAACATTATTGATAGTAGAAACGGTATTGATATAAGCTGGCAGAATATAACCGTTCTAGCTCTTCCCATTCTCGATACTAAAAATGGTATAACCATACCACCAACGATGCATCCAAACTGAGATATAGATAAAATACTACCTACAACTGCATCACTTATATTCATACTGTATTTTAGATATATACTGAAAAATGGAACAACAAGACCTGCTCCAACTCCAATAATCCCGTAATAAATCATAAATGCTATTACATTTTTCTTCATTATATTCTTATAAGCCTTAAAACATCCCTTCATATCTCTAGGAACATGGTTTTTAGGATCTTTCATTAGCGCTATAGGAATTATCGCTATTAAAGACATAAATGTAGATATTACGAAAATTATCTGAACTGCTGTTTTTGAATCAACAACGTGAGCCATATAAGATGAAATTACTCCACCTAAAAACGTAGCCAAAACATATCCTAAGTTGTAGATTACATAACTAAGGCTGAAAACAGCAACCCTATTTTCCTCAGGAGTATTTTCGGTTATAAACATCCCCTCTGCGGTCGCCCTTACACTAAGACCAAACCCTACAGCAACAGACATAAGAAGTATCAGTATCTTGCTATGAACAAAGATAATTCCTATACTACCAGTTGCAGTAAATAAAAATCCTAGCATAAAACTGTATCTTCTACCTATTTTTTCCAATAGATATGCACTAAAAACAGAGCCAAACGCAATAACCAACGTATTTATGGATAATACATATCCTACAAAATGTTCTCCGTATCCAATTTCTTTCAGATATATTCCAACAAATGTATTGAAAACTCCCATAACAAAACATTCAATCAAATTTACAATCAAGAACATTTTCATATTTCTATTTAGCTTTTTTATTACTCTTATAGTTTCCATATTTTCCGCCTTTTAAAAAATTAAAGACATATCCCCTATTTATATCTTCCCAAATCTTAATTATCTATCTTTAAAAGATTCGTGTATTCTCTTCATACATTCTTCTAATATACATCTTGGGCAAGCTATGTTTATTCTTTCAAATCCGCTTCCTTCTTCACCGAACATTGTACCTTCATCGAATATTAATCCAGCTTCTTCAAGCATTATTGTTTCTAATTCGTCAGCACTTATTCCGTATTCATTGAAGTCTAACCACATTAAATATGTTCCTTCTAATGGAGTTACTTTAACTTTTGGAAGGTTTTCTTTAACGAATTCTTCTACATATTTAGCATTTTCATCTAAGTATTCTATTAATTCGTCTAACCAATCTTCACTTTCATTGTATGCAGCGATTACTGCTTCTATTGAGAATGGGTTAGGATTGTGCTGTGCTCCACTCTTTGGAACTTCTTTTAACCAAGCTTCTCTAAGCTCTGTAGTATTTATTATTATATTTGACATCTGCATACCAGCAAGGTTGAATGTCTTACTAGCTGCTAGACAAGTAACTATATGTTCTTTATATTCTGGGCATAATTTCTGTAGATTTATGTGTTTATGTCCTTTTCTTACTAAATCATTGTGTATTTCGTCAGCTATTATAAAGACATCGTGTTTTTTACATATTTCAACAACTTTTTTAAGCTCTTCTTCAGTCCATACTTTACCTACTGGGTTGTGAGGTGAGCAAAGTATCATTAATTTATTATTAGGATCTGCTGCTTTTTCTTCTAAATCTTCAAAGTTCATAGTGTATTTACCGTCTTTGTATATAAGAGGGTTGTTTACAACTTTTCTATTGTTCTCTTTTATCTTATTTGTGAATGGGTAGTAAACTGGTCTTTGTATAATTACACCATTTCCTTCTTCAGTTAATAATCTTATTAAAAGTGCTACTGCTGGAACTACTCCTCCACAGAACATTATAGATTTTCTGTCTAATTCCCAGTCGAATCTTCTCTTGTACCAACCTAAAACAGCATTATAAAATTCATCTGTTTCTCTTGTGCTGTATCCAAATACTTTTCTATCAGCTACTCTATGCACTGATTCAATTATAGGATCTGCAACAGCAAAGTCCATATCTGCTATCCACATAGGTATAGAATCTTTTTTAGCTCTTGGGAAAGTCTTATCAAGATTGTCCCATTTTGTACAGTTTGTATTTCTTCTTTCTACATATTCGTCAAAATTATATTTTCCCATTTTTTCCATCTCCCCATATTTTTATTTTATAAATTTTTTGACTTTTCTCTTATTATTATAATTCATGTGTGATAATTTTGTTAAGGTTTTTAAAAAAATTTATTGATAAACAATTTCTATTTATTTTATAGATTTTATCAATAGCATTATAAATTTTATTAAAAATATGCTTTAAAAAAGGAGATTTTCTTTTATTTAAGAATATCTCCCTTTTATAAAAATTAATTCTTATATTTTATTTGTAGCAAATTTCTTCTGCTAATTCTACATTAGCTATTATTGAATCTAACTGTATTTCAGATGAATATCCTCTACTCAATTTGTCTATCTTTGCGTTAACCGCTGGATGATAATATCTTCCCTGTTTTTCAGCTTCCTTACCATTTTGTATAGCTTTTTCTAATATTGATAAATCATTTACTCTCTTTTCGTTAGGTATTGCATTTAATATTAAAAGTCTATTTGTCAAAGATTTATAACTTAATTTATCAACCTTTTCAATTTCAACATCTGCGCTATTAAAAATATACCCACTACATCTATCAGTATTTTCCGAAACAACTCTGACATTATTTTCTTTTAGCCAATCTATTGTTTCGTCTATCTTTAACATATCTTTTGGAGAGGTAGATATCAAAGCCACATTTATATCTCTTAATGCTGGTAGGTCTGGACATAATTCCTCACCTTTTATATCTCCAATACCTCCCATACCACAAGTTATAGCTAGTTTTATTCCTTCTCTTTCACATACTTTCATTGTACCTGATGCAGTAAGAGCTCCACTCTTTTTATTTTCTATTGCATCATCTAGTTGGTAACAATCTATTCTTATTAAAGAATTACTATTTTTTCTAAACTCTGCAAACTCTTTAATACCGCCAAAAATTATATTTCCGTTGTCTACCCAAACTATATTTTTCCTATTTGATTTCCATCTATTTATTAATTCTTCATTACTTATAGATTTTAATCCATGTGTAAGTAACGCTGATTCTACTAAATATCTATCTATTTCCATCCCTGCATTTTGTCCACGTTGTCTTTAGTTATAAGAGTAAGAGGAAGGTATACCGGTTCTTCAAAGCTTCCTCCCTGAGCAAGTTTCATACCCATCATTAAAGCTGCTTTTGTGTATATAGCACTTGAGTAAGACATTGTACCAGTCATTTCACCTTTTGCTATAGATTCTTTAGCACTATCTGTATAGTCAACACCATATACTAATACATCGTCTTTACCTTCTTTTTTAAGACATTCTTCTGCTGCTAATGCCATAACATCATTACAAGCAAATATACCTTTTATATCAGGATTAGCACTTATTATATCTTTAGTAGCATCATAAGCCTTAGTAGCATCCCAATCGCAAGCCTGTGAAGCAACAACTTCTACACCTTCAGCTGCTTCAAAAGTATCTTTAGCACCTTTAGTTCTTCCTACACTCTGTCCAGCTCCAGCAAGCCCTTCTAATATTGCTACTTTTCCAGTGTTACCCATTCTTTCCATCATATCAGTTGCAACTATTTTACCCTGATCTTCAAAGTTAACAGTTATTTTTCCATCTAGATGACCACCAGCTTTTTTAAGAGCTTCTACATCAACACCTGGTCCTAAGTTTATAACTGGTATTTTATTTTCGTTACATTTTACTATTCCAGGAATTAAGTTTGTTCCATCTATTGGAGAAACTATTATTGCACTGTAATCCATATCTGCCATTGTCATTAATGCTTCTAACTGACCATCAGTGTCATCTTCTGCAGCTGCTGATTTAATATCTACTGTTATTCCTAATTCTTTAGCTGATTCTTCATATCTAGTTTTCATATTAGCCCAGAATTCATTTGAAGTTGATATTATTACAACACCTATTTTTTCATTTTTTCCTTTTTCTGGCTCATCACCAATCTGTTTCATTAGACTAGCCTCAAAGTCTTTAAGTAGTCCATCTAAATATTCTGTATTTTCTGTTTTTGGCTCTTCAGCCTTTTTTTCTTCTTCAGCTGGTTTTGAACATCCAACTAAAGAGAATATTACCATTGTTAATGATAATACCATTGCTAAAAGTTTTTTCATTATTACTACACCCCCATTATTTAAAAATATTTATTAATAAAAGCCTTTATGGACTCTTATTTCATCTTTTTGTACTTTCTCTCTGCAACTATTATTGAGAATAACAATATAATACCTGTTATAAATTCTTGATAAATTGAAGATACACTCATTATAGTAAGCATATTTCTAATTATTCCAAGTAAAAATACTGCTATTATACTTCCTTCTATATTTCCTTTTCCTCCACTAAGTGGTGTTCCACCCATTATAACTGCTGTTATAGCATCCATTTCCATACCCATACCTGCATTTGGCTCAGCTGAGTTTAATCTAGCAGTTATTATAAGTCCTACAATGGCTGCCATAACTCCCATATATATGTAAGAAGTTATTCTATAAAAAGCTATGTTTATACCACTTCTCTTTAATGCCAATTCATTTCCACCTATAGATTTTAAATAGTGTCCCCACTTCATAACTTTCATAAGTGGTATAGAAACTAGTATTATTACTATCGATATAGCTACACCCGGCTCCATACCGAATAAATCTCCAGTTCCAAACCATAAAAATGACTTATCAAACTGAGTTATAGGAACTCCTTTTGTTATTATTAAAGAAATTCCTCTGTATATAAGCCCTGTTGCAAGAGTTATTATAAGTGGATTTACTTTTGAATAATGTATAATTGCACCATTTAACATCCCCATAAGTGCACCTGCCAATATAGCCATAAACATACTAGATCCTACAGTAAAGTTCATTTTCATAGTAGATGCTAAAACTAATGCACTTAAAGAAATTATAGAACCTACTGATAAATCAATAGCTCCCGATGAAATTATAAATGTCATTCCTATTGCAAGTATAAATTTATACGAATTTGCCTCCAATATATTTATAAAGTTCTTTTGTGTTAAGAAAAAAGGCTCTTTTATAGACATAAATATAGATAATAATATTATTATTAAAATCATTATAAATATTGTTACATTATGTTTTATATATACTTTTACTCTTTCCATTATTCTTCCCCCAATTCTAGTTCCATCATTATTTTATTGACCTCAATAGGGGAACTTGATTTTGTTTCTATTTTTTTTATACATTTTCCTGATTTTATTATGTGAATAGTATCGGCTATTTCAAATGCTTGGAATAAGTTATGACATATTATGATTTGTGTTATTTGATTATTATTACTTTTTAGATTTTTTAGAGTATTCATTATCTTGTGTGTTTCTTTTATTCCCATAGCTGCTGTAGGCTCATCCATTATTATAATATTACTTTTTTTGTAAAGAGCTTTTGCTATTGCAACCCCTTGTCTTTGACCACCAGATAGATTTAAAACTGGTTCATCCAAATCTTTTATATTTATATTCAATTCATCTAGAAGTTTTCTAGCTTCTTCTTTCATTCTTTTCTTATCCAAAAATATTCCATTTTTTAAAATTTCGCATCCTAAAAATATATTTTCTGAACTATTCTTGTAGTTATCAATAGACAAATCTTGGTAAACTGTTTCTATTCCTAATTCTAAAGCTTTTTTTATATTCAAATTCCGATAACGTTTTCCATCTATATATATTTCTCCCTCATCTGGAGATATATTTCCATTTAATATCTTTATAAGCGTACTTTTTCCAGATCCATTATCTCCAACAATAGCTGTAACCTCACCTTTTTTAACAGATAAATTACATCCATCTAGGGCTGTTACATTTCCAAATTTCTTTTTTATATTAACCATTTCAATATAGTATTCATTCACCCTATCATCTCCCATTATCAAAATGCTTTTCAATTCTAATATAATTATAGCCTATATGAATATATTGTGGTTATAGATTAATTCTATATATACTTGATTACCATATAGCTTAAATCTATTAAGTGTATATAATATTTTTACTAAAATAAGAAAGTTTTTGTCTTTTGTATAAAAGATTTGCTTTACAATTTTAAAAAATATCCTTATTTTTATAAAACAAAAATAGGGTTATCACAATTTATTATTGCAACAACCCTATTTATTATTCAATAGCTATTCTTTTATTACTGTAATTTGTTCTCAAGTTTTGCTCTTTCTTCTCTATCAAGCTTTCTATTATACATAAACATATAAAGCGCAGCAGCAAATACTATACAGTATCCTAAAATACTCCATCTATCTGGATACGCACCAAATATAACTATACTTAAAATTGCTGAGAATATTATATTTGTATAATCGAATATAGAAATCTCTTTTGCTGGAGCAAATCTATATGCCAGTGTTATCCCAAACTGACCTATACTAGCACATACACCAGCCATAAGCATATATACAAGCTGCATTAATGTCATCGGCTCATAAACCATAACCACTATTGGCAGTATAGAAACTATAGAAAATACTGAGAAGAAGAATACTATTGTGTAATAGTCTTCTTTGTTTCCTATAGCTCTAAGGCAAGTGTATGCAGATGCTGCACAAATTGCTCCAAGTATACCAGCTAAATAAGGTACTATTTGCACGCTAAATGTAGGCTTTATTATAAATAACGCACCTACAAATGCAATCATTATCATTGAAATCTGTTTTGTGTTTATTTTTTCTTTTAAGAATATAGCACTTAAAATAACCACTAAGAATGGGCTTATCTTGTTTAACATATTAGCATCTGATAGTATAAGCTTGTCTATCGCATAGAAGTTGAATATCACTCCTAAAGTTCCGAATAGTGATCTCATAAGTAAAAGCTTTCTATTTTCCTTCTTCCCTGTAAAACTTCCTTTATGTTTTATTATTAAATAAAGTGCCATTACTGTAGACACTAAATTTCTGAAAAATACTTTCTGAAAACTTGGTAAATCACCTGCTAATTTTACAAAAGCAGACATTCCCGCAAACCCAGCTGCAGATAGTATTATAAAGAATACACCTTTTAATCTGTTACTTGATTCCATACTTTTCCTCCCTTTTAAAATTATATTTTAATCCCTTTTAAATAATCTCAAATCTAATTAGTTTGATATTATAATTTATTATTTTGAAATAAAATTATAAATTACTCTTTTAAAATAATAAAACTATATATTAAAATCAAACTCCTTTATTAGTTTATATTTTACCCTCTTTAATGTCAAGTTACACAATTTTTTAAACTTTTAAGATTTATGTGCTAAATATTGTCAAACATCGTTTTCCACGATAAAAATTCTCAATTAAATACAATTTTAATTTATTTTTCTCAATTATTTTTTGTTTATTAGTTTATTATTTTTTATTCTTGGACTAGATTATTTTTTACATATATATTATAATTTTATAGCATATTATTTTAAGGAGGACGAAATTATGTCAATAAAAAGATTTGAAGGCACTGGAAGAATGAGCAGAGTTGTAAAACACAAAGATACTATATATCTATGCGGACAGACTTGCGGAGAAGGAGATATAATAGAACAGACTAAAGGTGTTCTTGCTAAAGTTGAAGAATTATTAGAAAACTACGGATCAGATAAAAAACATATCCTTTCTGTAACAATATACTTAAGAGATATGAAAGACTTCGAACAGATGAACTCTGTTTGGGATGCATGGGTAGAAGAAGGACACGAACCAGCTAGAGCTTGTGTTGAAGCTAGACTTGCTAGAGAACATCTACTTGTTGAAATGAGTGTAGTTGCTGCTGAAAAATAGTATATACTCTAAACTATTGAACATTTAAATATTAATTTTTTGAAGGCGATTTAATACGAATTTTTTACATTTTCTATTATTTCGCCTTTTTTATTTTAAAATATTTACATAGTTACATTTTTATTTGTTACCAATAGCTAGACAAATTTGTTAAAATATTATAAAATAGAAGTGTTATAATTATTTAAAAGTGGGTGATTTAATGGATAGTAATTACACAATGCCGATATATCAGAAAATCGCTCTAGATATAGCAAATAAGATATATACAGGTGAAGTAGAAGAAAATTCAATTTTATATGGTCGTTCTGTTCTAGCTGGAAAATACAATGTATCTCCAGAAACAGTTAGACGTTCTGTGAAAATACTTGAAGACATAGGAGTTGTCAAAAGTATTAAAGGAAAGGGTGTTATAGTACTTTCATCTGCTAAAGCATCTTCTTTTATTAAAAAATATCAGGACCTTACAAATATCTCATCTTATAAGTCAGACTTGTACGATCTTCTAGATGCAAAATCTAAAATCGAAGACAATATTCTAGATACAATAAATAAAATCTTAGATTATTCAAACAGACTAGAGATAATAAATCCTCTTGTTCCTGCTCAGTTTGTGCTTACTAAAGAATGTAAGTATATCGGTCAGGATGCTGGAAAAACTAAGTTCTGGCAAAATACTGGTGGTACAATAGTAGCAATCAAGAGAAACGACGAACTTATAATTTCTCCTGGTCCATATATAGAATTTATGGAGGGAGATACTTTACTAGTAGTTGGAGATAAACATATATTCAACTCTGTACCTATGTTCCTATATGGAAATGACGACAAAGAAGAACAAAAATAAAAAAATGCCTCCTTTGACCAATGTCTTAGGAGGCTTATTTTTTATCTTTTATAAAATTTCTTTTTTTAAAAATTCTACTGCTTCATCTAAATCTTCCAACTTTGCAACTAACATCTCTTCAACTTCTTCTGGTGCATCAGCCAACAAATCCGGAATCATTATCGGATTCATTCCTGCTGCATATGCTGATCTTATCCCATTTGGAGAATCTTCAAATGCTATACAACTTGCATAATCAACGCTTAAACCATCACATGCCATCTTATATATCTGGGGATCTGGTTTTGACTTAGTAACCATATCTCCGCAAATTATCGTATCAAAATATCCAGCAATACCTACGCTTTCTATCTTTGACATAGCATACTTTCTGCTAGAAGACGTAGCAACAGCCATCTTTATTCCATTCTCTTTTAAAAACTCTAAAATATTAATTAACCCCTTCTTAACCGGAGTTCCATTTTTTGCTAAATAATCGGCTGATACCTCTCTATATCTATCCGTAAAACCTTCAAAATCAAAGTCTTTTCCGTATTTATCTAAAAAATACTCTCTTCTTCTGTTGTAGTTCATACCTAAAGTATTGTATATATTATCTCCAAAGTTATCATATCCCATTTCTTTTCCTGTAACATCCCAACAATACTTTATAAGCCACTCTGTGTTAAACATAAGACCATCCATATCAAATACAACAGCCTTCAAATTACCATTTAATTCCTCAGTTCTCTGCTTATTAAATTCATTTAACTTCATTTATAATACTTTACCTCTCAAATACTTATTTTGCCCAAACATCGGCATATTCTTCTCTTTTCTCAAAAGTATGCTCAACATAAGAGCACTCAGGTACTATTTTAACACCTTTTTCCCTAGCTTGCTTAACTATTTCTGCTAATAAAAGACCTGCTATTCCCTGACCTTTATAATCTGGACGAACAAAAGTACTATTCACTACCCAATTTCCGTCCTGCTCAACGTATTTTATCTTTCCTGCTCTCTTATCTTCTCTATCTGTGTCTAAAGCAACTGCTCTCTTTTTATCTGCTTGATATTCTATTCTTATCATAACGATCTCTCCTTTTTTATTTTTATTCTATTCTTTCTTTATCTTTATTCTATTTTTTAATTAATATTCTAACTTTTCTTTTATAAATATACCCTTATTTAGCTCATCTAAAGCTTCTTTAATTTCTTCTTTAGAATTCATAACTATAGGTCCAGCCCAAGATATAGGTTCATTTAAAGCCTTTGAACTTATATAAAGAACTTGTGCTTTTTTATCTTCATTTTTTATAGAAAGACTACTTCCTTCTGTCAATTTAACAGCTGTTTTTTCTTCAACAAGCTCACCTTCTACATACACATCTCCTATAAGTGTAAATAACATCACAGATTCATTTGCATCCATATTTAAAATTATTTCAGCACCTTCATTTAAATGTATATCGTAGTAATTTAAAGGTAGGTGTTTTCCTCTATAGCCACTTACATCTTTGTAATCTCCAGCTAAAAGTCTTATCTTTCCACCATCTATCTCAACCTCTTTTATGTCTTCTTTTTTTATACTGTTATAACTTGGTTTGCTCGTTTTATCGTCTTTAGGTAAATTCAGCCAAAGCTGCACTCCTAAAAGCCTATCTACTTCTGGAATTCGCTCCTCATGAAGTATACCAGAACCTGAGTTCATCCATTGAACTTCTCCACTAGACACTGTATCTTCATTACCTAAACTATCTCTATGCATCATCTTTCCACTAGATACATAACTTATAGTTTCAATACCTCTATGTGGGTGCATTGGAAAACCTGCTATATAATCTTCCGGATTTATACTATCAAACGAATCCAACATCAATATCGGATCAAACTCCTCAACAGTATCTCTTCCTAATACTCTTACCAAACTTACCCCTGCGCCATCTATAGCTCTAAATCCTTTTACTGTAGTCTTAACTTTTCTTTTCATTACACTATCCCCTTTTTAATATATATATTCCCAATAAAAATACAATTACTCATTTTAAACGAAAATATTTATATTTATCCACCTCTCCAATCTCCAAGCGGAGGTATTCGCCGTAGCTATATTAAAAACGTTTGAAGGTTCTTATTTATGTATATTTTTATAATATAAGGGTTGTCTATTTCTTCTTTTAAAT